>Ga0256833_1000608_pt1 | contig 27446 bp, 23 predicted proteins | sample 356284metaG_FD_190535 | JGI IMG/M metagenome (GOLD analysis project Ga0256833, IMG submission 190535) | Hydrothermal vent microbial communities from Mid Atlantic Ridge, Atlantic Ocean - 356-284 | ecosystem: Environmental > Aquatic > Marine > Hydrothermal vents | place: Atlantic Ocean: Mid... | reverse complement strand
CTTGAAATGCCCTAAAAAGTGGAAGGGATTGCGACGCCATTTCGTGCGCAACAGTCCAACCCCATTTGTCTTGAAATGCCCTAAAAAGTGAGAGGGATTACGACTTTTGGTTGAATTACTCCACTCTTGACAAAGTGAGTGGAGCTCTTATTCATGCAATCAGATATGCACAGATAAGATTTACTGGAGAGTATGATGAAGATTGCAGAAAAGGAAGTAAGAAAGACGATTACCTTTAATTTCTGGGCTTTTTACTTCCGATGATTAGGTTGCTATGGGAGTATGTTGGCTAATGTTGGGTGCAATACCTGTTTTCATAGTCTACAACTTCCCAGAATTTGATGGTGGTGAGGATAATAGGTGTAGTCATGGTCTAGGAAAGATAAATTACAGTTGCCCAACCTCTGCGGCCTATTGTTTAGACGAGGAAAGATGTAGATAATATCGGAAGGTTTGTCTGCTTTTACTTGCTAAATAAAAAATAAAATTAGTCTTGAAATGTCCTAAAAAGTGGAGGGGATTGCGACTAGTTTAGGTCTGTTTATTAAAGGGTTCTGGAAAGAGCAAATTAGAGGAGTTTTTCTATGAATTCTCGCCAGTTTCCCAGAGGTATTTCTGTGAACTCTTCAAGGAGCTCCTTGTTAAAAATGTAAACCCAAGCTTCTATCCACTCGTTTAGAGGAATTAGTTTTACCGGTTTAAGTTTCCTTATAAAGAGGCTTTCTTCTGTAAGTTCTTCGTTGTAGTCCTCGTATAGGTCTATGGCCTTTAAGGTTAGCCTGTCAACCCTGTAAACCTCTCCTACTATTTTCCCTTCTCCTTCAAGAGCTCCTGGAAATCCTTGAGGGAGGTGAATGAGCCTAGCTCCGTACAATATCCCGTGGGAGATAAACTGGGAGTCCATTAAAAAGGCGTGGGCAGAAAAGCCCGACATTAAAGTTCCGTAAACGAAGAGGAGCTCATACGTCAAGGTTCCTGACCTCTTTTGCGAACTTCTGGATAAACTCTCTTCTGGGCTCTACCTTGTCTCCCATCAAAACTGTAAACACCTCGTCTGCCCTTACTGCGTCCTCTACGGCAACCTTTAAAAGGCTTCTGTTTTCTGGGTTCATAGTAGTTTCCCAGAGCTGTTCAGGGTTCATTTCTCCTAAACCTTTATACCTTTGAATGTATATGCCTTCCCTTCCCACATCTAGTAAGTAGTAAAAGAGCTCCTGAGCAGTTCTAAATTCCCTTTCCTCTCCTTTTGAAGTCTTCACCTTGTAGGGAGGCTCTCCTAAAACCTCTCTTATTCTCTTCTTAATTCCCCTTCCCTGCTTAAAGAGGTCAGAGATTAATAAATCTTCGTCTATAACCACCTCTTTTGTTAAGTACTTCTCAAAGGGTATTTTTGCAACTATCTTAAACGAGCAACTCTCTTTGTCTTCAATAACTTCAAATTCTGTCCCTTCAAGTTCCTTTGGCAGGTTCCTTTTAAGCCTGCTTAAGAGCTCCTCTACGCTCTCTTTAGAGTAGAGCTCCTTATACTCTGCCCCTACCCTTAAAAGGAGGTTTATTATCTCCCTGTCCCTTTTCCTTGAGAGGATAGAGATTACCTCCATTAACCTTTGAAGCTCTTTAACGATTTCTCTCTCTTCCTCTCTACTTAAAGTCTCTCCTTTCCCCGAAAGGAGGTTAAGTGAGTCTAAGGCAAAGTCTAAAATAACCTCTTCAAGCTCCTTTTCGCTCTTTATGTAAATCTCTCTTTTCCCCTTCTTAACTCTGTAAAGGGGAGGCTGGGCAATGTAGAGGTGTCCCCTCTCAACAATTTCGGGAAACTGACGGAAGAAGAAAGTTAAAAGGAGGGTTCTTATGTGGGCTCCGTCAACGTCTGCGTCTGTCATTATTATTACCTTGTTGTAGCGGAGCTTTGATATGTCAAAACTCTTTCCTACTCCGGTTCCCAGAGCCGTTATTATCGTTTTTATCTCGTCGTTTGACAGGACCTTCTCTATCCGTGCCTTCTCAACGTTAATTATCTTTCCTTTTAAGGGAAGAATCGCTTGAAATCTTCTGTCCCTTCCCTGTTTTGCGCTTCCCCCCGCAGAGTCTCCCTCAACCAAAAAGAGTTCTGCCTTTTCAGGGTCCCTCTCTGAGCAGTCGGCAAGTTTCCCGGGAAGAGAAAACTCCTCAAGGGCACTCTTCCTCCTAGTTAGCTCCCTTGCCCTCTTTGCTGCCTCCCTTGCCCTTGCGGCTGTAATTACCTTTTCCGCTATCTTCTTTCCAATGTCCGGCCTTTCAGTTAGGAAATTCCAGAGCTTTTCGTAAACTACGGAGGCAACCACAGGTTTAACTTCAGAGTTGCCCAGTTTAGACTTTGTTTGACCTTCAAACTGGGGATTTGGAACCTTAACAGATATAACAGCAACGAGCCCTTCCCTTACGTCGTCTCCCGTAATTGAGAGCTTTGCGTTTTTAGGTAAAAGGTTGTTTTCGTCAATGAACTTTGTTATGGCCCGCGTTAACGCAGCTCTGAACCCTGAAACGTGGGTTCCTCCTTCTCTAGTGTTTATGTTGTTTACGAAGCTAAAGAGCTGTTCCGTGTAAGTTGAGTTGTACTGAAGGGCCACTTCTACTAGGATTTCGTCTTTTTCTCCCTCTATGTAGATAGGTTCAGGGAATAAAGGGTCTTTTTTCTCGTTTATTTTCTTTACAAATTCTACTATCCCACCTTGGTAGTAGAATACCTCTTTCCTTGGAGGTTCTGCTCTCTCGTCTGTTAAAGTTATCCTTAAGCCTTTATTTAGGAAAGCCAGCTCTCTTAACCTGTTTGCCAGTATGTCCCAACTAAATTCCGTAGTTTCAAATATTTCCGGGTCAGGCTTAAATGTTATTATCGTTCCCCTTTTATTACTTTCCCCTACGCAGGTAAACTCTGTTATAGGTTTTCCCCTTTCGTAAACTTGCTTATATACTTTTCCGTCTCTGTGGACTTCAAGCTTTAGCCACTCTGAGAGTGCGTTAACTACAGAGACTCCTACTCCGTGGAGTCCTCCTGAATACTTGTAGGCTTTTTTCTCAAACTTGCCTCCTGCGTGGAGGACGGTTAACACTATCTCTGCTGCAGGCTTTTTGTACTCAGGGTGTATGTCAACGGGGATTCCCCTTCCGTTGTCTGCAACCGTTATTGAATTGTCAGGGTGGATTACTACTTCTATCTCTGTACAGTAGCCTGCTAAAGCCTCGTCAACGCTGTTGTCAACTACTTCAAAAACTAAGTGGTGAAGACCGTAAACCCCAGTGTCTCCTATGTACATTCCCGGTCTTTTCCTTACTGCCTCAAGGCCTTCTAAAACTTTAATCGCCGTTGCGTCGTACTTTTCTTGGGCCATTTATGACTCCTTCTCTATTTTTACTCGGAAAATTATACTTTAGTTAAGGAGCTCCCACCGAGGAGCTGAAAGTTAACTTACTTTCCTCTTTGACATAAGCTCTTCAATTATCCTTGAAGCTCTCTCCTGAGTAAGCAGGTTGAAGTTTAAGTTTGATATGTCCGTTTCCGTTTCCTCAGCCAGCCTCTTTATGAACTCTATCTGTTTTTGGGTAGCTCTACTTTGCCCTTTTTCCGGTAGGAGCTCTTTTAACTCTCCCCTGTAAGCCTTCCTGCCTACAGAGAAGAGGGATAGAGCCTTTTGAACCGCGTCCGTTGTTGCTCCTTTCAAGGCGTCTCCGGGAGTGAAGTTCTCACTTCCACCGAAGGCCTCTTTAAAGGATTCTGTATCCCCTATCCAGAGCCTAACCTTTACCCACGCTAAATACCTTTTATTTTCAACTTGAGTGATAGAGTGTTCTATAACTTTATACCCCCAGTTGTTTGCTCCTACTACCTTGTTAAGGGCGTCTATTACAGACTGGGGTTTATAGCCGTAAAGGGTTCTTCCCTTTCCAGGGACTTCCTGAACGGCCTTTTTACCCTCCTTTTCTAAAATTGCGTCTATTTTTTCTACAATATCTTTCCAGTAGTCTTGAACCACTTTGAACCTCTTTAATTGGGTTTAAGGAAAACCTCGGTGGGAGCTTTGATAGAAAGTTTCAGCTTTAAATATAGGTAATATCTATAAATATTCAACACTCTTGGAGGTTTTGTAAAGTGGGCTTGTATTTAAGGGCCTTCCTCTTCCTCGTGTTTACCGTCTCCCTGCCTTTTATCTTTAACCTCTTTTACCCTTTACCTAAGAAGAAGTTTAAGGAATACCAAATAGGTAAGAAGGTTGACCTTTCTAAGGTTTCTTTTCAAAGGGGTACTTACGGAGGAACTCTTTACTCTGCCCTCTCTTCAGACCCTAAAACTTTTAACTTGGTTCTTGCTCACGAGACTTCCTCTACCGATGCAGTTGGGGAGCTCTTTGAAGGCTTAACCGAAGTGGACGTTAAAACCCTTAAACCTTCTCCCTCTCTTGCCAAAAGTTGGGAGTTTAAAGACAACGGTTTAAAGTGGATTTTTCACCTTCGCAAGGGCGTTAAGTGGTTTGACGGCAAAGAATTTACGGCAGACGACGTGGTCTTTACCTACAACGAGATTTACTTTAACCCGAAAATACCCAATTCAACTAAAGACTCTTTCTTAATAGGAGGTAAGCTCCCAACAGTAAAGAAGCTTGATAAATATACAGTTGAGTTTGACCTCCCCTCTCCCTTTGCTCCCCTCCTTTACTCTTTGGGAGCTCCCATCTTTCCAAAGCACATTCTAGAGAAAGTAATTAAAGAGGGGAAGTTTATGGAGTTCTGGAATGTCTCAACTCCTCCTAGCAAGCTAATAGGCACCGGACCTTACATGCTGGTAAAGTATGAGCCGGGGCAGTATTTGGTTTATAAGAGAAACCCTTACTACTGGAAAAAGAGTCCTTGGGGAGATAGGCTTCCTTACGTTGAAAAGAAAGTAAAATACATACTCCCCGACGTTAATACTCAGCTCCTTAAATTTAAGTCTGGAGAGCTTGACTTTTATTCAGTAAGGGGAGAAGACTACCCTCAGCTTAAAAGAGGTGAAAAGAAGGGAAATTACACTATTTACAATTTAGGGCCTTCCTTAACTGCAGACTTTATCTGCTTTAACCAGAACCCTAAAGCTCTCCCTAAGTGGAAGTATAAGCTCTTTTCAAACAGAAAGTTCCGCTGGGCAATATCCCACGCTGTAGATAGAAAAGGAATAGTCCTTACCGTTTATAACGGGCTTGGAGAGCCGGTTTACGGGCCCGTTACCCCTGCAAACAAACTCTATTGGGACAAAAACTACCCTAAGTTTCCTTACAATTTAAAGGAGGCTAAAAAGCTCCTTAAAAGCATCGGCCTTAAAGACAGAAACGGTGATGGCTGGCTTGAAACTCCAGACGGCCACACAGTAGAGATAAACTTGCTTACAAATTCAAACAACCCTTTAAGAGTCCAAATAGGTGCCATACTTAAGTATGACCTTAAAAAGCTGGGCATAAAAGTAAACTTTCAACCCCTTGACTTTAACACTCTAGTTGAGAAACTCTTGAACACTCACGACTTTGACGCCGTCATAATAGGTTTAACTTCCTCTGTTGACCCAAACGGAGGGAGGAACGTTTGGATGAGTAGCGGTCAGCTTCACATGTGGAACCCCAACCAGAAAAAGCCTGCAACCCCTTGGGAAGCAGAAGTTGACAAGCTCTTTGAAGAGGGAGCAAGGACTTTAGACTTTAAAAAGAGAGTTGAAATCTATAAAAAGGCTTTCTACATAATAACTTACGAGCAGCCTTTAATTTACATAGCGGCTCCTTTGGTTCTTGAGGCTGTAAGAAATAGAGTTAAAAACTACTACCCTACGGTTTGGGGAGTGTATAAGCCGGAGATGCTATTTTTGAAGGGTGAAGGTAAAGCTGAAGGAAAGTCCAAATAAAGAGATAATTAAGGGAAACAAATTTTTTCCATATTAGGTAAGTTCTTTAGACTTCAATTAGCAGTATTCCCTAACTTTTTAATGCCAGCTTAGTGATTTCTATCATTTAAGGAAAAACCTTTTTAGTATGTAGGTTGCAGCTATTACTTCAACCACCTTTACCGAAACTGCCAGCGTAATTAATCTACCTTTTGGTATTTCCTTAAGCTTTCCTTTTACTTTACCGTAAATTCCTTTCAACCATTTCTCCTTTTTTCTAAAATTGGCTTTGGTTATTTTACTCTTTTAAGGAGGAGTTTGTTGCTACTGTGGGGGAAAAACGCCTTTACAGAAGCTTTAAAGTCGGGAAAGAGCATTGAAAAGGTCTATTTACAGTACGGTAAGTTTTTTGAGCCTGAGTTTTTAAGGGAGCTCCAAAGAAAGAAGATTCCCTTTCAGTGGGCTAAAAAGTCTTACCTTAAGAAGCTTTCAGGAACAGAAAAGCATCAAGGAATAGTTTTCCTACTCTCTCCGATTTCTTACTCTGACCTTTCTTCCCTCTTTAAAAAGGCCTTTTTAAAAAGGAGCTTTTTTGTGGCTCTTGACTCAATTACAGAGCCTCAAAATCTGGGACTTATCGCAAGAACCGTAGAGTCTTTTGGAGGCGTGGGCCTTTTGCTTCCTAAAAAGGGAGGAGCTCCCGTTAATGAAGTTGCCCTTAAAGCCTCTTCAGGAGCTCTCTTCCACTTGAAAGTCTGTAAGGTGGACTCACTTTTTAAAGGTCTTTCCTCGTTTAAAGAAGCGGGAGGTAAGGTTTACTCCCTTGAAACGGGAGGAGAGGACATAAGAAAAGTCTCTCTAGACCTCCCTTGTGCTCTCGTTTTAGGCTCTGAGGGGAAGGGGATAGACGAGGAAATTTTGGAAATCTCCGATAGGGTGTTAACTATTCCTACCGTAGGGAAAACTCCATCCTTAAACGTTTCTGTTTCCTGTGCCGTAGGAGTTTGGGAACTCTTTAAGCGGTTTTGGTAAAATAAGAGCGAAATTCCCTTTAGTTTAGAAAAGCGAGTAAGTTTTGAAGTTAATTAAAAAACTCTTTGGAAACTTAAAGCACTTCTTCTTTATCCCTATTGCCTTAGGTATTCTAGGCGGCTTTTCAGCTTTACTCTTTAGGAGACTAATTTCCTATTCTCACTTTATCCTTGTAAGTTTTTTTAAGGTTCCCCACGCTTATCCATTTCTCTTGCCTGTTGTTTTCCTCTTTACCTATCAAATATCAAGGAAGCTGTTGGTCTCTCCAGAGAACGTTACCGTTGATGAAATCGCCAAAAAAATTGCCTTGGAAAGGGGAGGATTTGACCCTCAAAAAGGGCTTTTGGTTCTGCTTTTAACCTCGTTCAACATCGGTTTTGGAGCTCCCGTAGGTAGGGAAGGGCCGATTGCAAAACTGGGAGGGGTTCTCTCTGAGCTTTTTAACAAAATCTTTCGCTCTGACGGACTCCACTTTCCAATCTACTTAACCTGCGGAGTTTCAGCGGCCCTCTCTGCAACCTTTAACGCTCCAGCTGCTGCCGTTTTATTTGGAACGGAAGTGGTTTTAGGGAAGATAAACAGCTACATATTAATTCCCCTTTTAATCTCTTCCTCAACTGCAACATTAGTTGCAAGGTACTTCCTTGGCGATTTTAGAGCTTTCGTCGTTCCCCACTTAACCTATTCAACTTCAGAGATTCCTTTTTTCCCCTTCGTTTCTCTCCTTGCTGCTACCTCCGTGCTTGTCATTTCCTACTCTCTGAAACTCTTTGAGTTTTTAAGACTCTCTTTGAAAGAATACTGGCACTTGGCCTCTTTGATTCTTGGTCTTCTGGTAGGTTTCCTCCTTTACTTAACCCCTCAAGCGGCAGGGGTCGGCTACAGAGAGATTACCGACCTGTTTTTCGGGAACTTCTCTCCTGAAAAGGCAGGGGAGATAGCCTTCATTAAAGGACTGGCCGTAGTTTTAACCTTTGGTAGCGGAGTTTTCGGAGGTTTTATGGCTCCTGCCATATTTATGGGAGCTTTCGGAGGGTATTCGCTGGGAGCTCTCTTTTCTCCCCACCCTCAAGTCTTTGCCCTTGCGGGAACTGCGGCCTTCCTTTCGGCAATTTCTGGAGCTCCCCTTCGTTCCTCCCTCATTATAGTTGAGCTTACCCACAGCTACCAGCTCATAGTTCCCATCCTCTTCACAAGTGCCTTAACAAACTACTTCATGGGAATTTTCTCCCAGTCTAGGTTCTTTAAAAGGGCACTCTTTCACAAAGGGATAGATATTGAAAGGGTCTTAATTGAAAACTTTACCGTTAAAGACTTTATCGTGCCTGTAGAGCCTGTAAGTGAGGAAGATGACATTGAAAGGGTAAAACAGAGACTCCTTGAAGGCAAAGAGCGTTATTTGCCAGTTGTGAATTCCTCAAACAAGTTAGTAGGTATTATCTCCTTAAGGGACATATCGGTAGCCTCCTTTTACGATTTCCCCCTAAAAGTAAAAGACGTTATGGTAAAGGAACCTTTCTTTATAGATGAGGACGCAGACCCAAGCGAGCTTTTAAAGGCCGTCTCACTTATAGAGAAGGGGAAACTGCCTGTTGTTGATAGGAATAGGTTTTACTTGGGTATGTTTGACTGTGATAGGTTTGTAAGGGAGCTCTCTCTAAGAAACTAAAGTTATTATAGTAAAATTATTTCTAGCACTTCCGGGGGTGAGAAATGCTCTTTAAAAAGCCTCAGGTAGCCTTCTACCCTTTCATGGTCTTAAGGGACGACTACAAGTGCGTTAGGTGCAAGTCCTGCGTTGACCAGTGCTCCTTTGACGCAACCTACTACGACGAAGACCTTAACATGATAATGAACCACCACGAAAACTGCGTAAACTGTAAAAGGTGTGAGGCTTTTTGCCCCACAGACGCAATAAAAGTGGTTAAAAACCCTTCAACTTTCCACCCTGACGCCAACTGGACCCCTGAGGCGATTAGAGACATACACGTTCAGATGTTAACTGGAGCCATAATCCTCACCTCAACTGGCAACGACAAGCCCATAAGAAACTACTTTGACCACCTCCTCTTAGATGCCTGTCAGGTTACAAATCCCCCCATAGACCCTTTAAGGGAGCCTATGGAACTTAAGACTTTTATAGGGAGGAAAACTGACGCCCTTGAATTTGACCCTGACGGAGTTTCAATAAAGACCACGATAGGTAAGCAGCTTGAGCTTGAAATACCCGTTCTCTTTTCTGCAATGTCCTACGGTTCTATAAACCTTAACCTTCAGAAGGCTATGGCCAGAGCTGCTAAAGAATTTGGCACTTATTGGAACACCGGAGAGGGAGGCCTTCACAGAGACTTAAGGGAGTATAAAGAGTGCACCATAGTTCAAGTAGCCTCCGGCCGTTTCGGAGTTGACCTTGAATACCTTGAAACCTCTGCGGCAATAGAGATAAAAATAGGCCAAGGAGCAAAGCCTGGAATTGGCGGCCACTTGCCGGGGGAAAAGGTAAACGAGGGGATAGCTCAAACAAGGATGATTCCCGTTGGCTCAGACGCCATATCCCCTGCTCCCCACCACGACATCTACTCAATAGAAGACTTAAGGCAGCTAATTTACGCCCTTAAAGAGGCCACAAACTACGAAAAACCTGTTTTTGTAAAAATTGCTGCGGTTCATAATGTAGCTGCAATTGCCTGCGGTATAGCCCACGCAGGTGCCGATGCGGTGGTTATAGACGGAGTTAGGGGAGGAACAGGTGCCACTCCCAAGTCCTTAAGGGACCATGTGGGAATACCGATAGAGCTTGCCATTGCCGCAGTTGACGACAGGTTAAGGAAAGAAGGGCTTAGAAATCAGGTTTCCCTCATTGCTGCCGGCGGTTTTAGGAGTGCCGTTGACGTTTTAAAAGCTGTAGCTCTAGGTGCAGACGCAGTTTACATAGGAACCGTTGCAAAGCTTGCCGCAGGTTGTACCCAGTGTCAGCAGTGCCACACTGGTAGGTGTGCTTGGGGAATTACTACAAACGACCCTAGACTCGCAAAGAGGCTTAACCCAGACATAGTAGCAGAGAACCTTTACAACCTCTTGAGGGCTTGGGCCCACGATATAAAAGAGCTCCTTGGGGCTATGGGAATAAACGCGATTGAGTCAATTAGAGGAAATCGCTTAAGGCTTAGAAGTTGGGGCTTGACTGAACAGGAAAACAAGATACTTGGCGTTTTACCTGCTGGAATGTAAGGGAGAGAGAGTATGGGAAAGAGGAAACTTATGAAAGTTTATCCCATAGAGGAGAACTGCATCTCTTGCCGCTACTGTGAGGTTGCCTGTACTATGGTTCACAGCGCTTCAAAGGACCCCGTAAAGGCCTATAAGCTGGAAGGGCTCTTGCCAAGGGCAACAGTTGAAGTTAAAGGGGCAGTTTCCCTTTCCTTAATGTGCCGCCACTGTAAACACCCTTTCTGCTTTGACTCTTGCATATCTGGAGCAATTCAAGTAGGGGAAGACGGAAAGGTTTACCTTGACGAGGAAAGGTGCGTAGGTTGTTGGAACTGTGTCTTGGTCTGTCCCTTTGGAGCTGCCCATCCCTTTATAAGTGATAATGAAAAAAAGAGACACTCCTTTAAGTGTGACCTGTGCGGTGATAGGGGTTTTCCTGCTTGTGTTGAGGCCTGCCCTAATAGAGCTCTCGTTTACGACTTTGAGAGATAGCTTGGAGGAGCTAAATGGGCTATGTGATAGTTGGAAACAGCGCTGCCGCCGTAGGGTGCATTACCGGAATTAGGAAAGTGGACAAAGAGACTCCCATTACTGTTATATCATACGAAGACTTTTGCTACTCTAAACCTATGATTGGGGACATTTTAGACGGAGCTCCCAGGGAACACTTAACTTATAGGGATAAGAGTTTCTTTGAAAAGAATAGAGTTCAACAGATTTTAGGCCACAGGGCCATTAGCATAAACCCTGAATCAAAAGTTGTAGTCCTTGACTCAAATGAGATAGTTCCCTACTCTAAGCTCCTAATTGCTACGGGAGCTAGGCCCTTTATACCTCCTATCCAAGGAGTGGAAAAGGAAGGAGTATTTACCTTTACTGAGCTTTCGGAAGCAGAGAGGTTTAACTCTTACTTAACTGAAAAGGGAGCTCAAGAGGTTGTAGTTGTCGGTTCTGGCTTTATAGGCCTTGAAGTTGCTTACTTCCTTGCTAAGAGGGGGTTAAAAGTATCTGTTGTGGAGCTCCTAGAACGCTCCCTTGCCAGAGCCGTTGACGAAAGAACCTCCCGGATAGTAGAGTCCCTTTTGAGAGAAGTTGGCGTTAAATTCCTCTTTAACGAAAGTGTCTCTGAGATTCTCGGAGAAGAGAAGGTTTCAAGCGTAAAACTTAAGAGCGGTAAGATTTTAAAGGCCGATGGAGTAGTAATTGCAGTTGGAGTAAGGCCTAACGTAGAGCTTGCTCAAACTGCCAAAGTTAAAGTAAATAAAGGAATAGAAGTTTCTACCAAAATGGAAACATCGGTAAATGACATATACGCTGCCGGAGACTGTATAGAGTGTATAGACATTGTAGATAACACAAAGAAAAGCATTCCCCTTTTCCCGTTAGCTTTTGAACAGGGCTTTATTGCCGGTCTAAACATGGCAGGCAGAGGAGTTGACTACCTGGGGGGACTGGTCCTTAACTCCCTCAAGTTCCTTCCAGTTCCGGTTTTAAACGCCGGTTTAGCTTCTCCTCCAGACTCTTCCTATGAAGTTCTCGTTAACGACAAGTTTGAAGAAAGGGGCTTTTACAGGAAAGTTGTCTTAAAGGAAGGGAGGCTCGTAGGTTTTGTAGCCGTTGGAGAAATAGATAGGGTTGGAATACTTACCAACCTTATTAGACAGAAGATAGATGTTAGTAGTATAAAAGAAAGGCTTGTTGAGCTTGACTTTGGCTTAGTTGACCTGCCTAAGTGGTGGAGGGAGGAAAAGCTAAAAGAGGATAGAACTGCCTACAAGGACTGGAGGGCTGTAAAATGAACTCTTACTCTGAAATGTCAGGCTGCGGCCTTGCAGGGATAGTAAACAGGGAAGGTAAGCCTATACCTGGCAAGTACATATACGACTCAATTACTTCAATGAAAGAGCGTGGAAACGGAATGGGGGCCGGTTATGCCGCTTACGGCATATACCCTGACATGAAGGAGTTTTACGCCTTCCACATTATGCTTGACGAAATTGACCGAGAATCTGAAGTTAATGGAGTTCTAAACCGCTTTTTTAAGATAGTAAAGGGAGAAGTGATACCTACAAGAGAAGTTCCTTCCTTGTATAAAAAAACAAAACCTCCCGTCTTCTATAGGTTCTTCGTAGAGCCTAAAAGAGAGGCAAAGCTCCCCACTGAGTCTGAGGAAGACTTAGTAGTTAGGGCCGTAATGACTATAAACGAAAAGGTAAAGGGAGCTTACGTTATCTCAAGCGGTAAGAACATGGGAGCTTTTAAAGGAGTAGGCCACCCTGACGAAATAGGGGACTTCTTTGAGATAAAGGAATATGAAGGCTACATATGGCTTGCCCACACAAGGTTTCCCACCAACACTCCCGGCTGGTGGGGAGGAGCTCACCCCTTTACCCTCTTAGACTGGGCAATAGTCCACAACGGGGAGATAACCTCCTACGGAACAAACAAGCGCTACGTTGAAATGTACGGATATAGATGCACTCTCCTTACTGACACTGAAGTTGCAGCTTACATATTTGACCTCCTTTTTAGAAAGCACAGGTTGCCAATAAGGGCAGTCTTTACTGCAATGGCCTCCCCTTTCTGGAAAGACATTGAACACTATAAGGAATCAGGGCTTGATAAGGTCTATGAAATGGCCAAGACGATAAGGACGGTTTACTCAAGTGCTATGCTTAACGGTCCTTTTGCAATGCTCTTTGCCTTTAAGGATGGGATAATAGGTTTTAACGACAGAATTAAACTTAGGCCCTTTGTAGCTGCAGAGAAGGGAGAGGTTGTCTATATGGCTAGTGAAGAGTCTGCAATTAGGGTAGTGTGTCCTCACCCTGATAAGGTCTGGATGCCAAAGGCCGGAGAGCCGGTCATTGCCCTCCTTAACTACTGTGATTCTGAAAACGTGTGCTATCCTGCTTAAGGGGATAAGTATGGAAGTAAAAAGCCTTGGAGAAGATATCTACGAAATCGTCTGCGGGACTTCCCACTACAGAGAGGTAAACTCTAAAGTTAAAGAGCTTGTTTTAAAAGGTGCCAAGAAGGTAATTCTGAGAGAAGTTTACGGACAGCGCTACATAGGAACCGGAATTAAGGGGAAGGTGAAAATTGAGGTTTATGGAACTGCCGGAAACGACCTTGGTATTTTCCTCTTTGGCCCTGAGATAGAGGTCTTTGGGAACGCTCAAGACGGAGTCGGCAATACTATGAAGGAGGGAAAGATAATTGTTAGAGGCCACGCAGGGGACGTTTGCGGTTATGGTATGAGAGGAGGTAAAGTTTACATAGAAGGAGATGTTGGGTATAGGGTAGGGATTCACATGAAGGGGTATAAAGACCTGGTCCCTACTTTTATAGTAGGCGGTAAAGCTGGCAACTTTTTTGGGGAGTATATGGCAGGTGGAATTTTAATACTGCTTGGTCTTACAAAGAGAGCAGGAGAGGATATAGTAGGCGATTACTGTGCTACCGGGATGCACGGAGGGGTTATATTCGTTAGAGGTGAAGTTCCAAGTAGGTATTTAGGTAAAGAGGTAAAAGTTTTTGAGCCAGACTTGGAAGATATGAAGATTCTAACTAAAGAGTTAAAAGGCTTCTCTGATGCCTTTAACATTCCCTTAGATGAAATTTTAAGTGAGCCCTTTACTAAAATAGTTCCTGTGAGCACGAGACCTTACGGGAGGCTGTATGCCCACAGGTGGGCGGTAGCAAGAGGACTTATTAAGTAGGAGGTGGTTGACTTGGCCTATAACCTTCCAGATAAAAGGGGAAAGTTTGGAGAGTTTGGAGGTAAGTTCGTTCCAGAAACCCTTATGGCTGCCCTTACGGAGCTTGAAGAGGGATATTTACAGGTAAAGAATTCTCAAGACTTTAAAGAAGAGTTTGAGAACCTTTTAAGAACTTATGTTGGCCGTCCTACACCTTTGCAGTATGCAAAAAGGTTTTCTGAGTATTTAGGAGGCAACATAAAAGTTTACCTTAAAAGGGAAGACTTAAACCATACCGGCGCCCATAAGATTAATAATGCTCTCGGGCAGGCCCTCCTTGCAAAGAGGATGGGGAAAAAGAGGATAATTGCAGAAACCGGGGCAGGGCAGCACGGAGTTGCAACTGCCACTGCTTGTGCTTTTCTGGGGCTTGAGTGCGTTGTCTATATGGGAGAGGAGGACGTTAGAAGACAAGCTTTAAACGTTTTCAGGATGGAGCTCCTTGGAGCCAAAGTTGAAGTAGTAAAAAGCGGCAGTAGGACCTTAAAGGATGCAGTTAACGAGGCAATTAGGGACTGGGTTACCAATGTTAGGACTACTCACTACATTATAGGTTCCGTCGTAGGTCCCCATCCTTATCCTATGATAGTTAGGGACTTTCAGTCTGTTATAGGTCTTGAAGCTAAAAGACAGATTTTAGAAGAGACTGGGGAGCTCCCCGACGTTATAGTGGCCTGCGTTGGAGGAGGGAGCAACGCTATGGGCATTTTCTACCCCTTCATAGAGGATAAAGGGGTGGAACTTGTAGGAGTTGAAGCTGGGGGCTACGGCATAGAAACTGGAAAACACGCTGCTACTTTGTGTGCAGGTAGAGTAGGCGTTTTCCACGGTGCAAAGTCTTACCTGCTTCAAAACGAAGATGGTCAAATTACCCCTACCCATTCCGTTTCTGCCGGTTTAGACTACCCTGGAGTTGGACCTGAACACTCTTACCTTAAAACCATTGATAGGGCTAAGTATTACGCCGTAAGTGATGAGGAAGCTTTAAGGGCATTTCAAATCCTTTCAAGGACGGAAGGGATAATACCTGCCCTGGAGAGCTCCCACGCCGTTGCTTGGGTTATAAAGAATGCGGAAAAGTTAAAAGGTAAAACTGTTCTTATAAACCTCTCTGGTCGCGGTGATAAGGATGTTTCACAGGTTAGGGACATTTTAGAAGAGAACAGGAATCTTCGCATATGGTAGATGGGATTACATCCCTTCCTTCAAGGGAAGCTTTTTTAAGTAAGGTTTCTGCTACTGAAAGGGGAACTGAAGTAATTATCCTGCTCCTTGACGTTGACGACTTTAAGTTTATCAACTTTAGCCACGGCTATAAGGTAGGAGATTCAATATTAAAAGCTTTGGCTCTTTACTTAAGGAAGGTTTTAAATACCTATTTCTCCAAGTTCTTCTTAGCAAGGACGGGACCTAACCAGTTTGGGGTGCTAATTTACGATAGCGTTCCTTTTGTAAGAATTGAAGAGCTCTTTAACAGATACTTTCACTTGGTTGAATTCCGCTTAAAGGATGAATTTGTAAGACTTACCTTGAGTTGTGGAGTGAGTATAGGGAGAGGGAAGTTTGAAGCTCTTTTCGCCCAAGCTGAGGATGCTCTTTATACCTCAAAAAGAGAGGGTAAGAATACGATTACTTTTTACGAAACTTCTAAAGTTTATGATGCTGAAAAGTTTAAGGAAGTTAGAAGGAAACTTATAGAGGCAATAAGGCAAAAGAGTATAAGACCTTACTTTCAGCCTGTAGTTTCTTTAAGAACAGGTAAAGTTTACGGGTATGAGGTCCTGTCTAGAATTTTTTATAAAGATGAAGTCTTAAGGGGGGATTACGTTTTCCATGTTGCAGACTCTTTAGCCTTAACCCCAGATATAGACAGGATACTCTTTTTAAATTCAATTGACTTCTTTGGAGACTACAAACTCTTCTTTAACATTTCAATGAAATACTTCTTTAGAGAACTTAACAATGTCTTAAAAATAGCCAAAAGCTACTTACTTGACCTTTCAAATGTCGTCTTTGAAATTACTGAGTCTCAAAAGCTACTTCATGAAGGAGCTGCTATAAGCATATTTAGGCTTATTAAGGAGTTTAAAGCTAAGGTAGCAATAGATGACTTTGGAGCTGGATATTCAAACTTTATGTATTTAAAAAGGTTTCCCGCCGATGTCCTTAAGATTGACGGTGCTTTTGTTAGGGGGGCAAAGGAGGACATTAAGGACTTAACGATAATAAAAGCCATCGTTGAGGTAGCAAAGAGCTTTAAGGTAAGGACACTTGCTGAGTTTATAGAGGATGAAGAAACCTTTAGGCTTATGAAGAACTTGGGCGTCTCACTGGGACAAGGGTACTTTATAGGTAAACCTGAGCCTAAGCCTGTTGAGGTTAATCTATCTTTATAGATGAAAGTGGAAAGGGGGAGGGAGCTCCCTCCCCTGTTTACTTACTTTTCTTCCTCTTCTCCTTTTTCCTCTTCCTCAGGGGTTTTGAGCTTAGCCTCTTTAGGAGGTAATTTTTCGCTCTCTACCTTGAAAGAGAACTCTCCCTTTTTCTCGTCGTAGTCAACTACTACCGTATCTCCCTCTTTAACGCTTCCCTCAAGTATCTTTACAGAAAGGGGAGTTTCAATTTCCCTCTGAATAGTCCTTCTAAGGGGTCTTGCTCCAAACTCTGGAACATACCCCCTCTTTGCAAGCTCACTTTTTGCCTTCTCTGTAAGCTTAACCTTAATTCCCCTTTCCTCAAGTCTCTTGTTAAGTTTGCTAATTAGCAAGTCAACTATCTTCTTAATCTCCTCTTCGGCAAGGGGATGGAAGATGATAATCTCGTCAATCCTGTTTAGGAACTCAGGCCTAAACCTCTTCTTGAGCTCTTCCATTATCTGCTCTTTTATCTTGTCGTAGTTCTTCTCAAACTCCTCCTTAGAGAGGTTCATTAAGTACTCGGAACCCACGTTGCTTGTCATTATTATTACCGTGTTGCTGAAGTCAACGGTTCTACCTTTTGCGTCTGTTAACCTTCCGTCGTCAAGTATTTGAAGGAGGATGTTAAAGACGTCTGGATGGGCCTTTTCAATCTCATCAAGGAGTATTACAGAGTAAGGCTTCCTCCTTACGGCTTCTGTAAGCTGACCTCCTTCTTCGTAGCCTACGTATCCCGGGGGAGCTCCTATAAGTTTAGAGACTGCGTGCTTTTCCATGTATTCAGACATGTCAAGCCTAATCATTGCCGTCTCGTCGCCAAAGAGGTACTCTGCAAGTGCTTTTGCAAGTTCCGTCTTACCTACTCCCGTTGGTCCTAAGAAGAGGAAGCTTCCTAAAGGCCTGTTTGGAGGTTGAAGGCCGGCTCTTGCCCTCCTTATTGACTCTGCAATTGCCTTTATAGCCCTTTCTTGGCCTATTACCCTCTTGTGGAGCTCCTCTTCCATCCTGAGTAGTTTCTGGATTTCCTCTTCCTGAAGTTTAGATGCTGGAATTCCCGTCATTTCAGAGATAACCTCTGCAACGTCCTCTGCCGTTACAACGGGTACCTCTTCTCCAGCCTCTTTACCCTTCTCTATCTTCTCTTCAATCTCCTTAATCTTCCCTTCAATTTCTTTAATCTCCTTCTTAAGTTTTGCTGCTTTGTCAAACTCTTCTTTTTTAACCGCTTCATCAAGCTCTGCCCTTAGCTGGTGTAGCTTCTCCTTTAGCTCCGTTAGCTCAGGAGAGCTGTAAGTAGCCTCTATCTTCTTCCTTGCACAAGCTTCATCTAAAACATCTATTGCCTTGTCTGGTAAGTACCTTCCTTGGATGTACTTCTTAGATAGCTTTACTGCTGCCTCTATTGCCTCATCTGTTATCTTAACTTTGTGGTGCTCTTCAAGCTTAGGCCTTAAACCCTTTAACATCTTAATTGCAGTTTCAATGTCTGGCTCTTCTACCCATACTGGAGCAAATCTCCTTTCAAGGGCAGGGTCTTTCTCAATGTGTTTTCTAAACTCATCTGTAGTTGTAGCTCCAATTACCCTTATTTCACCCCTTGCAAGGGCAGGTTTCATTATGTTTGCAGCGTCCATACTTCCTTCTGCTGCACCTGCTCCTATTACTGTGTGAAGCTCGTCAATAAACAAGATTATGTTTCCTTCCTCTTTAACCGCATCAAGGACTTGCTTTAGCCTCTCTTCAAACTCTCCTCTGTACTTGGTCCCTGCTACAAGTGCCGCCATGTCAAGAGCAACTATTCTCTTGTCTTTTAAGTTCTCTGGCACTTCTCCGTTAGCTATCTTCTGAGCGACTCCCTCTACTATTGCCGTTTTACCAACTCCGGCAGGTCCAACGAGAACAGGGTTGTTCTTTGTTCTCCTTGATAGTATCTGAATAACCCTTTTTATCTCTGTTTCCCTGTCTATAACAGGGTCTAACTTACCTTCCTCTGCAAGGCCCGTTAGGTCAATTCCAAACTTCCTTAAAACTTCCGGAAGCTGTTTCCCAGCTCCTTTGGCTTTTGCCCCGATTTCTCTAGATACCTTAGCTCTCCCTTCTCTGTACTTTTTAACTGCCCGAAGGGCTTCCTCTTTCTCAAGTCCAAGCTTAATTAGAATCCTGTAAGCCATACCTTCGGGAACTTCATAAAAGGCAAGGAGTAAGTGCTCAAGGTCAACGCTTCTTGCCTTCATCTGACGGGCTACATCAAGGGCAGCGTCAAGGACTTTCTTTAAAGTTGGGGTTATGTATATTTCTTCATATCCTGAATAATTGCTCGTAATACCGAGTCTTCCTACCCTGTCAACTTGCTCCCTTATGAACTTCTTGGCCCTAACAGGGTCAAAGCCTGCAAGGGTGAATATGTCTAAAATCGGCGAACCGGGAAGTTCTACCATTGCAAGGAGTAGGTGTTCAGTATCAACATACCTCTCACCAAGTTGCTTTGCGATTTCCTGTGAAAGTAGAACGGCATCCTTTGCCCTTCCGCTTAAAACGTCCCAGATGTTCATCTCTTCCCTCCTCTAAGGTTTAAGTATTTGTATTAGTTTCTCTATGTTTAACTCTTCAAAGTCAAGTTCTTCTAATAGGTTGCATATTTCTTCCTTAACTTCCTCACTTAACCTACTGGCAAGTGCAGTAAAGAGCTTTTCAATGTCTTCTTCTAGGTTAAGTATAAGTTGAGTTCCTGCTACGTTTACTCCCCTTTCTCTGGTTAAGGATACTATCCGTTTTATCCTTATTAGGTCCCTCTCTGAGTAGAGCCTAGTTTTACCCTCAGTCCTTGAGGGCTTTATTAAACCTTCGTTTTCGTAGAACCTTAAAGTCTGCGGATGAACTCCCGCAATTTTTGCAACTACGCTAATCATGTAAACGGGAGTGTCCTTGTCTATCAACTTCCCCTCTCCACTTTTAGGTTTCCAGTTATCAATTTATTGACTTAAAATAAGTTTGTCAACTAACTTAAAAGGATGTTTTAATAAGGTAGCTTTTCCCACTTTACGTTTTCTTTTATCCACTTAACGTATTCAGGAATTCCTTCTTCTATTTGGGTTTCAGGTTGCCAGTTTAAAAGCTCCCTTGTCTCCTTTAGGTCTGCCTCTGTGTAGTTTTGGTAGAAGTCGTAAGGGTTGTCAAAGTATTCAGTTTCAACTTCCCTCCCCAAGGTTTTCTTTATTATCTCAACTACTTCGTTAAAGCTCCTTGCCCTTCCTGTTCCAACGTTGACTATTCCGCTTTTGCCACTTTCAAGTGCTTTTATGTTTGCTTCTACGCAGTCTTTAACGTAAACAAAGTCCCTCTTTTGTTCTCCCCACTTAAAGAGTCTTGGTCTTTTGCCCTTTAGTATTTGAACCGTCAGCTGAAGGACCATACTTGCCATTTTCCCTTTGTGCTCTTCCCTAGGGCCGTAAACGTTAAAATATCTTAGCCCCATTATTTGGAGCTCCGGGTTTTCCCTTTTAAACTTTAAGGCGAACCTGTCCATTGCCAGTTTTGAGTACCCGTAAACGTTTTCAGGTTTTAGCTTCCCGTTTACTTTCATCGGAGGTGGCGTGTTTCCGTAAACGGCAGCAGAAGAAGCGTATATAACAGGTGCTTTTGCTTCCCTTGCCACTTTTAGGAGCTCTTTGAAGGCTTCACAGTTTACTTCCATCATTTTACGCTGGTTTTCTTCTGTGGTGTTAACGATAGCTCCTTGGTGGAATACGGCATCAAAGTTGTATTTCCTGAGTTTATCAACGGTCTCTTTTTCAGTTATTGAACCTGTTATAACTTCACCTTCAAAGTCTATCAGGTTTTTAAAGTTTCCACTTGAGAAGTCGTCAACTATAAAGAGCTCCCACCCTTTAAACCTCTTTTGAAGTTCTAGTGCCAGATTTGAGCCTATAAAACCTGCTCCTCCTGTAATTAAGACCCTCATTCTCCGAGCTCCCCTTTAAGGTGTGTTTCGTATCCTTTTTCGGTAAAGAACTCCTTTAGTGCCTTTGCGTACTTCTTTGAGAGTTTCCAACTGTGGAACACTCCGTAGGTGGCGGCCTCTTCAAGGTCGTTTCCGTTAAACCTAACTACGGAAACTCCCCACTCAAATTTCTTGAGCTCTTGGTCAAGGTAAATCCTTTGGACAAAGATGTCGCATATCTTCTGGGGTTCTCCAAGGAGCTCTGAAAGTTCTTCAGGACTCTTACCTAAAGCGTCTGCCATTAACTCCCTAAAAAACTCGTCTCCCATCTCTACCTCTACTTTTCTACTATGCTTTCTTTAACCTTCATTCCAAAGTGCCTTCCGGGCTCTTCGGTATATACGAGGACTTCGTCTCCTTCTTTAAGCTCAACTACCGATATTGGGGTTCCGTCAGGCCTTGTTAGTCTTATGGTTTCTGCATTTTGAAGGATTCCTGAAACTTTCTTTCCCTCTTTCGTTTCTGCCTCTATAAGAAGCATAGGTCTCCTTTCAACTTTTGCCCTACCAACATAGACAACTTTCCCTTCTCCTTTGTAGTTGTAGATTACTATCTCGTCGCCGCTTTCTATTTCGGAGAGGTACTTGGTTTTCCCACCAGGAACTTTTACGTACATGTGAACTGCTCCTGCGTTTACCCTGAAAGGCCTTGCCGCAACGTAAGGGTTTGACTCTGTTTCTGCGTGGACTAAGAACATACCTGCAGAAGAATTCCCTACGAGAGCTCCTTCTCCCCTTTTAAGGTTGGAACAGGTGTCTATACAGACTCTGTCGCACATCCCGATAGGTTTAACCCTCTTTATTCTGGCAGTTTCAAGTTTAACGGTTTCCCTACCCTCAGCGATTGCAGAGCCTGCCTCTTTTATCTGGTTTACGTCCTTGGTTTCAAGGACGACTCCTTTTACTCCCTTCTCAAGTATGGTTATTGCAGTTTTTGCCTCTTGGGCGTTCCTGACCCAAGCGTAAACCTCGTCTCCCTGGGCAAGGAGGTTTTCAAGGGGGATTATCGTCCAGTCTGTAGTCTTTACTATTACCTTCTTGCCCCTCTTCAAGAGTTTTGCCGCCCTTTCCTCGTCCTCCTTCCCTTTTATCTCTACTACTATGTAGTCTTCTCCCAGCTTAAAGTCTCCGTCTGGAGCTATCGTTTTTACCCTTGCAAGCTTTTTAACTTTCTCAGAAATCCCTTTTTCGGGAATTAAGAGTGCAGATACTCCAGACTCAATCGCCGAAGTTATTACCTTTTTATCTTTAGGGTCGTTAACTACTACTATTAGCTCCTTTTTCACCTCTAACCTCCTTTAGTATTTCCTAGGGCCAAATAGTGCCGTTCCAATCCTTACTATAGTAGCTCCCTCCTCAACTGCCACTTTAAAGTCGTGGCTCATTCCCATTGAGAGCTCCGGGAGTTTCACTTTTAGCTCTTCTTCAAGTTTTTCCTTAATCTCCCTCAGCCTTATAAAGAAAGGTCTAACTAGCTCCGCGTCTTCGTAGAAGGGAGGAACGGTCATTAAGCCTTTAAGCTTTAGGTTAGGCCTTTCAAGTATGTATTCTGCAAGCTCTTTAACCTCTTCAGGCCTGCAACCGTGTTTACTCTCTTCAAAAGAGAGCTTAACCTCAATTAGAACCTCTATCTCTTTTCCTTTTAGTCTCTTCTCTATCTCTTCAACTAAGCTCTTTCTGTCAACGGTTTCAATTGCGTTAAAGAGCTCTACTGCGTACTTGACTTTGTTCCTTTGTAAGTGGCCAATCATGTGCCACTGTGCCCCTTGAAGTTCTCTTAAATTTGGTATTTTCTCCCTTGCTTCTTGAACTCTGTTTTCCCCAAAGAGCCTTATTCCTGCCTTGTAGGCCTCTTTAATCTCTTCCAGATTCCTTGTTTTTGTAGCCGCTAAGACCTTTACCTCTTCAGGCTTTCTTCTCACCTTAGCACAGGCTTTTTCAATCTCTTCTCTTATCTTCTCGTAATTTTCTTTAATTCCCATCTTCAAGCCTCTCGTAAACCTGGTCTGCAAAGAACCAGGCATCCTCGCTAATGTTTGACTCTGAGTTTTCAAGGAAAGAGTCGTAGTTTGCAAGCTCTCCTTCCTTAAATTCGTGGTAGCTTGAAGCCACAAAGCCTACCGGCTCAAAGGAGTCCTCTCCGTCAAACCTGTATATGTCTATTTCAAGGAACTTGTTGATACCTTCTTTAAAGACCTCGTTGGTTAGTCTTCTCCAGAACTCGTAGTTTGACTTTTTAAGTATGAACCTGCTCTTCCTTCCCTTTATCGGTTCACCGTCTCTGGTAGTTAGGCGATACTTTAGTTTAAGGTAGGCACCAATTCCATAAGGGGTCTTTATTAAAGTTAAGTCCTCGCTTTTAACCGGTAGAGTTTTAAGGTAGTAGCCTATTCTCTCGCTTAAAGGTGAGGAGAGCTTAACGCTGTTAAATATGTCTATGAGCCTGTTTATCCTCTTTAAAAGGATTTCCTTACTTACTGCTTCTTCCTTTTTTACTTCTCTGTAAGAGCTCCAAAGGTGGCTGTCGTAGAAGAAGCCTTCAGAGCTCTTAAGAAGTGGAGTTCCCCCTTTGACTTCCCTTTCGTTTCCTTGCTCGTCTCTCAGTTTAATGGGGAAGTTGCTCACTACTATTTGGGCTTGAACTTTTCTTACTTCAAGCTTATCTAATGGGACCTCTACGAGTTGGTTTTTATAAACGCCTAAAACTTTACCTCCCTTTTCTTTATAGATATAAATTACATCGCCTTCTTTAAGCTCTCCCGTTGGTTCTACTACCGTTCCTACCTTTAAGTTTATTTCCCCGGTCTCTTTAAAAAGGGGGAAAGTGAAGTCTGTAAAGTCTAGGTTGACCCAACCTCTTTCAGTCATTCCCCAGTAGTTTAAAACGGCAGTTAAAGGGAGTTTCCCGCCTTTGTCTATAACCTCCACAATTTCCCCGTGGGGAACTTCCCTTACTGATACCTCTTTAGTTAATACCGTTATCTCTTGGGAAAGTGCTTTCCCCGTGAGAGTTAAAAATAGAAAGGCTGTTAAGAGAGCTCTCATTTATTCTCCCTCAAAACAAACATTAACGCTTCGGCTTCTGCTATAAGTTTACCGTCTCTCAACCTCACCATTCTTGCTTTGGTTATTTTAAACCTCCTCTTCTCTTCTTTAACCTCTGCCACTACTTCCACCTCTTCTCCTGCGTATAAAGGGGAGTGAAACTTTACCGTAATTTTCCCTGTTAAGAACCTCTCTTTCTCTCCTTGCAGGTATGCCATAGACTCGTCAAGAACGAGGCATATTATCCCTCCGTGTATTACCTGGTTGTAGCCTTGGTAATACCTCGGGAGGGAGAAGCGGGAAAAAACTTTACCGTCCTGCCTTTTAAAGCTTAAACCCATTCCTTTAGGGTTGTCTTTGCCACACACGAAACAGTAGTTATCCCTTTCTAGATTTTTCCCTTCCATAGTTTACAGATTATACAGTAGAATAATCTTGGGGGGCACTATGAAGAACAAGGAGCTTGCAGAGATATTTGACAAGTGGGCAGACATCTTAGAGTTTATGGGAGACAACCCTTACCACATAAGAGCTTACAGGAACGCCGCACGGCTTATAAGGGACCTTTCTGAAGACATAGAGCTCCTTGCTAAAGAGGGGAAACTATCCCAGCTTCCCGGGATAGGTCAGAGGTTGCAGGCAAAGATTTTAGAGTTTTTAAGAACAGGTAAGATTTCAGAATTTGAAAAGTTAAAGAGCCAAGTTCCAGATACTATCTTTACCCTCCTTGAAATCCCCGGAATTGGGCCAAAGACAGTTAAACTTCTCTACGAAAAGCTTGGAGTAAGGAGCCTTGAAGACTTAAAGAGGGCTATAGAGAGGGGGGAGCTCCTAAAACTTCCGGGCTTTGGCCCTAAGAAAGTAGAGAAGATAAAAAAGGGAATAGAGCTCTTTGAAAAGAGCGGAGGGCGGATACTCCTTGGAGTTGCCGTTTTCATAGCAGATAGAATAGTAAACCAACTTAAAGAGCACTCGGCGGTAGATAGGATTTCTGTCTGCGGTTCTACCCGCAGGATGAAAGAGACGGTTGGAGACATAGACATACTTGCAAGTGGCAAGAACAACCTTGAGATAATAGAAGCCTTCGTTAACCTACCCAACGTAAAAGAGGTCCTCTGGAAAGGTCCCAAAAAAGCGACCGTAATAGTTGAAGAAGGGGAGCAAGTTGACCTTAGGGTAAGTGAGCCAGACTCTTACGGTGCAGCCCTTCAATACTTTACAGGTTCAAAGGCTCACAACATACACCTTCGGACTATCTGCTTAAAGCTCGGATACAAACTTAACGAGTACGGCCTTTTCAAAGGCGAAGAGAAAATTGCAGGTAGGACTGAAGAGGAGATATACTCTGCTTTAGGAATGGACACTCCTCCGCCTGAGATAAGGGAAGATACAGGGGAAATAGAGGCTGCCCTTGAGCACAAACTCCCAAAACTTGTAGGTTATGGTGATGTTAAAGGAGACCTTCACCTTCACTCAAACTGGTCAGATGGAGCTTCCACAATTGAAGACTACGTTAAAAAGGCCCTAGAGTTTGGATACAAGTACATAGCTATTACCGACCACTCAAAGAGCTTAAGAGTTGCAAATGGCCTTAGCGAGGAAGACCTTTTAAGGAGAAACTATGAAATAGATAAACTTAACGAAAAATACGGAAACAGAATAAGAATTCTAAAAGGAACAGAGGTTGACATCCTTCCTGACGGTTCCCTTGACTACCCAGACGAAATCCTCTCACAGCTTGACTTCGTTGTAGCTTCAATACACTCAAGGTTTAATCAGGATAATACCGAAAGGCTTATAAAAGCTATGAACAACCCCTACGTAAACGCCATTGGCCACCCTACGGGGAGGATAATAGGTCAGAGGGAAGGTTATAAACTTGACATTGAGAAGATAATGAAAACTGCCCTTGAGACGGGAACTGCCCTTGAAGTTAACTCTTACTACAACAGGCTTGACCTTAAAGACTCCCACTGTAGGATTGCCGTAAAGCTCGGAGTTAAGCTCGTTGTCTCAACGGACTCCCACCACATTGACCACATGTGGATGATTAAGTTAGGTATTGGAACTGCAAGGAGAGGATGGGCAGAAAAGAAGAACATTTTAAACGCTTATTCTTTAAAGACCCTTATGAAGTTCGTTAGTGATAAAAGAAAGAAGTTTGGGGTTAGGTAGTTGAAATTTCCTGACTTAAAACCTAAAATAAAATTAGAGCTAATTTAAAAAACTTTTTAAGGAGGGAGAGATGTTTGGAAGCTTCTTTGGAAGGGGAAGGAGAGGTTTTGACCCCTTTGAGGATATGTTCCGTTATTTCCAAGAGATGGAAAGGATGATGAGTGAGATGATGAGAGGTTTTGGAAGGGAGTTTCCCGGCCTTGAGGCAGGATTTGAGCCTAGGATAGAGATGTATGAGACTCCCGACGAGATTGTTGTAAGAGCTGAGATGCCGGGACTTGACAAAGACAGTATTGACGTGAAGGTAAGGGGTAATTACTTGATAATCAAAGGAGTTAAAAAACAGGAGCAGAAGGAAGAGAAAGACAACGTCTTCTTTAGTGAGACCTTTTACGGGGAGTTTCAAAGGGTTGTACCGCTGCCAGTTGAGGTGAAAGAAGAGGGTATAGAAGCTTACTACGATAAAGGTGTTCTTGAAATAAGACTTCCAAAGGCTGAGTCTGCCCGCAAGGAAGTTAAGATAATAGTTAAAGAGCCGGAGGAAGGTAAAGATAAGAAAGATAAAGGCAATAAGTAAGTTGGGGCCTGGTTTGCAGGCCTTCTTTTCTTGACTAAATTAGTGGTAATAATTGCTATTAAGGAGGTGCTAAAGCCTGGTAATTATTAATGAATGTAATCACTTGGTATATAACAAGGGAGACCTGAAGGTAGCTTTAATTTACCCTGGCCCTGAAAAAGTTGGCCTTTCAAGCCTTGCGGTTCATCAAGTTTACTCCCTTATAAATTCCATTAAAGGCGTTTCCTGCGACCTCCTCTTTTCTGACTCCTCTTCTTCACTTTTCCTCTCTTTAAACCCTAAGGACTTTGACATTTTAGCTTTCAGCATAACTTACGAAAATCACCTTTTTGAAGTGGTTAAACTCCTTGAGAAGTGGGGTATAGAACCTTTAAGGGAAAGGAGGAAGGGAGCTCCCCTCCTCCTTGGAGGAGGCATAGGTCTTTTTTACAACCCTACTCCCTTTATGCCCATTTTTGACCTTATATATTTGGGGGAGGCTGAAGGGAGACTTGAAGAGGTTTTACTAACCTTAAAAGATAACCTCTCTATTGATGCAGTTTCCCACTTTGACAATGTTTTAGTTTGTGCCGATTACTCCTTTTACTATGACTCTTTAAAGCTTTTAAGGTTTGAAGGAGAGAGGAAAAGGATTTACCGTTCAAAAGAGTTTAGCTTTAACAAGTGCCACTCCTGTTTCTTACTTGAAGACGCAGCATTTAAAGACCTTTTCTTAATAGAGTTAAACAGGGGTTGTATTGAAAAGTGCCGCTTCTGCGTGGCAACCTACATGGGACTCCCTTACAGGGAAAAGTCCTTAGAAGTTGTTGAGGAGGAGGTAAAGGTTGCCTCCCGTTATGGCAGGAGGGTAGGCCTAATAGGAGCTGGAGTTACCGATTATTCCCAAATGGAGGGTCTTTATGAGATTTTAAGGAAATACGGAGTAAAGGCTTCTTTCTCTTCTTTAAAGGCCTCCTCTCCTTCAGAGTATGTCTTTAAGATAATTTCTGAGTCCTCTCAAAGGACGATTACTTTAGCTCCGGAGGCTGCTTCTGAGAGGCTCAGGTTTTCGCTAAACAAGAAGGTTCCCGACGAGCGTTATTTTGAATTTGCAAAGCTTGCCCTTGAAAGTGGAGCAGAGAGTTTAAAGCTTTACTTTCTTGTAGGTCTTCCAACTGAGACAGACGAAGAGGTTAAGGCTATTGTCTCAATGGCAAGGAAGTTTAGGGAAATTGCACTTCCTTACTGGAGAGAGAGGGGAAGTGCCGGAGAGATTCACCTTTCAGTTAACCCTGTTATAGCTAAACCCTTTACTCCCTTACAGTGGTACGGTTTAGAGCCTAAGTCAAAAATAGAGAGAAAACTTA
>Ga0256833_1000607_pt1 | contig 27447 bp, 30 predicted proteins | sample 356284metaG_FD_190535 | JGI IMG/M metagenome (GOLD analysis project Ga0256833, IMG submission 190535) | Hydrothermal vent microbial communities from Mid Atlantic Ridge, Atlantic Ocean - 356-284 | ecosystem: Environmental > Aquatic > Marine > Hydrothermal vents | place: Atlantic Ocean: Mid... | reverse complement strand
ATCAGCCCAAGCTCCGTGAAGCGAGGTTCATCCATGCCGTATCGCGAATCTTGCAACCGAGTAACAATCAGGACATCCCCGCGTGACCGGGACAAAGTTTGATAACAAAACGTATCCTTCCCCGGATTGATTCCAAAGCCGTCCGGCGCTTTCCACGCGTGAATCGTAACCAACCTTCCATCGATAAGCTCGTGGAAATAGGCGCAGAAAGCCTCGAGAATTTCGCCCGCCGTTTCCACGACACGTTTTATATTTACCCTGTAGTCCGACCCAAATCCGCTCAGACACTTTTGAACCAATACCAGACGGTGTTGCGCCTCTTTTAACTTTGTTATATCTTTATCCACGCCGCGATAACCCTGAAAATCCCCCTTTGCGTTGAATATAGGCACGCCGCTGGTCAGAAGGCAAACCTCCTTTCCGGATTTTGATACCGTCCAATTTTCCAACTCCTTGATAGGAAACCGATTTCTGTAAAGCGACCAGAAAATCGCGCTCACCCGCTTTGCCTCGTCTTCCGGCATAAACTCAAAAGGAGATCTTCCAATCAGCTCCTTGGACGAATAGCCGAGGATGGATTCAACTGTGTCTGAGCAGAAGGTATACTGCCCTTTTTTATCCACCTCCCATACCCAGTCCCCAACCGTCAGCACAAGGTCCCTGAAACGCCGCTCACTCTCTTCAAGCGCGACGGCAGCCTCTTTTCTCTTCTGAATCTCCCGTTCGAGATCTTCTTTCTGACGTCGTATGACGCGGTTGTAGCGTAAGGCAAACAGCAGTCCCGCCACAACCAAAATAAAAAGAGAAAGAAAAGTCAAAACTTCAAACCAAAACCTTCGGAGAATCTGCCTCAATATGCTGCCGCTTGATGCCCTATAGGGACCTACCTTCAATATCTTTAGGCACTTTCGAACATCTTCGTAATTGGAAGGAATATCCCATCCGGCGCATCGCGCCGCACGGGCTCGGGGATCATCTGGCCGCATGGTTAGAAGCGCGACCGCCACTTTCTGGCCTAAGGAATCCGGGACATGTCCCAATTTGACAAATGGCCAGTTAGGATATTGCCGGGTTTGATGAATTATCCTGAAATCCTTCAGTTGAATCTTGCCCTCCAATGCCATTTTCTGGAGGGTCCACGTGCGCACCCCGCCCACATCGGCCTTGCCCCGTAAAACCTGAAAAACCACGGCGTCATGGGTTCCCGCGAATGTTATCCGTCGGAAATCCTTGTCCGGATGGATTCCGCACTCCCTGAATTCCCTTCGCACGGCGAGCCACGCCCCGAAGCACATGGGATTGGGAACGGAAAACACGATATTCCCGAGCCGGTCGAATGGCGGAATATCATTTCGGTCCGCCCGGCAAAAGACCACCCCGCCAAAGGAATTCGCCACGCTTCCGTCGGGGGTAGATTCCACGAGAGTCGCGAGAACCTTGACCGGGCAGCATCGCGTCAAACATATATAATAATAGGGATTTACCAATAAAAAATCTACCTTTTCGCCTTTTGCCGCGGACAACACTTCATCAAACCCGAGGGGAACAATCGCAAACTGCTTTCCGGCGACGTTATCCGAGAGATACGCCGCGATCGGTTTCCAGCGTTTCGCGCATTCGACGTTTCCTCTTTTCGCGAGAACGCCAATTTTAACGGCGTCTCCCCCCCACGCGCTGACACCCTGAACGCACAAAAAAAGCGCGAAGAATACCGGGATAAACAAGTTTCGGGTCCTTGCATAAATCGAATAAAGTTTCAAATTCTTCTCGCTCTCCATGTTGTGAAATCTTTAAATCTCTTGAAAGTAATAGAAGACAAGAAGGCGAACAGTCAACAACCCCGTCACCTCATCCACCCTTTCAAGGCTGGCATTCAGTTTCTTGTATTCGCGGTTAGCGACTCATTTCCCCAAAGATTTTCCTTTAACGTTAAAACCGTTTTTTATATTATACTATGAATCTTTTTTTATGCAACAGCGTCATCTTTGTTTAATATCTCATTAATAACTCCCTCTTGCGAGAATTCATCTTACTGACAAGCATTCCTAACATAAAAAACAAAATCCTTCACGCAAAATTCTTTTGCAATTTTTCTTGACAAACACGTTTTTATTATGATAGCGTGCATTTCTGATGAGAGTTCGGATTGAAAATAGGGCTGAAAAAGGCGTTTATTGGTGGCTCTGGCGGATATCTACAAGTTCATGTGAGAAAGGGTCTTGATGTCCAAGACCCTTTTTTATTTTTAACCCTTACCTAAAGGAGGTCTTTATGGAGGTCAAAAAGATCATGCTAACCGAAGATGAGATGCCACGGCAATGGTACAATATCGCCGCGGACATGCCCACGCCCATGCAGCCGCCCCTCCATCCCGGGACGGGACAGCCTGTAGGCCCGGAAGACCTGGCACCCATCTTCCCCATGAATCTCATCGAGCAAGAGGTCAGCACCGAGCGCTGGATCGACATTCCCGAACCCGTCCTCGAGGTCTTGAGAATCTGGCGTCCCGCTCCTTTGGTAAGGGCCTACGGGCTTGAGAAGGCCCTGGATACCCCCGCCCGTATCTATTACAAAAACGAGAGCTACAGCCCTCCGGGCAGCCACAAGCCCAACACGGCCGTCGCGCAGGCCTACTACAACAAGGTCGCGGGGACCAAGCGCATCACCACGGAAACGGGAGCCGGCCAGTGGGGCAGCGCCCTGAGTTTTGCCGGCGCCATGTTCGGCATCGAGATCGTTGTCTGGATGGTCAAGATTAGCTACCAGCAGAAACCGTATCGCCGCCTGATGATGAACACCTGGGGCGCCACCTGCTACGCCAGCCCGAGCACCCAGACCGAGTCGGGCCGCAAGATCCTGGAAAAGGATCCCGATACCCCGGGCAGCCTCGGTATCGCCATCAGCGAGGCGGTTGAAGCGGCCGTGTCCGATGAGAATTCCAAATACGCCCTGGGCAGCGTCCTGAATCACGTCATGCTCCACCAGACCATCATCGGTCTCGAGGCCCAGAAACAGTTGGAGAAGGTGGGAGACTATCCTGACGTGGTCATCGGATGCGCCGGCGGCGGCAGCAACTTCGCCGGGTTGAGCTTCCCCTTCGCCCGCGACAAGATCTTTGGCAAGGACGTGAAGATTATCGCCGTGGAACCCATGTCCTGTCCCACCATGACGCGCGGACCTTTCGCCTACGACTTCGGCGACACGGTCCAGATGACGCCGCTGCTCCCCATGCACACCCTGGGACACGACTTCATCCCCGCGCCCATCCACGCCGGCGGCCTGAGGTATCACGGAATGGCCCCGCTGGTGAGCCAGTTGATCCTCGACGGAATTATTGAGCCCCTCGCCGTGCACCAGTTGGAGACCTTCGAAGCGGGTGTCACCTTTGCCAGGTCGGAAGGCATCATCCCCGCGCCGGAAACCAACCACGCCGTGGCGGCCGTGATTCAGGAAGCCAAAAAGGCGAAGGAAGAAGGCAAGGAAAAGGTTATCCTCTTCAACATGAGCGGCCACGGCCTCGTGGACCTGGCGGCCTACGATGCCTACTTCTCCGGGAAGCTTCACGACTATGAACTGCCCGAAGAGGAGATCGAACGGGCCCTGCGCGCCATCGAACCGCTTCCCAAACCCAAGGTCGCCCAGAAATAGGCGAAACGAGAGAGGTCTGTTCGTTTCATGACGCAAAAAGAAGACCACGACAAAGAGGTCATACGGTGTCCCCGCCTGGGGGGTGAGGTTCCATTTTCCTATTGCCGCACGCTTCAGGACGGGATGCCGTGTGACCGTGTCGTTATCTGCTGGGAGCTTGTCTTCGATATCGGGACCTTTCTACAGGAACATTATACCCCCGCGGAGATAAAAAAATTCCTCAATCCTACCCCGAAAGACAAGATGAGCACCCTCCTTGACATCATCGAACAGGCAAAAAAAAACATCAAGAGAGATAAGACGTAACTTTCCCGTTTGCCACTCATCGCTCGGCACAGGGAATCGAAAAATGATGATGGAAAAGTCTCTATGGAAACAGATTGGTGTGACTGGCTTGCGGAAGGGCTCATTGAAAACGGATGTCAATATCTTTCCGTCGCCTTGCTGGAAGGCGCCGAGCGCGTCCAGGAAGGGGTTCGAAAGGCGGCCGACCGGCTGAACTTTCCCCTACAATCGGATCAAACCATCAGCGAAAAGATCGGCTACGAGGTCGCCCTGACCTATAGCTACGGGAAAAAGCGCTCCGCTTTTCTCACCCACGGTTTTTCTCTCCCCGTGGCGATGGATCCCTTGATGAGTTCCATCTACACGGGGGTGGCGGGGGGATTTGTCATCATCGCCCTTGACGGCACGCCGCCCCTCCCTTACAGCAGCGGGTGTGATCCCGTGTCTTTGGCCATGTTCGCCAAGATGCCGGTTCTGGAGCTCGCGGCGTTTGGCGAGATTCCTTTGGGAATCCGGCAGGCCTTTACCCTCTCGGAAAAGTATGGCACACCCGTCATGCTTCACCTGGACACGAAGATCCCGTTGGGAGATTCCCCCGGCCAGGGCAAGGCGGGGCGAAGGCGTAAGACGGAATTCGAGAAGAACCCGGCCCGGTGGGCGGCCACCCCGAGGTTCCGCTTCCTGCTTCACAAGCAGCTCAACCAGCGTCTCAAGGATATCGCGGGATCGAATCCAAAGGACCTGGTCCGTCTCACGGAGGGGAAAACCCCGAAACTTGGCATCATCTGCACCCACGCCAATGCCGCCCTGGTCGAGCCATGGGCCAGACGCCATGATGTCTCGGTGCTTTCCGTTCGGATGCCCTTTCCGCTTCCCCTGGATCCTGTCAGCCGGTTCGTGGAAACCCACGCGTCAGTTATCGTGATCGAGGACAGGTTTCCGACCATCCAGTTTCAGCTTCCCCAGCGGGAGAAGGTCAAGGGACGATGGACAGACCCCGCCCTCGACAGGGTGTTTTCCTGGGACGGAGAAACCCTGGCAAAGGCCCTGGATGCGTGGAAGGCCGGCAAGAATCTGGACCTGGCGTCCGCACCTTCGCCGGATGACCCGGAGCCCGAGGGAACCCTCACGAAGCTGGGGGACCTTCTCGCGGGATTCAAGGCCAAGACCCAATCCTTTACCCTCGTGGCGGACAAGACCCCCCTGACCGCGGGCCTTCCCGTCGATCACTTCGTGTCGCGGGGAGGCGCCATCAGCGTGGCGGCTGGTTTCCACCACGCGGGCGAATCGGACGCCCCGCCGGTCCTGGGAATCACCGACTCGTCGGCGTTTCTCCACTACGGGATACAGGCCACCACCAACGCCATCTACAACACGTCCCGGGTCAAGTGTCTGCTCCTCGTCCGGCCGGAGCATGCCTCCCTCCTGAAGGGATTTCTGAACGCCATGGAACAAGTGGACACCATTCCCTTCAACCCGGGAGCCAAGACCGCGACCAAAAAACTCAAGGTCCCCGCGACCCAGGCGGTGACATTTTACACCATCCCCATGGAGGAAGCAGTTTGAAGAAACAGGCCCTGATTATCGCCGGCGTGGGAGGCCGGGGTGTCCTCGTCGGCAGCACGATCCTACTCAATATCGCGTTTCAACAGGATCTTCCCGTTTTCAGCGCGGACGAATACGGCATGAGCCAGCGCGGGGGGTCCGTCGTCTCACACCTGAAGATCGGGCCCTACCAGTCCCCCATCATCGGAACGGGCGAGGCGGACGTCCTGTTGGGGTTCGAGGCCTCCGAGGGCATCAAGAACCTTCCCATGCTGAAGGAGGGGGGGCTTTGCATTCTTAATACCCCCAAGAAAGGATCGACGGGCAACCCGGACCTCGACGCCTACCTGGGCGACAGGGGAATTGCGCTTTTGACCCTCGACGCCGACAGGATCGCGGCGGATATCGGCTCTCCCCTGTCGGCCAACATGGTTCTTCTGGGATTCTTTTCCTTTTTCGGAAAGCCCGTTTTCTCGTTCACCAAGTTGAAGGACTACGTGGAAACCTCCTCGCCCAAACGGTTCCTCGAGTTCAACCGCAAGGCCCTGAAACTGGGTTACGCCGAGGCAAAAAACCTTAACCAGAAAGGGACGTCATGAAACGCGTCGTCATCGACCAAGAACGCTGCAAGGGGTGCGGCCTGTGCGCGCAGGTCTGCCCGAGGAAAATCCTGGTTCTATCCAACATGGTCAACACCAGCGGTTATCACCCCGTCCAGTGCACGGACGAGGAGATCTGCATGGGGTGCGCCAACTGCGCCACGGTCTGCCCGGTGACGGCCTTCGAAATCTACAAACCCGTGCCCATCGTCGTGGCATCCTGAGGGGAATGACGCATGGAAAAGAAACGCTTACTCAAGGGGGCTGAAGCGGTCGGCGAGGCCGCCATCCAGAGCGGCTGCGGCCGGTTCTACGGATTTCCCGTTCCCAATCAGTCAGACCTTATGGAATACCTCGTTCAACAAGAAAGGGCCGGTCGGGGCCCCGTGGTTTTTCAATCGGAGGATCCCCTGTCCGCCCTCTTCATGGCCTACGGTGCCGCCCTCGCGGGCGCGCGCGTGTTGACCGCCCTCAATTCCATCGACCTGCCGGACGCCCTCCGCGCGGCCTCCTATTTCTCCGCCGCCGGGCTTCCCATGGTCTGCGTCATCTTCACGCAGAGCGGGCCGGGATCCGGGAATATCTACCCCGAGCAGTCCAGCACCCTAACGGCCGTTTACGGGGCGCGCCTGGGCGACGGATTTGCGCCCGTCTTCACCCCCTCCGCGCCGACCGATTGCGCCGCCGTCACCTACAAGGCCTTCAAGACGGCGGAGGCCTACCAGATTCCCGTCTTTATCCTTATCGACGCGGCCTGCGCCCAGCTCGTGGAAACGGTCGATTTTTCCACGCTCAACATCCGGGAAGTCCCCGCGAAACGGGTGGGAATCTTGGAAACCGAAGGTGACGCCCCCTCCAAGTCCACCACACTTTTTCTGGATATCGACGAGATGGGAGAGAAAAAAGAGGCGCTTCGGGAGAAAGAGAGCGCGTTTCTCGAAAAAGAAAAGGGGGCCTTCAAGGTCATGGGTGAGGGTGGGGACGCTGTCATCGTCGCCTTCGGGATCGGTGCCATCCAGGCGAAACGCGCCATGGACGCCCTGGTTCCGGAAGACATTTCCTGCACGGTCTTTGAACCCGAGACCCTGTTTCCCTTCCCCGCCGAGGCGTTTGCCGAGGCCCTCGGCAAGGCTCGGCACCTCTTCATCATCGACATGAGCCACGGCCAATTCGAGAGCCTTTTGGGCCCTCATATTCCGGACACCGCTTCCCGGCACGTCTTCTCCGTGACGGGCGGGGCGGTGCCCAGGGTGGAACTACTCAAGGCCTGGATCCAGGGAGAGTTGCAATCCTCATAATCGACGAAGGATGGAGTAACGATGGAACTGAAATTTGAACAGATCGCCGGATTTCCCAAATCGCTGTCCGAAACTCCGCAGCATTTCTGTCCGGGCTGCACCCACGGGGTCAACACCCGGCTGCTCGCCGAGGCCATCGACACCTTCCCCGCGGGAGAGAAGATCGTGGGCGTCTGCGGCATGGGCTGTTCCGGCCTCCTGCCTGATTACCTGGATGTCAAGATGGTGGCCGCTCCCCCGGGGCAAGCCATCCCCGTCGCCGTGGGCCTTTCTCACGAGATAGGCGGTAAGGGACTCGTCTTTGCCTACGTGGGGGAAGGGGATCTCTACGGCAGGGGGCTTAGCGCCCTGCTTCACGCGGCCAAGCGGGGAGAATCGCTCACCGTCATCTGCGCCAACAACCTCAACATGGGCATGAGCGGGGGACACCTCTCGCCCACCACGCTCCTGGGGCAGGAAACCGCCACGACGCCCGACGGCACGCCGGCCACAAAGTACGGTGTTCCCATCGACTTTACCCGTTTTATCACCGGCATCCCCGCCGTTTCACTCGTGGCCCGTTTCAAGGGCTTTACGGCGGGTGAAATCAAGAAGGGCCGCGGCTACATCGCCCGCGCGCTCAAGGTTCAGAAATACCTGGGAGGGTTTTCTTTTATCGAGATTCTCGGTATCTGTCCCACCAACCTGGAACTGCCTCCCGCCGAGGCCGTGATGCGAACCAAGACAGCCGTCGCCGGCATCTATCCCTCGGGAATCTTCAAAACACCGGAAGCGGGAATCCTCACGTGAGAGAGATTTTCTTCGTTCCCGAACGCTGTCTTCCCGGCTGTAACGCCTGCCAGATGGCGTGCGTGGCCGAGCATCTCAAGAACAAGGGGCTTTTGAGCCCCCTCTCGGGACTTCCCTTTCCGAAGAAACGGCAGACGCCCCTCTACAAGCATTCCGTCCGCCGGTTCTTTCCCCACCCCCTCCGCTGCCTCCACTGCGACCCGCCCCGATGCGTCGAGTCGTGCCTTTCCGGGTCCCTGATAAAAAACGAAACCAACGGCCGCGTGGGGAACAACCTGGAACAGTGCATCGGCTGTTTTATGTGCGTGGCCCATTGCCCCTACGGGGCCGTCATCCCCACGCCCGCGGAGCATGTCTCCATCAAATGCGACGGCTGCCTTTGGAGCAAGGCCCCCGCCTGTGTTCGGGCGTGCCCGTCCGGGGCCCTCGTCTTCACCGACTCGGAGACCCATGCGGAAACCCTCGAGACGCAGATCCGATTCAAAAAGCGGAAGATTCAACCCCCAAGACTCTCTCCGGCGAGGGTATAGGATGCGCGTCGTCATCATCGGAAACGGGACGGCGGGGATTCACGCCATGCTCGCCATCAAGCGGAACACCCCCAAAACGGATGTCACGCTTGTCACCCACGATGAACCCTTTTTCTACTCGCGCCCCGAGATCACGCAGCTCATCGAGGATCCCTACACCTTGAAAGTCATCGCCCTCCCCGTGCCGGGGGAAATCCTTAAGGACATCACCCTGATCCATCAGACGGTGGAGGAAATCGAGCCAAAAACCGGGACGCTCCGTCTCGCCGGCGGCGCCCGCCTCCCTTACGACCGCCTGATCCTGGCCACCGGGGCGGCCCCCAAGAAGGTCAAGATCATCGGCGTTCCCTCGGATGCCATCCTGACCATGAGAACGGCGAGAGACGCCCTGCGCATCGCCGCCCACCTCGAGGAGAGCGACGCTCCTGTCATCCTGGGCGGGGGGCTCATCGGACTCAAGATCGCCCACACCCTGGCCCGGCTCGGGAAACCGCCGCGGGTCGTCGTTTCTTCCCCGAGACTCCTCTCCCGTACGTTGGATTCCGAGACCGCCGCCACGATCCAGGAACTCTTCGAAGAAAACGGGGTCACCTTCCACCTCGGCGCCACGCCCAAGTATGCAGACTGGGACGAGAGAACCCGGAAGGGCACGCTGTTTACGGAGAAGGGAGACAAGATCCCCTTCGACCTCCTCCTGGCGGGAAAAGGGGTGAATCCCCGCGTGGAGCTGGCGAGGCAGGCGGGCATCCTCATTGAAGATGGGGGAATTGCCGTCACCGACTCCATGGAGACTTCCCTCAAGCATCACTACGCGGCGGGGGACTGCGCCAGCATATTCAACCACGAAACGGGACGCTACGAGAACCGCGCCATCTGGCCCGTCGCCGCGGAGAGCGGAAGGATCGCCGGGGAGGCCGTTGTCGGCAAACTCATCTCTTCGGGGAGATTTTCCGCCCCCATTGCCCGCAACGCCATCACCTTCTTCTCCGTTCCCATGGTCAGCATCGGGACCGTTCAGGGCGAATCATTGAAGACTAATGTCTACCGGGAGGCCTCCCGAAGAATCGTCCGGAAAATCTTCCAGGAAAACGGGAGGATAGTGGGCGCCGTCCTCGTCGGGGACATCATGCACGCGGGCGTCCTCTTCGAGGCGGTCCGCCAGGAGGCGCGGGTCAGGCAGATCCCTGGGTGGCTGCTGCGCGGGGCCCCCCAATTCAGCCAACAGACACCATCCATGGAGGTCCTTTTCTCATGAGTCATAAGAACCAAGAAATCATGCTGGGAAACGTCGCCATCGCCCGCGGTCTCGTCGAGGGAGGCCTGGAGGTCATGACCGCGTATCCCGGCACGCCAAGTTCCGAGATCCTGCCCGGCGTTCTCGGTTTTCGCGACCGGGACGGGCTTCCCATCTACATCGAGTGGTCGGTCAACGAAAAGGTCGCCTTGGATGTGGGACTCGGTGCCGCCCTGGCCGGGAAGTGGACCGCGGTGGCCATGAAACAGGTCGGGTTCAACGTGGCCCTTGACGCGGCCATCCATGCCCGGGAAGTGCCCGTCAAGGGGGCCCTCGTCATTATTTCGGCCGACGACCCGGGGCCTCATTCCTCTCAGACGGAACAGGATACCCGGCAGATCGCCTTCATTGAGGGGTTCGCCGTCCTCGATCCCTCCTCCCCCCAGGAAGGAAAAGAGATGGCCGCCTACGCCTTGACTCTCTCCCACAAGTTCGGCGTGCCCGTCATCCTGCGCCCCGTCAACCGGGTTTCTCACGCCCGCCAGAACATCCCCCTGGGTCCCGTTAACAAGGTGGTGGAGGATCCGCCCGCGGATGTCACCAAACTCACCTTCAAGGAAAGGATGGCCCTGCTGACCGAAGAGGTCACGAAAAATCCGCCCTTCCTGGAAACGCGCGCCGAGACAACAGGCGAATATTCCCTGGGGATTCTCGCATCGGGCATGGCCTACCGGGTCGCCTGCGACATCCTTGAAAGGCTGGGGCTCGAGGAACGGGTGCCTGTCCTCAAACTGGGCATGACCTATCCCTTTCCCGAGAAAACGGTGAAGGAGTTTACCACAAGGATCGGAAAGGTCCTCATCCTGGAGGAACCTGACATGGGCATCGAATGGCTCCTGGACCCCTCGGATACCCTCCTGGGGCGCCGAAGCGGCCACGTCCCGTCGGAAGGGGAGCTCAACACCGACCGCGTCTTCCAGGTTCTTGCCCCCATCCTGAAAGAAAACGGCTTGATCGATGAGATCCCGGAACCGCCCAAAAATCTCTTGGACATCATCTCCGGGATGCACCTGCCGCCGCGCCCCCCCAACCTTTGCCCCGGGTGCGTCCACCGGGCCGCCTTCTACGCCATCCGCCACACCTTCCCAAACGGCGTCTATACCGGCGATATCGGCTGTTATACCCTGGGCATTACGCTGGGGGCCGTCGACACCGTCCTGGACATGGGGGCCAGCGTCAACATAGGGTCCGGCTTCGCCTCCACTTACACGCAGGACGGTGCGGACGTCCCCGTTCTCGCCACCATCGGCGATTCCACCTTCTACCATTCGGGGATTCACTCCCTCATGGACGCGGTCATGCACGACCGCCGGTTCATCCTCGTCCTGTTGGATAACAGCATCACGGCCATGACGGGGATGCAGCCCACCCCGGAATTTGGAAAGAGCCTCACCGGGACGGGTACCGCCGTCACCATACCGGAGCTTCTCGAGGCCTGCGGAGTCAAGTGGGTAAAGGAGGTCGATCCCTACCGGGTTCCCGAGATGGAAGCCCTCCTGAGAGAGGCGCGCGACTTCGTTCAGGGTCCGGAGGGGAGCATCGCCGTCCTGTGGGTAAAACGCCCCTGCATCATCTACGCCAAGTCGCAGGGAATGCTGGAGGTTCTCTTCCCGAGGATGAAGGTCACGGAACACTGCGTGGGCTGCAAGGTCTGCCTGAACACCTTCGGCTGTCCCGCCCTGGTCTGGAACGAGCGGAAGCAGCAGGTGGAAATCAATCCCGCCATCTGCATCGGCTGCGGCACCTGTACGTACGTCTGTCCCCAGAACAAATCGGGCGCCGGCCTCTTTTCCATCCACGAGGACTACCTCCTCAACGAGGTGATGTTGTAGCCTTTTAGCGCTGGCAAAGATATTTAAGTATCAGATAGATGAGACGCGAAATCGAGGTTTTGCGTTAAAGGCAAGATTTTATGTCTTGACATGTAAAACGCGCCCGTAACGCGCGATGGGAAAATTTTTTACGTAATCCCGGAAATTCTTCTATTCATCCTGTAAAAATATACCTTGAATCTTACCCTCAGGAGCGCGCCGTCTTCTCGCCCCTCGTCTGCGGCCGGAAATTATTGAAGGATCCGTCTTTCTTCTCCACGTCCAAAAGATCGAGAAAGGCCTGGGCCGCGAAGGAAAGGTGCCCCTTTTTCCGGTAAACGACGTCGATGCTGAGATGAGGATTCCCCTCCCGTATGGGAATCGCCATAAGTTTATTTTTCTTTATCTCTTCAAGGACGGCGGCCCGTATGAAGAAAGAGAGGCCGTATCCCTGGATCACCAGGTCCTTGATAAAGGCCAGGCTGCCAGATTCGATTCTCACGGAAGGTGTCACGTCGTGCGCGTCGCAGAAATCCGTGATAACGTAACGGATGCTGGAACCCATTTCTCTGAAGATGAGGGGATACTCCGGAAGTTGGTGGATGGAGATACCCTCGATGCTTTTTTCGATATTGGGATACGTGGGGGATGAAACGAGCCACAACTCCTGCTCCATCAGCGGCACCCATTTTATCTCAGTGGGATAGGGAAGCCTTCCCAGGATTCCCAGTTCGTTCTTCCCCCCCAAAACGGACTGCAGAATCTCCACTGAACTGCCCTCATAAAGGATGATACGAATTTCCGGATAGAACTTCTGGTAACTGGCAATCAGATCCGGCATGAAGTGATGGGCGAAGGTCGCCGTGGTGCCGATCCGAAGCGTCCCGTATTTCACGTGTTTCAGGTCGTTTAGGGTCTGGACCATTTGGGAGGTCAATCCGAAGATCTTCTCCGCGTATTCAAAGAGAATCTCCCCCGCGTCCGTCAGAATGAGCTGCCGCCCCACCTTGTCGAAGAGGCGGATTCCGTAGAATTTTTCCAGGGCCTTTATCTGGAGGCTCACGGCGGGTTGCGTCACATTGAGCAGCTGTGCCGCCGTCGTGAAATTGCGGTATTTCGCCGCCAGGTAGAAGACCTTCAACTGATTGAGATTAAAGCGAATCATCTATCACGCTCACGGCCATTTTGCGGGATCCATACCCCCAATTATCATAAGTTTAATTAATTATACTATAAGTTTTTTTATATTGCAACGGGTCAAATCACCCCCCGTTAGCTTCTTGACGGCCAAGGGTTTCTGGACGTATTGTAGAAAAAATAAATATATGAATGCTCCACACAAAAGAGGAAACGCGCATGGATGCTCACAATATTTACTGGAACCCCTTCACGGAAACCCTTCCCCGGGAACGCCTCGAAACCTTTCAACTGGAAAAATTCAAACGGATTTTCGCATGGGCCTACAAGCGCTCCAAGTTCCACCGGAACCTTTACGACGCGGCGGGCATCAAGCCGGATGACATCCAAACCTTCGAAGATATCCGCCGCGTGCCCAAAGTGGAAAAGGCCATGATGCGGGATATCCAGCTCAAGGATCCCTTTCCCTACGGGGACGCCCTCTGCGTGCCCCTGGAAGAGGTGACGGAGTTCCGGCAGACGAGCGGCACCACGGGCCAGCCTGTTTACCAGCCCGACACTTGGCAAGACTGGGAGTGGTGGGCGGAGGCCTGGTCTTATATTCTCTACGCCCAGGGGTACCGGAACACGGACCGTGTTTTCATCCCTTTCGGCTATAACATCTTCGTCGCCTTCTGGGCCGGGCACTACGCATGCGAGAAGATCGGCTGCGAGGTTGTTCCCGGCGGGGTTTTGAATACGGAGGCACGCGTCCTGAAGATGCGGGAACTTCGCGCCACCGCCTTCATGGCCACGCCGACCTACGTTCTCGGCATGGCCGATACGGCCCGGCGGAAGCTGGGAATCGATCCGGCCAGAGACCTGCACATCCGGCGGATTACCTGCGCGGGCGAACCCGGCGCCAGTATTCCCACGACGAAGAGAAGGATGGAAGAGGCCTGGGGAGCCAAGGTCTTCGACCACATCGGCGCCACGGAGATCGGGGCGTGGAGCTACGAATGTCTTGAACAGCCCGGGGGGCTCCACGTGAACGAGGCCCTGTTCCTCGTGGAGATCGAGGACATGGAAACGGGCGAGACCATTACGGAGCCGGAGCGTCCTGGCAAGATGGTCATCACGGCCTTCGACCGTATTGCCCAGCCGTGCGTGCGCTTCGACTCTAAGGATGTCATCCAGTGGGCGAAAGACCCCTGCCCCTGCGGCCGGACCTTCCGTCTCATCAAAGGCGGTGTCATCGGGCGGGCGGACGATATCACCAAGGTCAAGGGGGTTTTGCTGGCACCCACGGCCATTGAAGAGGTTGTCCGTGGCATTCCCGAACTGGGAAACGATTACGAGGTCATCGTCTCCAAGCGTGGTGACGTGGATGAGATAACCCTCCGCATCGAGATTCTGGAAGAGGCGCTCGGCCGCAAGGACGAGGTGCTCGCCCGCCTGAAGGATCAGTTACGCCTCAAGACAAACCTCGGCTACAAGATTGAGTTCCATCCTTACGGAAGCCTGCCGCGTTACGAGGTGAAGGCGAAACGATTTAAGGACCTGAGAAAGAAAGGGCACTAACATGGAAAGGGAAAAACTCGAAGATCTCAACAGGGAGATTGAAGCGATTGCCCGGGCAGCAAACCGTCTGAAAGAGCTTTCCGGCGGCATCCAGGCCGTGGAGAGGAATGCCGCGCGCATCCTCGCCAGCGTCAAAATGCTAAAGATCGAGGTCTCTGATCTCCTGGAAGTCGCGTAATGCCGTATCCCTTGGCGGATGAATTAACTTTTGCGTCGCGCCAAGCCGATATGCGCGTAAATTGGTCAGGCTTTTCTCACCAGTCCCCTATTACCCGTTCCCAAACCTGTCGGACAGCCGGTGCCACGCCGGGCACATCCGCCTCCATGACCGTTTTCCCGCTCACCATGGCCTCGATGACACCCCGGTCAAAGGGGATTTTCCCCACGATCTCTATCCCTTTCTGGCGGCAGTAGGATTCGATCCGCCGCGTATTGTCCGGGTGGATGTCATATTTGTTGACGCAGACCTGGGCGGGGATGTTGAAGTGGGTCGTCAGGCTCAGGACCCGCTCCATGTCGTGGATCCCCGACAGTGTCGGCTCCGTGATAATCAAGACCCGCGTGACCCCTGTCAGGGCCGCCGTCACGGGACACCCAATTCCCGGGGGACCGTCGATGATCACCCATTCGGCGCCCTGTTCCTTGGCCAGGTTTAGGGCCTCCTTGCGCACCACCGTTACCAGTTTTCCCGAGTTCTCCTCCGCGATTCCCAGCCTGGCGTGAACCATGGGCCCGAATCGGGTATTTGAAATGAACCAGTCCCCCGAGTGGGATTCCTCCATGGTAATGATGTTTTCGGGGCAGGCGTGCATGCAGAGGGCGCAGTGGTCACAGGCGAACAGATTCAACACCCCGCCGTGGATGGCATCGAACCGGCAGACCTGCGTGCAAATCCCGCACCGGGTGCACCGCTCCAGGTCCACCACGGGAGTGCGGCTCCCATAGAAGGGGGCCGTCTTTTGGATCTCCGGCGCCAGAACGAGGTGGAGATCCGCCGCGTCCACGTCGCAATCGGCCATAACCTTGTTTTCCGTCAACTGGGCGAAGGCCGCCGTGAAGGTAGTCTTTCCCGTGCCCCCTTTGCCGCTGATGATGGTCAACTGTTTCGGCATTCGGCTACTTTCCGGCATGGCGCACCTCCTCTTGAATCCTTGCGAAGACCCCCTGGAAACGATCCCGGTATTCGGGAAGGATATCGATGAGGGTCTGCCCGTCGGCGTATCCCTGGGCGATCTCCCGTTTCAGGGGAATCTCCAGGAGGATGGGAAGGCCCTCCTTCCCGCAGTAACGGTGGACCCGGTCGTCCCCCGCGTCCGCACGGTTGATGATAACCCCCATGGGGACATGGAGCTCCCGTCCCATCCCCACGGCCAGTTTCAGGTCGTTGAGCCCGAACGGAGTCGGTTCCGTCACCAGGATGGTGAAATCGCTTCCCTCGACACTCTCGATGACGGGGCAGGAGGTTCCGGGCGGGGCGTCCCGAAGGGTAATCCTTGCGTTCGTTGCCGCCTCCTTTTTCAACCTCCGGATGATGGGGGTTGCCATGGGTTCCCCAATGTTCAACAGCCCCTGCAGAAACCGAATGCCGTTTCTCGCGCGGCCCTTACGAATAATCCCAATGGCCTTTTCGATTTCCGTGATGGCATCCGAGGGACAGATGTAGCTACACGCCCCGCACCCATGGCAAAGCTCGTCGAACACGAGAACCTTGTCTACGATGACCACGATGGCCTTGAACTCGCACACCCGGTTGCACTCGCCGCAGGCGGTGCACACCGCCGCCTCGACGCGGGGAACCACCAGACCCGTCTTCAATTCCTCTTCCCACTGGGGTTGAAGGAAGATGTGGGCGTTGGGGGCTTCCACGTCACAGTCCAGGTATTGCACCCCCTCCGGGAGGGACAGCACCAGGGAGGTCGCCACGAGGGTTTTGCCGGTGCCTCCCTTTCCGCTCGCTATGGTTATGGTTATCGGCGTATCCATTGACGCCTCCTTTTGAGAATTTTTCTGTGTGAGAATAAATCAATCCGAATGAAAAAACAGGTGGGAGGAACAAAAACCTCCCACCTTTGGCATAAAAAGGGTTACCATCGCCAGCCTCGGCCCCGGCCACCCCCGAAGGCGCGGCCACGACCGCCGCCATAGGGGATTCCGCCACGGCCCACGCCGTAGACGGGCCCTCCCCACGCGCCGCCATAGGCGTAAGCCCCCCCGTGGGGGGGATACCAGCGGCCGGCGCCACCGTAAGGTCCGTAACCCGCTGGCCGGGCGCAGTAGCCGCGCCCGCCTCCGGTCATGGGACCTTCACCTCTTGGACCCGTTCCATCGAATCCTGGCATCTCAAACACCCCCTTTCAAGGTTTTGCCGTTTTCGAAAGGCCTTCAAAATTCCAGGCCATCTTTGAATATATCAGGACTGGGTAAGCTTTTTCAGCATCTCTTTCATCTCACTCAAGTCCCTCTTGAGATCATTAATCTCCGAACGCAACTGGGCAACTTCGGGACTGGGCTCTTGCGAGGCCTGATACCCCCCCATTCCGCGTCCCATGCCCATGCCACGCCCCAACCCTCGGCCCGGCCCCATGCCCACACCCATGCCGGGCATGGAGGCTGTTTCCGGACCGGCCATACCATGGTGGGCGTCAACCGTCGGGGCAGAAACGCCCTGAAGGGCCTCTTTCTTGAAGGCCTCGATCGCCTGGCGAACCGTCCCCGGAGGGGCCAGGTAAACGCCGATCCCTGCAGCCTGGAGGGTCTGGATGGCATTGGGACCCACGTTTCCCGTGATGACCGCCTCGGCGCCCTTGTTCGCCGCGAACTGCCCCGCCTGAATCCCGGCGCCGCCCGAGGCCATGATTCCCTCGTTCTCAACGCTCTCTAAGACCGCCATTTTTTCCGTATCCACCACCAGAAAATACTGGCAGCGCCCAAATCTCGGGTCCAGATCGTCATCCAGACTCGGTCCCGTCGATGTTACGATAACCTTCATCTTGATTCACCCCTTTCGTCTCACAATCGCTTGATACGCATCCGTTGCAAGGCTCCTTGTTTGAATTGTTCATACGCCTCTTTAACGCTCATGTCTCCCCGCGCGAGGAAGACTTCGACGCCCAGTTTTTCGAAAATTTCGAAGGCGTTCGGACCGACGGCGCCTGAAATCACCGCTTCGATTCTTTCGCGAACAACCTGCTGGGCCGCGTCGGTCCCCGCCCCCATGGCGGCGTCGGCCGCCGTGTTTTTAAGGGCGTCAATCTTGAGACAGTCTTCCGGTCTCTCCTCGACGATAACGAAGTAAGGCGCCCGTCCGAACCTTGGATCCACCTTTGAGGCCAGTGTTTCACCCGTGGACGAAATGGCTATCTTCATCCTTCATTTCCCTCAGTGCGTAAATCCCTGTCCATGACCGTGGTGATGATGTTCGTGGTCATGGTCGTCGTGACCGCACCCGCTGGCGCCCTTGGCCTCCCCTTTGAGATAGGCCTCCAGGACGTTTTTCACCGTTCCCATGTACCCGGTGACCACCTCGATGCCGTTGCTGTTGAAGAGGTTGATGGCCATGGGGCCCATGCCGCCCGCGATCATGACGTTCACGTTCTGGGAGTGAATGAACGCGGGGACCTGACCCGGCTGGTGGTTGTTGTAAAAAGGGTTTTCCACGACGGTGACCTTTTCAACCTTGCCATCCTCCACATCCACCAGCGTGAAATAGGGGCACCGTCCGAAATGTCCGCTCATCTGTCCATCCAGTCCCAGGTTGTCTTCTGCGGAAAACGCGATTCTTGTCATATCTCAGCTTCCTCCTTATTTTCCATACGTAGTCTCGAAAACGAATTCATACAGTTCCTTTCTCTTGGGGGCCGACGGGATCTTCTCCGGAACCCCGATGGGCAGCATGACCACCACGGCCCGATCCTCGGGAACGCCAAGAATCTCTTCCGCTTTCGGGGCGTCAAACAGGCCCACGATCACGGATCCCAGACCCAGGTCGTGCGCGGCGAGGGAGGCGCCGTAGGTCGCGGCCCCCACGTCGAACATGTACCAGTCCCCCTTGTCGGTGGAGGCCTCTCCACGGTAGTAGCCGGATTTTCCCTTGATACCGCAAAGAACCAGCACCACCGGCGCCTTCAGCATGGCCTTGTGGGCCGGGTTTCCCCTGGGAAGGGTCTCGTTCAACCGCTCCTTGATGGCCTGATTCTTGACCACGATGACCTCCCACGGCTGGGCGTTCGTCCAGGAGGGTGTCCAGCGAATGGCCTCGAGGATGGTTTCAATCTGCTTGTCCGAAATGGGGTCCGATTTCAGGTTTCTAACTGTCCGTCGCGTCTTAATGGCTTCAAGTAATTCCATGTCCGCCCCCATGCCTGATGGGTTACGCCTGGGAAACGGCGCTTGCCGCCGTTCCCTCCACGAAGGCTCTCACGTTTTTCACGATCTCCCTGAAGGCGGCGGCCGCCTTCGAGTCAGGATGCGACATGACGAAGGGCGCGCCCCGGTCACTGTCCTGGACGATCTCCGGGTCGATGGGGATGCTTCCGAGGAACGGAACACCCAGCTCCAGCGCCGCCTTTTTGCCGCCTCCTATCTTGAAAAGGTCAATCTCCTTGCCGCAATGCGGGCAGATGAGGCCGCTCATATTCTCAACGATCCCTACAACCGGGACCTGGAGCTGGCGGCTGAAGGTCACCGACTTACGGGAATCGAGGAGCGCCACATCCTGCGGGGTGGTCACGATGATGCTTCCATCCATCTTGTTGATCACCTGCGCCACACTCAGGGGTTCGTCTCCCGTCCCCGGAGGCAGGTCGATAATCAGGTAGTCCAGGTGACCCCAGTTGACATCCTTCACGAACTGCTGAATCAGGGAATGCTTCAGGGGCCCCCGCCACACGACGGGCACGTCCTTGTCCTGAAGCAGGAAGGCCATGGAGATCACCTTGAAATTGGGGAAGACCTCGATGGGGTTAATGCCTCCTTCCTCGCTCCCCTCCAGGCGCCGGGACTCGATTCCCAGCATCTTCGGGACGTTCGGGCCGTGGATGTCCACGTCCATCAGGCCCACGCTCAAGCCTTCGCGGGCAAGCGTCACACCCAGGTTCACCGCGACCGTTGTCTTGCCCACGCCGCCTTTGCCGCTCATCACGGCCAGGCGGTGATCGATGGTTTCCAGTTTTTTCGCCAGGAGTTCCTGCTCGTGGCGCTGTTTTTCATCCACGCTGCAGCTGGACGCGCTGCCGCACGTACTGCAGGAGGTGCCTTCACTACATTCTGTCATTGTTTTCTCCTTTCAATCCGCCTAAAAACATCCCAGTTCACAGGCGATAATCTTCAGCTCAAGCTGGTTGATCAACTGGCCCACCTTTCCGATGGGGACATCCAGTTCCTTCGCCACTTCGTGAGCCGCGGTGCATGTTATCTTCCCCTCGTTCGAGACCTCTTGAATCTTTTCCTTGATCTTCTCGTCCGAAATCATCGTATGCTTGTGCCTCCCTTCTCGTCAATTTGGATCACGATTCCCGCCATGGCCCTGAAAAATCTTTCGCCGTAGACGTGCCTCATCTCCTCCGCCGCATCCAGGCCGGTGCAGTGGGACACGCCGATGGACGCGATCTTCATGGATCGCAAGGCCTCGATCGTCTCTTCCGTCTGCGCGGGGTCGCTCCTGGACAGATGCGTTCCCCCGATCACGCATAAGATAGGTGCGCCCCCCTCCAAAGTCAAGATATGCCGCAGAATGTTTATCATCCCCCGGTGGGAACATCCCAGGATCACCACGAGTCCCCCGGGTGTCTTCACGTATAGGGAGGCATCGTCCCTGAAGGGATCGGGAGCGATTTTACCGTTTCCGTCCTCCAACACCAGCAAGGGATCTCCCGTCTCGAAATCCGTCTCTCGGGGAACCTCACCGATAAAAAAGATACCCGGCGCAACCTCTTCATGAGGTCCCACAAACCTGAAGACGAGTCCCCGGCTCTTTAGATATTCATGATTATAGGGACATCCGATAAATTTGAGGGTTCCATCCTTCTGCTTCTTGAAACGTCGCGCGAAAACATCCCGATGGGCCAAAACCTCAAAGGATTTTCCCGCCTGAGCCAACCTTGTCAAACCACCCGTATGGTCATAATGCCCGTGACTCAACACCACCCGATCGATCTTCATCATGTCCTTGCCGAGAACCTCCGCGTTGTGCCAGAAGACGCCCGACTGCCCGGTATCGAAAAGGATCGAAGCCTCCGCCGTTTCCACCAGGACGGAGAAACCGTGCTCCGCTCGGATACCCTCTTTCATAGCGGCCGTGTTGTCACACAGGATTGTCAGTGTTACCGGATTCACGGTTCACCTCTGTCTTCCGCGGCCCTTGCCGGGGCCTTTTCGATAGCGACCGCACTGTCGGCAGCGACAGTTTCTCACTTTCCAGCAGGGGGCGATCTCCATCAGGCGTCTGACGCCGGTCAGGTTGATGCCGTCCTCATGGATGAGTTTCCGAATACACCGGATATACTCCATATCCTCCTCGGAATAATACCGGCGGCCGTTTCTGCGCTCCGGTTTTATCAGGTTCTCTTCCTCGTAGATACGAAGGGTCCTCGGATGGACCTGCAACAGTTCCGCCGCCACGCCGATCGGATATATCCCCTTCCCCATTTTATTCAGCCACCTTCATCTTGCTGTATGAAATATAATATTGTAAATAGTCATTGTCAAGTAACATGGAAATAAATATTTACAAGTGTTCGCACGGGTTCAATATGCGCCTGAGGAATTTCACGCGCGACAACGCCGGTCCGGGCAGGGTAAGTAGGCCCGGCCAGGCAAGTAAGGCTTGTAAAAAGAAAACAATTTAAATATTTTGAAAATATGAAAACCGCCCACAAAGTCGCTTCCTACGCCATCGCCGTCAACGCCTTCCTCTTCGTCTTCAAGCTCTCCATGGCGCTTTTTTCGGGAAGCATCTCGCTTCTGGCTGATGCCATTCACTCCTCCACGGACATTATCTCCTCCGTCGCCTTGCTTCTTGGTATTCGGATCGCGGGTCGCAAAACCAAGCGCTTCCCCCTCGGACTCTACAAGGTGGAAAACCTCGTCTCCCTCGGTATCGCTTTCATTATCTTTCTGACCGGCTATGAAATCATCCGGGAGGTCTTTTTCCAGCACCGTTCCCTCGTGCTTGCACGGCCCACCTATGCCATGGCCACAGCGGCCACCGCCATGCTCGTCACGTGGCTCTTCTCTCTCTACGAGATGAGGATCGGCCGACAGGAGAACTCTCCAGCCATACTGGCAGACAGCAGGCACATCCGAACCGATGCCTTCGTTTCGCTGATTGTCCTTGTGGGACTCATTGGGAAACAGTTCAATGTCCCCGCGGAAAAGATCGCCACAGTGGTGGTCATTGGGTTTATCATGAAATCGGGATGGGACATCCTCATCGAATCGGTCCGGGTCCTCCTGGACGCCTCCATCGACCCCGCCACCTTAAATCAAATCAAGGAAGTCATTCAGTCACATCCGGCCATCACGGAAATACGCGAACTCATCGGACGCAACTCCGGAAGTTTCACCTTTATTGAAGGAGACCTGGTAGTCAAGGCGAAAGATTTTACACACGCCCACCAGATCATCGAGAAAATCACGGACAAGGTCCAACGCGAGGTTCCCCATATCGACCGTATCGTCCTCCATTACGAGCCAGCCCGGCGCCCCTCGCTCCTCATTGCCGTCATGCTGTCGGACGGGACCCGCTGGCAGGTCTCTGAACACTTTGGAGAGGCACCTTATATCGGCTGGATTGAGATTCATCTGAATGACAACCGAATTCTTCGGATGGAGGTTACATTAAACCCATTCACCGAAATCGAACGGGGCAAGGGTATCCGCGTGGCGGAACACCTTGTTAACCACGGGGTGGACCTCGTGTTGTCTCGGCAGCTTTTTCACGGCAAGGGCCCCGAGTACGTCTTCAACAGCAGGGACGTGAAGGTCATCCAGATTTCAGAGGAATTCGTCGATCGGAAACTTATCGCGCGCATCTACCGTGACGAGACGGGGCGTGATCTGGATGGTGACACAGAAACACTGGAAGTGATTACGCCACCCAGTACCAGTGACTAAACATGAAAGTGAAAATCACAAGCAGGGCTGACTCCAGAGACAAGACCACCAGGTAGGTTCGCTTTGCTCCGGTTACTTTCCCGAGGGCCACGAACAGGGGAAAAACCACGATGAGGTAGCGCCCCAGGCTGGTGAACCTCAAGAAGGCGGGCAAAATCAAAAGTAGCGAGAAAAGGGTATAGGAAACTCCGAGAAACCTCCACTCTTTCACGACGAGGAAAACGGCGGCAAGCCCGAGAAGGACGTGAAAGATGAAAAAAAGTGGATACCCCCACTTCATAGGGGAGGCATATCGAAGGGTTCGGAAGGTATACCTCAAGAGTTCCGAAGGATTAAAGGATCCCCAGGCCTTCTGCGCGTGGAGAAACAGGAGGGGATCGCCGAACCTGACCCAAAGGAAAGCCATGTAAGACAGGGAGCCTCCAAGTCCCAGAAAGATCCATGCCATTCCCGGCTTGAGGCCTTTCCCATCCTGTCTGGCCTGTTCCAGGGCAAGAAGTCCCAGGCCCACAGAGGTAAAAACACCGATATTCCGTGTCGCCCCCGCGCCCGCCGCTAAGAGCCCCGCCAGCAAGTAACGCCTTCGCTCGCAGAAGAAAAAGGCGTAAATAACAAAAAAGAGAAACAGGGCCTCCGTGTAGACCGCGCTGAAATAGAAGGAAAAGGGATTGAAGGCCAGGAGATAGACGCACCGCCTCGCCACGTCGGGACCGGCCCTTTTTCTTGCGAGGTGGTAAAGGCCGATTAAGGCGAGAAGAAAGCAGAGATTGGAAACAACGATCCCCGCCAGGAAAACGTTTCCGAGGACCCTGGCCAGGCCCCGGACGGCGATGGGATAAAGGGGAAAAAAATTAGTGTCCTGGCCGTGGCCGACGGTGATATTTTTGTAGCCGAACCGGGCGATCCGTCCGTACCATCCCGCGTCGAACCGCGCCCATCCATCCAGGAATCGGTTATGGTGAAAAGCGTGCCAATATTGCCGGCCCTTTTGTGCGGGGAAAAAGACCAGGAAAAGATAAACCAGGATGAAAAGCCCCGCCCGACTCAGGAAAAACGCCTTGCAAGGAACAACACTCTCACCCGCTTTCCGGAAAAAAGACACAGCTTATTATCCACATATTCAAAAGCTTTGGCAAGACGCCCCCGGACCCGATGAGAAAAAAGGCGGCCCGGACAAAGAAATGGTGCCGAGTCGCGGAATCGAACCACGGACACGGGGATTTTCAGTCCCCTGCTCTACCGACTGAGCTAACTCGGCACCTAAAAAATTATATAGCGCAAATCGCCGGCATCGTCAAGAGAAAATCACGGTTAACGAGACAGGGGATAAGGCCGGGGACCCGGAGGCTTTCCAACACTCGAAATGCGATTTCGACGTCGTTTCCATCTTGATTTTCGCGAATAAACCTGCAAGGATTTCCCGTCAGATCAGTAAAGGACCTTGGAACAACCTTTCACCGCGGCTGAAAACAAAAATTCACCTTTTCTCCGCGAAGATCACTGGAGGTATCCGGATGAAAATCCCAAGAAATATTTTATTTATCCTTTTGGTACTTTTTTTGCTGTCTAACCTCACGGCGTCTATACCTGCCGCCGCGTCCGGGATTCCCCTGCGAGTGGATATGACGAACCGCCTGCTCGTCGGTGAAACAGCGCGTATCCAGACAGGCCCTTTAAATAAGAACATCAACGACGTCACCTGCGAAGTCCGGGACGAGGTTGTCACATTCATGGGCAAGACGGGCAACAGTCCAACGGGCTATACCTTCATATTTCGGGCGGCCCGTCCCGGGAATGCCATCATCGTGGAAAAGATTTTTAGACTGGGCAAGGGAGAAGAAAAAGTCGCGTCCCGGACCTTCCGGACAAGGGTCTTCGCTCCCGATGAGGTTCCAGCCGTGTCCTCGGCAGCCATCGCCCGGGCTCCCCGGCGTTACGCGGGAAGGCTGGTTAAGCTCTCCGGGATAAGCCGGGGATGGGGGCGCCCCCAAAAAGCCAAAAAGGTATGGGGCGTCATGGCAACCCGTTCCGACTGGATTCTGGAAGACAACACCGGCGCCGTCTACATCTCCGGTCTCCTGCGGCCCGAGAAGGGGCGTCACGTGTCGGTCATCTGCCAGGTCATGGCGCGACCGAACGGTGCCTGGTCGCTGATGGGCCGGAAGATGGACACGGAAGCGCCCCTTCAAGCGGACGTTAAAACCCTCGTCCAGGATAACAACCGGTTCGCCCTCGATTTTTATAGGAGGCTTTCCCCGTCAGGAGGAAACATCTTCTTCTCACCCTTCAGCATTTCCGACGTCCTGGCCATGACCTACGCGGGGGCACGGGGCGAGACGAAAAAACAGATGGCGTCTGTCTTGCATTTCACCCTCCCCCAGGCGAAACTCCATCCCGCGTTCTCCACCATGATCGGGAGCCTCCAGGACGGATCCGTTGGAAGGGGATACCGGCTGCGGATCGCCAACGCCCTGTGGGGTCAGAAGGGATTTGGGTTTCTCAAGGAATTCAAGACGCTCATCAACAAGAATTACGGCGGCGGATTTTACGAGGTGGACTTCGTCAAACAGACGGAAAAGGTAAGGGAGAAAATCAACCGCTACATCGAAGAAAAGACTGGTGACAAGATAAAAAACCTCATCGCACGGGGCGATATCAATTCCCTCACGCGGCTGGTCCTCACCAACGCCATCTATTTCAAAGGGAAATGGGCTTCCCAGTTCAAAAAGAAAAACACGCGGTCCATGCCGTTTCACGTAACCGCGCGAAAGACCCTCCAGGTTCCCATGATGTCCCAGGAAATGAGCCTCCCCTATTTTGAAAACGAAACCTTCAAGGTCCTCGAACTTCCCTACGAGGGAGATACCCTTTTCATGGCCATCCTGCTGCCCAGGCGGGGCATTGATCTCGACAAAACCGAAAAGACCCTCACGGAAGAGGTTTTGAGACACGCCCTTTCGCGAGCCAGGAAAAGGAAAGTCGAGGTATTCATCCCAAAATTCACCCTGAAGACCAAGTACTACTTGAAAAAAACCTTCTCAGCCATGGGAATGCCGATCGCCTTTTCAAACAAGGCCGATTTCTCAGGTATGACGGGGAAGAAGGACCTCGCCATTTCCAAGGTCATCCACCAGGCCTTCATGGAGGTAAATGAAGAGGGCACGGAGGCCGCCGCGGCGACGGCGGTGGTGATGCGCCTCAAGGCCGTCATGCGCCATACCGTCTTCCGGGCGGACCATCCCTTCATCTTCTTTATCATTCACAAGAAAACCGGGGCCATCCTGTTCACGGGACGGGTTGTAAACCCCAAGTAATAGTGAGAGAAAACGGTGTAAAATCCTAAAAATCTCAGGAGGAAAACATGCGAGAAACGTTCAGGAAGTTTTCAAGGCACGCGGTTCTGGCATATTTGCTTTGTTTTTCCTTGGTGCCCATTCCTGTGAAGGCCGGCACCCTGCCCACGGGAATCAACGTTACTGGAAAGTGGCGAAGCGATTTTGGAACGATCGTCTTCAGGCAGAGCGGAAACAGGATCCACGGGGAATACACCCATGACCGGGGTAGATTGGAGGATATCCTCTCAGGCAATGAGTTTATCGGGAAACGGTTCGAGACATTCACCTACAGGCCTAAACACGATGGATATTCAATCTTAACCTGACGGTTTTCCCCCTGACCGTCGAACGATTGGCAAGGGGCATGGTCGTTTGGAAATCGGAGAAATCTGGACCAGTGAGGATTTAAATGACTATCTTGATTTCCCTTTTGTGGGCCAGGTATTTTGTCTGAGAAGATGTACCGAGCACCTTCCCACGGGGAAAGCAACAACAGAAATAAGCCATGGCTCACCCTCCTTATGCTCTAAGAAAACAGATCCTTCACAACCCATGCGACTGGTACGAGGGCATTGGCGTATTGAAAACAGCCTTCATCGTGTGAAGGTTGGGTGGAACCGGTTGCGTAGCAAAATCTGGATGAATAATGTGCCAGAACAGGCGATAAGATGCCTCGCTTGATCGGCATAGATATCTGAAAACCTTGACGGAACCATGGGGAATAGAAAAGATTGTTGACATTTTCATCCATGTTAGTATATATTTATTTATAAGGGGAAACAATGAGTAGAATCAGAAAATTTGTCTTTCTCGTTTTATTGTTTGTTTTACTTTTTGGCATTTTCGTCTATTTCGGCGGTGGAACAGCGGTAAAGTTTTTAGGTAAAGAGATTGTAGCCGCGGGGGATTACATGGAAGACCTCGAGGCTCAGATGAAAAGTTACATCCAGGACAAGGTAAACCGTATCCAGAAGGCCAAGAAGGGCCTATTGAGCTCGGACCCCGGGCGTTGACCGATATCAATACACGACCGAAAATCCATCGATTTCGGGAACGGCGTCAAGGGGTTCGATATCAACATCAGTGACGACCGCGCCGGGAGGGCCCTCTTGGCACCAGGCGATGAAGGTATCGACCGCCGACGGAGCCCCGACGGCGACTGCTTCCACCTTTCCATTGGGGAGGTTCTTGATCCAGCCCCTCAGGTTTAGACGGGTGGCCATCTTCTGCGCCGTGTAGCGGTAAAAAACCCCCTGAACTCTTCCAGAAATCAGAAGGTGAACGGCCCTTTCCATTTCAACGTCCCCTTCTCCCGAACCTGTGGCGTCCCCCGCGCCTGATGGGATGGCCGGCGCCGAATGAAATTCCATGGAAAGGCCTGAAAATCCCTTTGGGAGGATTTGGAGAGAGAAAGGGTGTCATCATGGTGATGGCCCCTTTCGGACAGGCCTCCACGCAGGCGCCGCACGCCCGGCAAAGACCCTCTCGGACGAAAACCTCTTTC
>Ga0256833_1000606_pt1 | contig 27447 bp, 23 predicted proteins | sample 356284metaG_FD_190535 | JGI IMG/M metagenome (GOLD analysis project Ga0256833, IMG submission 190535) | Hydrothermal vent microbial communities from Mid Atlantic Ridge, Atlantic Ocean - 356-284 | ecosystem: Environmental > Aquatic > Marine > Hydrothermal vents | place: Atlantic Ocean: Mid... | reverse complement strand
GTTGATAGCGGTATTAACCTCAACGTAAATGTTAGTCGATTTCCTCCGATGGAGTTTATGGGTGTTCTGGTTTCATCCATTCTAAACGGTGTGCCTCTTATCGCATCCTTTATAACACTCAGCACATCATCTAATGTTATGCTCTGAGGTTGGTCTATGCTTATCCTCATCACAACACACGGCGTGTACTCTCTTATTAGGGCATTAACAAGTACTGAATTGGCTAGATACACCCTACTCCCGTAAAGGTCCTCCAGAACTGAATTGAAGGGCTCAATATCAATTATCCTCCCCCTAATAGGTCTTATCTGGCCAGGCAAGTACACCTCTATCCACGTCCCCCGCGCATATTTCTGGAGCTGAATCGTTATAAATGCCGTGAATTCCCTTATCTCATAGTAGAATAAGACGAACAGCATTATACCTAAAGCTATGACGACGATGTAGGGTGTTAGCGAAGCTGTTAGTGACTCAACAACGCCTAGTATGACGACAATTATCACTATTAGGTCTAGGATCCTTATTAGCATGGACTTCGTGCTGGCAGATATTATGCCTCTTTGACGTAGTGTTGAGACAAACCATGATATCAGGTAGCGAATCAGCAGTACTACCGCAACGAATATGAAGACATATACTATCCACTCCTCAAATGCTGAGGAGTTTGTTGTCCAGCCCGTTAAGTTAAATAACTCAGGCATTAAGCGAACCCCCTAGCCCTTGAAAACCTTGACTACGTCGCTACCACGGGATATGACTAGGAGCTGGTACCCATTAAGCAAGACGTCATCCTTATGAGGAACTTTAAAGCCTGTTCCATCAAAGATCAGCAATATATCAACGTCCTCGGGGAGGTCTAGGTCCTTGATTCTCTTATTCACGACTTTATCGGTTTCGGAGAGTGTCAACATGAATAATTGGAAGTCCTTGAATGACGCAAGCTTTTTCGGCTCGTTAAGTGCCTCCAGGTAGGATCTGACAACATCAGCTATCACGGAAGGTAAGGTTACGGATACCCCAAGGTCTAGCTGCGTGATTAGCTCGGCAACTTTGGGGTTCTTAACCCTTGCTAGGCGGAAGGGTATCTTGTAGAGCTTCGCGACTGTTAATGCGAAGATATTGACTTCATCCTTGTCGGTGAGTGCGAGGACAGCGTCGAATTCGCTCATTGAGATGTCGGTCGTGTATACGGAGACGTCGGTCGCGTCCTTATTAATTACTAACACGTCATATCGGCTACTTAATGACGAGCATCGCTCAGGGTTTTTCTCGATAACTATTACCTGATTACGTTTTAGGTTAATGACCCGCAGCAACTCCTCAGTTACTCCCCCTCCCCCTATTATCAAGATCCTCAACTGCTCTCCCTAAGCTGATTATGATGACCCTAATTAATAATGCTTTGCTAAAGCGTTTGGCTTGTTTCAGTGGTAATGTGGAACTATTGACGTGTAAGAGCTATAGTCCTCCTTCCAAAGATCAGCGCCAGTAGCAAGAACACATTAAGGTACTCTATCCTCCCCATCAGCATGACTGCCGTTATTATTAGTTTAACGCCAGCAGGAGCGGTGCTCGAAACAACGTTCACGCTTAACCCTACACAGCTTGCTGCCGACGTGGCCTCGAATAGTGCGTCAGTAAAGGAATACCCGTACGCCGATATCGCTAGGGCTGCTGAGACAACCACGATGCCGTGAATCACTATGAAGAGTAGCGCCGCGGCTATGTCGGTGTCGCTAACGCTCCTTCCTTGCACCGATATTGACCTCACCACCGAGGATGGTGAGATCATTGATTGGACATAATGTTTTAACTTCTTCATAAAGAGCATTAATCTTAAGCTCTTGATCCCGCCAGCTGTTGAGAACGTCATGCCCCCGATAAACATGCCAACCGTTATTAGGGCTTTCGTGACGTCCTTTAAATTAGCTAAGGAACCTATGTTGAAGCCCGTAGTAGTCATTCCCGAAATAGTGTTGAAGAACCCTATCTTAAATGCCTCAATCCAACTCCTTACACCCTCAACATAGTGGTAGGAGAGCGAGACAAGAAGCGATATGAAGATTAGTGAGCCAACGTAGTACCTGAACTCCTCAGATGTAACTAGCCTCCTTATCTTCCCGCTGAATATGGAGTGAAGGTCTATGAAATTCATGCCCCCTAGAATCATGAATATCATGAATGGCCAGTAGGTTGCGGGGGCGTAGGCGTAAATCGTGTTGTACCCGTTATCGTATGTGGACATCCCTCCCGTAGCTACGGTGGTCATTACGTGGTTCAAGGCCTCAAAGAACGGCATGCCTGCCAGTACGTATGCCACTGTGCCGAGGACTGTTAATAGCAAGTAAATGAATATGAGCCTTATGGCCGTCCTGTAGAAAGTCGTCTCCAGCTTTACAGGGCGCTCTATGCCGTAAAGTGTCCTCGCTATATTGTAGAAATAGGGTATCAATACCATAGCGAACACAACGAACCCTAGTTCACCTGTCCACTGCATGAGCGACCTCCAGAAAACTATCGAGTGCTTCAGATGGGACGGGGTCAAAACAGTGAATCCCGTACCAGTGAATCCACTAACGGATTCGAAGAGCGCATCCACGAAATCCACGTTTATCTGCAGTGCGAGCACGATTGCAGATATCAGGGGTATGATAATCCACGCTATCGCGGCCGTAACCAAGGCCTCAAGCGTCGTTAGCGGCTCGGCCCTTATGCGACCTAATGTGGATCCAACACCCAGTAACAAGATACCGGCGGCAAGGAAATACTCACTAATTGGTTCATGATAAACGTAGTCTGTGAATGGTACAATAAGCATCAGACCGCCCAGCACCGTCAGTAGGCCACACACCGCCTTAGCTATGCTGGAGGGCTTCACCCAGACACCTAAGACTTAGTAGGGGTCGCTAATATAACCTAATTACTTAACCTTAATGAAGTGCAAAAGGCTTCGTAGGCCCCTACTAACCCCTCACTCTCACACTCTTAAGCAAGAGGAATTATTCATCAGGTGGCATGATCTTCCTTACGGCTTCGTAGCCCGTTAATCTCCTACATAGGGCGCATAGTGCCTCGCCAGCTTCTAGTTCGCCTGCAATTACTTTCTTGACGAATTCGTTAATCAGTCTCGAGGATTTCTCGTCCTTAAGGACTTCCTGAACCATCTTTGTCCTGGATCTCTTCATGGTAAGGTAGTTGGATACTGCTGCGGGGGTAACACCCATAACCTTGGATGCTTGATATATTGAGTAACCATACTTCTCAACCAGGATCTTTGCTATGGACGCTCTTATTACCGGAATTAATTCCCTGACCCGCCACTCACACGGAGGTTTCTTCATTTAAAACACACCGCTATCCCGTTTAACGTATTATTCCTTAAAACTTTAACCGCGTTAAAGATTCTTCTCTTTTAGGAGTTCCTTCAAGCAGGCATTAACACAGTTATTGAAAGTGTCACCCGAGAAGCCATATTCCGCACATAGTTCACGGCATCTCCTTCGGGCATGCGTCCTGTCATAGTAACTTACGTTGTTCTCAGTCAAGAAGACACCCTACATAATTTATTTCGAAATCACCCTTAATAAAGTGAGGACGGAATACCGTTCATCCCTAAAAGATTTCTGCCCCTAGAGTTGCATGAACGCTTACGAACTATTCAGTGTACTGAGTAAGTTAAGCAATAGGTTGGAGACCAAAGACCTAAGAAGAAAACATAATTAGCTTATTTACTCTGAGGTGTAACTATCGTGGATACTCATCAGTCATCATCGTAAGAGGTGATGCTCACATGAAGTACATGATCAGAGCTAAGATAGAAGTGGATGGTATGGTCGAAAAATCAGATATTATTGGGGCTATATTCGGTCAAACGGAGGGTCTCTTCGGACCCGACTTCGACCTAAGGGAACTGCAGGATAAAGGCAGGATAGGAAGGATATCGGTGGACATCAAACATCAAGGCGGGAAAACCTTCGGGGAGATACTTATACCTTCCAACCTCGATAAGGCGGAGACAGCATTAGTTGCGGCAATGCTAGAGATGGTTGATAAGGTTGGACCATTCAATGCACGGATACGGGTAGTGGACATAGTGGATCTAAGGTACGAGAAAATCAAGAGGATTACAGAGCGCGCTAAGGAGATCCTAGAGAGATGGTTCCGCGAGAAAACAATTGATGTGCGTGAAGTGCTGAACGAAATAGAGAGCTCCGTTAAGGCCGGAGGCATCATAAAGTACGGGCCAGAGGGACTCGCGGCGGGCCCAGAGGTAGACAAGTCAGACACGCTGATAATCGTGGAGGGTAGGGCCGACGTGATCAACCTGCTTAAGTACGGATACAAGAACGCGATCGCCATTGAAGGTGCTAAGGGGGAAATCCCGGATACGGTAATTAAACTGTCAAGAAAGAAGAGGACCATAGCATTCCTAGACGGCGATCACGCTGGGGACCTTATACTCAAGGAACTCCTACGGGTTGCTAAGGTAGACTACATAGCCAGAGCACCGCCAGGGAGGGAAGTTGAGGAGCTAACCGGTAAGGAGATAGCGAAGGCTCTGAAGAACGCGGTTCCTGTACAGACATACCTACAGCAAATGCAGGCCGCGAGGAAAGCGCAGGAGGTGAGTAAGGCGGTGACGCTTCCAGAGGCCGCTATCACGCCGAAACCTGAAGTGATGGAAACTTTCCAAATACCTACTCAGGTGTTAAAAGATATAGAGTCACTGCGTGGTACCCTCGAGGCGATAATATACAATGATAAATGGGAACCTCTTGAGAGGATCCCGGTTAAGGACATAGTCGATTATATAGTTACGACAGACAAGAACGTCTACGCAATCGTTATGGACGGAATAATCACTCAGAGGGTCGCGGATGCCTGCTCCGTTAAGGGCGTGAAGGTCGTGATAGGGGCCAGGGTCGCAACGATAACTAAGAAACCGGCAGGCACGGTAATATTGACGTTCGATGACCTGACGAAGTAGTTATGACTTACTTCTTCATAAAATCCATTAACGTCCGCATACCTTTACCCGCAACCTCAAGCTGTTTTTCAGTTACTCCGAAGTATGACAGTATTCTAAGTGCGGCGGGGAGTATCTGGTGTTTTACGTAGTACTCCACATCAACGTCGCCGGGTTTGACCATTATGTATGGGTAAGCTCTCGACGATATGCTCCCGCTACCCTTAACAATCACGTACCCCACCTTACTTCCAACATCGACCTTAATCCCCATCTTCTGAAGCCTTCTCGCCGCAGCAACGTGTGGTGCGTCAACAGAATACTCCTCAAGCCTCCTAGTGATTGACTTCCATATTATTAGCTTCTCTATGGGTATCTTCCCAGACCTTAACTCCTTTATCACCTTCCTCACATACTCTATAGCCTCCTTCGTTCCTCCAGTTGATAGGACTATCCTAGCTACCTCCTCCTGGACTTCCTTCGCTATGTCGGTCCAGTCGCCGCGGACAGCCTCGAACCCGACTATGTCTATCCTGCCGTCCTCTGTGAGGCCCACATACCTTTTCTTGGCCTCGGTGAAGAACACCCTCCTATATATTTTATCGATCTTTATTTCTAAGCCGAGCTCCTCCTCAATATGCCTTACGAATTCCTCAACCTTAGGCTTATCGTAACTCACGAAGAGTGAGTCGGTGTCCCCGTAGATCACTTTGAGTCCTAACGACTTAGCTATCCTTATTGCCTGCATGATCGTTGCTCTTCCTAAGGCGGTCACGGCCTCAGCCCCCTCCCGGAAGTACCACCTAGCACCGACCCACCCCATGTATCCGTATGACGCGTTAGCAAGCACCTTCAACGCCTTCTGCCTCTCATTAAGTAACCTGTACTCCGGTGAATCAGGTGAGTATGCCTTCATTTCCTCCTTGACCTTCCTGCGCAAGGTCAGTAATGTTTGAAGGACGCTCTTGAAGAATCCCGGTGGCTCCTTCCTGAACTTATATCCAAGGCCTGGTATGATGTGGCATTCATTCTCACCGCATTCACCCGTTACGAACGTGTCGGGCCCGATGTTGTACTTAATCATCAGGTTGGGGTACATTGACGAGAAGTCAAGGACAGCCACGTTCTCGTGCACACCCTTAATTGGCTCGAGCACGATGGCGCCCTTGTACGGCTCGTAAGGTCTCTCAACCCTGTTAGGGACGAGTTCCCTCGACTTGTATGCAGCCCTAATCAAGTACCACTCAAGTCTAAACCCTACTGAGGCAGCACCAACCTGATCTAGGGGCAAGCCAGTGAGGCTCGAGAGCTGCATGGCGAAGGGTAAGAACTTGTCGGCGAGCCCCATGGTCGACACTACGTCGTCCCGTGCGTACTCAAGGAGGGTTTCCCTCTTCCTAGGGTCGTCCCAGTACCTGTAGATCTCATACCAAGGCACGTGGGTTCTTTCACTCTTCTTCATAACTCCCAAATAATCAGCGACCTCATCAAGTGATTTTATCTTAACTTCATAAAGCTCCTCAGCAAAGTCATAAAGATCAACATTAAGCCTGCCTGGGACGGAGATATGGCCGTACGCGGACGTTCTCGGGGACGCGTTCTTAACTCTACCTACATCAAGCTTCACGCCCAAGACCTTCGAACGTTCAAGCAGGTAGGGCCAGTCAAACCCGTTGGTGTTATACCCGACGATGATGTCTGGGTCGTATGTTAGCACGTAATCCCTGAATTCCTTGAGGAGATCACGATCCCCCTTAGACCCTTCGGAGGCTGTTAGTAACTTAACCTCACCCCCGGAGTTCATGAGCGAAACTATTATTACGGGATCCTTATCGCTTCTAGGAGCACCGGCTGGATTGTAAACCTCAGTATCGAAGGCAAGTATCTTGAGCTTAGGCGGGAACTTCCTCTCCGTTAAGGGCTTATATACCGGGTTACTTACCCTGTAAACCTCTTTCACCCTGTACCTCTCGTCTTTGAACGGACCTTCAGCCTCAACCTCGTACCACGTGCAGGGAGAAAGATCCTTATCAATGATGTACCTCATAGCAAACCTGATGTCCGCCTCCAGGACCTCCTTCACACCCTTCAAGCCCTTAACTTCTTCCCTGTAGGTCCGGACGTACTCAGGGATTTGAGTGGTTATCTTTAAGGCCTTAACCGGCTTTCCGTAATACTTCCTGCTAACCACCTCCACACTGATTATGGGTGAGGCAGCTCGGCTGAGGGACTTAACCCTCCCAGCAATCTCTTCGGCGTTAGCACCGTCCTCAAGTAAAGCATAGAAATACGGCCTGAAGGAGTCATCCTTGATCAGTATTGGTGTTCCGTCATCCTTGATTGCCCAAATAAGCACTACGGGTGTTTTCCCTAGAACCTCATAGCTCGTGTCTAGGAGGTAGAATCTAAGCATAACCACTGCACCAAGTATACACTACCTAATTCAAGTAATAAACAGAAGCAATGCAACAGACACATGCGTTGCTATTGCGGTGACCCTGACGGTGTGGGGAGGAAGAGCTCTCACTTCCTGCTTCTCTCCAGTAATACAGCAAGCACGATGGCAAGTAGAATGACTAGCCCCATTAGCCCCCACGTCATTGAACCATAGTACTCATGTAGCTTAGTAACGGTAGTTGTCACAGTACTGTATTCGTAATGAGTCACGGTGGTGGGCAATGTTTTAGTGGTAATCAATGTAACGGTCTTGACGGGTTGGGGAAGTACGTAGTTTTTAGTATATGGGACTGCCGCGACCACCGCGGGAGACCCGCTCCGAGTATCGTATGAGCTAAGTAGTCGACGCTGAATCGCTGCGGTGGGAGCAAGCAAATCCATAATCCTCGGCGCTACACCTGCATTTAGTGCTGATGGATTAGCACCGCCGATCACGTTCTTGCCTGGCGCCGTGCTTAAGCGCATAACGCCGAAAGGCTCCTTAGGGTCAAAAGGCGTTACTGCGACGAAGTACCTCCAGTACTTCATGTTATCACTCCAGCTCCTCACGTACTTCATCGGGATGTTAATTACTATCGAGTTGTCCTTCACGCTAATGTTGGCGCCCTCAGGATCCTTAACCACGGTGCCGTTAGCGTAAATAAGCACCATCGCAGCATTCCACGGGGGCGCATACGCCGGGGCTATCACGGCGAATTGCCACGCATCAGGACCCCTAACAATGACGTTAAGTCCATACGTGCTTATGCTTCCGGGCGCGCCGTCCTTAGCGTGAACGTATATCTGGATCTCCTGAAGGCTGAAGCCCGTGTTAAAGTTCCTTGGGTTACCCCCTATCTTAGATAAGTTAACCATGAACTGAATGCCGTACCCTCTGTTAAACCTGGCTGTAAAGCCTGTGAGGTCGAGCACGCCCTTCTGAAACTCGCTGGCTTCAGGGTAAACATAATTTCCCGCACCGTTATCATCGCCCACGGGATCCTTCAAGGAAGTTACGGTCTCCCACCTCCACTGGGTTGCATGTGTTTGAAGCGGCATTAGGAATACCGTTACGAGCACCGCGATCGTAAGGGTAATAACCATTACTCCTTTACGTAAAGTATTCGCTCCCCTCATTACGGGTCACCCCCCTTTGTGAGTGCAGGTACCGCAATAAAGCTTTAACGTAGACACAAGCCTCTATTAGCTTGAACGTAACTCCTCTAAGGGAGAGTAACAGCGCCCTTAGGGGGTCGAGTGGCGAATGTACGCATTAGTTAATGCGCGTCTCTGGGGCGTCGAGGCTGATACCGTAGTAATCAACTCAGATGGCATAATAGAGAAGATAGGGTGGGAGCACTCACTAACATCCACGCTCGCCGGTATTAGGAGAATTAACGTTGGCGGGGCAACAGTTCTGCCGGGCCTTCACGAGTCCCATGCCCACGTGTTTATCGAGGGTAGATACGGGATTAACCTTAGGGGAGTTCGTAGTATACGCGAGTTGTGTAGTAGGATATCATCATTTATCGTTAGGAGTCGCCCGCCTTGCGTGGTGGGTAGAGGGTGGGATCACGAGTTCTTTGTAGAGCGCAGGATGCCTAGAGCTGAGGATCTAGATCGAGTAACGGGGTCTGTGCCCACGCTAATCATACGTGTCTGTGGGCATGTCGCGGTAGCTAACACGGCCCTCCTAAGGCTGGCTCAATCCTCTAACATACTCGACAAGTTACGTGATTACCTGGAATTCGAGGATGGTAGGCCTACAGGTGTTGTTGTTGAGGACGGTGTTTTGATGCTCAGGGATCTACTGCCTAGGCCTACCCGTGAGGAAGTTATGGAGGAGGTAGTTAGGCTTCTGAGAACATATAGGAACTACGGTGTGTTGTACTTAAACTTCATGAGTGTGACAAACGAAACATTAACTATACTGAAGGAAGCTATCCGACACGTTGATGGAATCAACGTAGCTACTTACGTGAGTCCCGAAGACGCTGAGCGTCACCCTACCTTACGGGAGGACAGGTTAGTGGTGGGGGTAAAGGTGTTCGCAGACGGCTCACTCGGCGGGAGAACCGCCTACTTAAGAGAGAGGTACAGCGACTCCGACACCAAGGGTAAGTTACTGATGAACCACAAGTTACTTGAGGAGGTGTGGAGACTTGCCCGCGGCATGGGGCTGAAGTTGGCTATCCACGCAATTGGTGACGGCGCGCTTGAGGAAGTCATCAAGTTTGCTAAGCGGGTCAAACCCGGCAGGACTGTGAGGATTGAGCACGCCTCCCTTACGCCACCCGACATAATTAACGGTCTCTCGAACACCATTAAAGACGTCGTGGTTCAGCCACATTTCCTGGTTAGTGATTGGTGGGCAGAAAGCCGGTTAGGTAGTAGAGTGAGGTGGTTATACGCCTTCAAGACGCTCTCTAATTCAGGGTTAACTCTCTACGGGAGTAGTGACTATCCCGTAGAGCCCTTAAACCCGTATCTGGGTATTTCATGTGCTTGCACTCGAGGGATGCTGCAGTACATTTCGCGCATGGAGGCCCTAAGCCTAGAAGATGCGGTGCGCATGTACTTACAGGACCCCTCCTTCGGTGAGACAACCGTACGTGTCGGTTGTAAAGCTGACTTGGTGGTCCTGAATCACGATATAGGTAGTATAGCTCCTTACGACGTAGCGGCTACCCGCCCGAAGCTAGTGGTGGTATCGGGCCGGGTGGTTGAGGTACGAAATAATGTCCTCAGCAAGCTTCCTAGACCTTAGTAAAACTGCATCCATGTTAAGGTATTCCCAAGATCCGAAGCGTCCGTGAGGGAAGATTCCTGCCTTCCTGAGTAGCGGGAGGGTCTCAGACAGCACGTTCCTGCGCCTCCCGTCATATAATATGTAGGCGTCCCTCCAGAACCATGTTTCAGTGACTTCAACGTTGCTGGGCTTCAGGAGCCCAACGCCCTCAAGTCCCTCCAGAACCTCCCGCTCGATCCGTACCTTAGGCGGTGTTGAGTCTTCCTTAAACGATACCTCAGCTATTAATGTTGACCCGTCCGTAGGTGCGTTGGCTGGCGAGTAATTGCTTAGTATCCCCACCCTATGGAATGGAACAGTGGTTTCAGGGAAGTATATCCAGTGATAAGGTTGTATAGGTCCCCTAGCACCCACACCAACTACTGCGAGGGACACAGTCCTTAACTCGTTAAGGAGAGTTGCCTTCTCACGAAGTACGGGTTCCAGTATCTTGCGTGACCTGTTTAGCGGGGACGTATACACCACGCATTTGCACTTAACTGTGAATTCCCCTGAACTCACCTCAATTAGGTTGCTCCGCGGCAAACGCTCTACGGAAGTTACCGGTGCGTTAACCCTTACAACAGCCCCCCTCACCCTGATCAACCGAGCCAACGACTTTGCTAAGGCCTCTATGCCGCCCTCACGTGGATAGCAGAAGTTTAACTGATGCCTGTACCCCTCCACGTCTAGCCCTACCGCTGCCTTAATGACGTCGTCCAGCGGGGGGTTTGGCACGCGCCCACCGACCCAGTCTAGGGAGATCCTATCCAAGCTTGTCTTCCAGATCTTCTTATTGTACGGTATCAGGTACTTGGAGGCGATTGCCTCCCCAAACACGTACTTTATCCACTCAAGGAAATTGCGCGGCTCCTTAGCCCTCCCTGTCAGCCTCGCAATGTAGGCGTCCAGCACCCCCTTTAGGCATTCATACCTCTCCTCAGGTGGGAGATCCTTAAGCCCGTTCTCGAATGGGTACTTAACGAACCTACCCTTATAGTATATTTTAGTGTTCCGTCTATGGTGAATCACGTCACCGTTAAGTAGGGCTGTCATCTCTGCCACAGCTTCAGGGTTCCTGCTGAACATTATGTGTGAACCGCCCGTGTCGAACACGTACCCACTCACGTCCTCCGACTTAAGTAACCCCCCAACCCGCTCACTCGCTTCAAGCACTATCACGTCCTTCAGTCCCAGCTCCAGCAGGTACTTAGTTACGGATAGGCCTGCTAGCCCGCCTCCAACAACGCATACTTTGAAGTGCTCGCCAGCCACTACTCATCGACCCCTACGATGGGGGAATTCCGCTAATACGTCATTGTCAGCTTCATGTAGGAAGAGCTCAAGGAACGGCCAAGTCTCGGCCTTAACTAGGTGGCCGCACCACGTGAGGCCGTGCTCCCTACCCACGGTAACGTGGAGGTGCACCGAGACCTCACCGTTAGGTAACGTGACGTAATTACCTACGACTGGAGCTACCTCAACGAAGTGCCTGTCGGATGCCTCCATACGCTTCACATCGTACCCTCCCTCCCTACGTAGTACGCCAACGTCAACCCACCTAAAGCCCCCCACACCAGTTATGGAGCCTTGCTTAAGTCCAAGCTCCTTTATCTTCATTCGAAGGAACTCTATGGGGTCGGCACCGCCCGGCACCTTAAGCGCTATTATCTTACTCAATATGGCGACACCACTAACCTAACTCAGGAAGCTTAATTAAATGATTCATGCAGGTAGCCGTAGGTGGCTATGTCTTGGAGTCAGTACTTTTAATTCTATTGTAGTTAAGTTAGTCTGGTGTGAGAAAAGTTCCTAGGAGGGTGATGGGTCATTAAGGCATTCAAAACAGGTATCGAGCCCCTCGATTACGCATTACCTGCAGGCTTCCCTAGAAGCGCTACGGTAGCTATCACGGGGGCGCCGGGAACAGGTAAGTCAGTTTTGGCAGCGCACATAGCATGGAACGTGCTGAGAGGAGGCGGTTACGTGACCTACGTTAACCTCGATGATTCCCCGGACGCCCTAATAGAGCTCTTCATGAACTTCGGGTGGGGACTAGATAAGTTCATTGACTATGGTAAGTTCAAGATAATTGACTGCTTCAGCTTCAGGCTAGGTAAGTTGAAGAAGGCAGTGAAGGGTGTCGTGAGGGAACAGCGCCTCGACGACCTGAACAGCGTGCTTTACGCCCTGCATGAGGAGGTCCCGCCAGCTAGCGATGACGTCGTTAGCCTCGTTGTTATTGATTCGATAAACGAGCTAATGTTTCGTTTTGAGATGATGCAGGTATTAGAATTCATTAAGTCAATGCGGGCAACAATATCTAAGGGTAAGGGAGCCACAGTGGTGATGATACTGCACACAAACACCACAGTGCTGGAGGAGCTCGCTGCACACCTAGAATACCTCGTCGACGGCGTCATAGCGACGCGCATAGAACCAAACCTAATAGAGTTGGGCATACCGCTAAAGCAACTCATGGCCAAGAAGATGAGGGGACTACCAACAAACCCACTGTGGGTACCCTACGCAATAATCGATGATGGTGTCCACGCGGTCGATCCAGCAAAGCTAGCGGCCCTAGTCAGGGAAAGGCTGAAGGAGGCTGAAGCCTACAGAGCAGCAATAATGGGGGAGGAGGTAAAGCGTGAAAGTAAAGATCAAGGTAAGCAATAACTGCAACTTGTGCGGACTATGCGAGGAAACATGCCCGACAAACGTTTTCCAAATAATGAACCAGAAACTAATAATAAATGAAAACAACTGTATATATTGTCGCGGCTGTGAAGCGATATGCCCGCGAAAGGCAATAAAACTGGAAGCGCTGGATGAGGGGCTCGAGATAACCATAACCCAAACACTGACAACACTTATAACCCCGCTCAAGTAAGAACCTAACGGAGCCGGGGTCGCCTAGCCCGGTAGGGCGCCGGCCTGCTAAGCCGGTGGGGTACACCCCCGCGCGGGTTCAAATCCCGCCCCCGGCGCCACTCCCCCCTTACAACTGAAAGCCTCACATTTTAAGGCGGGGAGGAGGTCAGTGAGGATGTTTTATGTGGATTCTTCCAGGAGTGGTGCTTAGCTTACGTGTTTGTGGATGCGTTTGAGGCGTATAATTTATAGTATGCTCCTTTCTTTTCCATTAGTTCTTGATGCGTTCCTTTCTCGACGATTTTCCCCTCAACCATTACTATTATTCGGTCAGCTTCCTTTGCTGTGGTTAGTCGATGCGCTATTATTATCCCTGTTTTGTTTTTCAGGAGTCTCTTTATGGCTCTTCTTACGATTGCTTCGGTGCCGGGATCTACGCTTGATAGTGCTTCATCCAGTATTACTATGGAGGGGTTCCTTAGCATTGCCCTTGCTATGGCTATTAGTTGTTTTTCGCCTAGGGAAAGCTTCTTACCCATCTCCCCGGCGTCGGTTTCGTAGCCTTTGGGTAGGCGCTCTATGAATTCGTCTATGCCTAGCTTACGGCAGACATCAATAACCTCCTCATCGCTGGCATCTGGCCTCCCAAGCCTTATGTTGTTCAGCACCGTTCCGGGGAAGAGGTACGTTTCTTGAGGAACGTAGCTTATCACGTGTCTTAGGCAGGAAAGCTTAATCTCCCTTACGTCGATGCCGTCAATGAGTACTTGCCCGTAACCTGGTTCGTAGAACCGCATCAGTAGGTTCGCTAGCGTCGTCTTGCCAGCACCGGTGTGACCCACTATAGCAACAGTCTCCCCTGGCGCTACACGCATGCTTACGTCCTTAAGGATCGGCCTACTAGGGTCATACCCGAAAGTAACGTTCCTGAATTCGACCCCACCCTTAACCTCCAGTAACTCAATCCTGCCTTCCTTCTCAACTTCGGGTGAGTCGATGATAGCGTAGATTCTCTCAGCGGCGGCAATGGCTGCTTGCAGCGAGTCATACATGTTTACGAACTGAGTTATTGGTCGGCTGAACCTATTCACGTACTGGATGAATGCCACCACCATACCCACGCTCATCAGCCCTGCCGACACCATGTAAGCTCCGTAAATCAGAACCAGTATCGTTGAAAGCATGACCGCCGTGTCCATGGAGGGCCAGAATAACCCCATAAGCCTGGCTATCCTGATATACGCTTTCGAGGTCTCCGCGGAGATCCCGGAGAAGACCCTCAGGAAATCAGCCTCCCTGCCGAATGCCTTAATAGTCTCAACACCAGCTATTGATTCCTCAACAATCATTGTTGCCTCAGCAACTCTCCTCCTCGCATTACGGTGAGCTTCCTTAAGCTTAGTCCCAAACACCCTAGCAATCACCATCAACACGGGCAAACTCACCAATGCAGCCGCGGTCATCGACGGGCTTAGGTACAGCATCATAGCAACCACACCCGCCAGCGAAATCAAGCTACCAACGACTGATAACATGCCAGACACAAGCACGTCGTTGAGCGTTGAGGTATCATTAATTGTGGCTGAAATGAGGTCGCCTATCCTGTGTTTTGCGTAGAAGCGCATCGATAACTTCTGGAGCTTCCTAAATATCGTATCCCTAAGGTTTCTTAAGTAGAGTTGCCCAATCATCTGGATCCCATAGCTATTAATGGTCATTGACCCCCACTGCCCCAGCATCAGAAGTAAGTAGAGTGCTACTGATGAAGGGAGGTTCGCTAAGTCTCCTCCAAGGATATTCCTATCAATTATAGTCCCCAAGACGTACGGAGCCGCTAAACCTGTGAGCGTGTAAGCTGAGATGGAGATCACTATCAGCGCCACATGTAACCTATACCTGTGTAGGTCTTGGATAACGCGCTTCAGCAAAACCCAACTGGAGATGCTGCCAGTGAGGGTCGCTTCAGAATACATGCTTAACCACCTCCCTCTTCAGTGGCCCAAAGCTTACGGTATGATGCGCTCCTTCTCAAGAGCTCCTTGTGTGTTCCCTCATCAACAATCCTCCCATCCTCGAGAACTATGACTCGATCAGCTAGAGTCGCTAAGGATGGTCGCTGACTAACCATGATCACTGTGCGTCCCTTCAAGATCTCTTTGAGATCCTCAACTAGGTAGCGCTCCGTCTCTAGGTCTAGGTTCGATACGGGGTCATCAAGCAACACTATCCTCGGATCCTTAAGAAGCGCTCTAGCTATAGCGATCCTCTGCCTTTGACCGCCTGAGAGAGTAATGCCCCTCTCACCCACCAGCGTGTCGTAGCCTTGAGGCAGGGACTCTATGAAGCCATGTATCTTAGCAACCTTAGCTACCTTGACGACATCATCCATGCTAGCGTTCGGGTTTCCGAAAAGTATATTCTCCTTTATGGAACCAGAAAATATGAATGGCTCCTGAGGAACGTAGGCAACAATGCTTCTAAGCAAGTCTAGATCAATTTCTTTAACGTCTACGCCATCAATACGCACGCTACCCTCGTCAGGTTCATAGAACCTGAGTATGAGCTTGAGTATCGTGGACTTCCCTGAACCAGGAGGGCCGGCTAAGAAAAGCTTCTCGCCCGGCTTAACCCTGAAACTGACGTTCTTAAGTACAGGCTTACCCTTGACATAGGAGAACGTCACCGAGTCGAACACTATTTCACCCCTCAGTGATGCTGGCCTTACCCCCCTACGTTGCTTGGGGGCTTCTCCCATGTCTATTATCTCAAAAATCCGGCTAGTCGCGGCTAACGCTCTCTGCGTCGCGCTGAGCATGAAGCCGAAGGCTCTCATAGGCCACATTAGGAGAGATAAGTACGTTATGAACGCTGTTAACTCACCCACACTCAACACACCGGTGGAGACCGCGTATCCTCCGTAGTAAAGCACAGACGCCATCGAGACGCCTAGGATTAACTGCGATGCGTTACCGTAGAGGGCCCTTACCTTAGCTGCCTTTAGGTTTAAGTCTGCAAACTTATTGTTCTCCCTCCTAAACCTATTTATTTCCGTCTCTTCTAGGGTTAGGGACTTCACGGTTTTAATCCCGTTTAAGTTACTCGCAACTATGGATGCGAGAACACCTAATTGTTGTCTAACCCCGTCGTAAATAGGTCGAATAGTCGTGGTGTATTTAGCGTTCACTACAGCCATCAAAGCCAGCGCGGCCAGAACAATGTAAGAAAGCCTAGGACTCATCGTAAACATGTAATACAGTGAGATGCCGGCAGTGAATGATAGATTAATCACGTTACGTACCTGCCATGAAAGAACCCTAGCTAACCTATTCGTGTCGTTAGTGATCTTCGAGATTAACTGACCAGCCGCAACTCTATCAAAGAACTCCATGGACTGCATATGCACGGCAGCGAAAGCTTTAACCCTCAGGTCATGGGTGAGTCCCTGAGAGAGGCGGGCAGTCACATCCCTAGTTACGTACCAGGATAAACCGCCTAGGACGGCCACACCAAGGATCATTAGTGAGTACCTCACAGCATTGTTGAGATCGCCCCTGGAAACACCGTAATCTATAGCGTATCTCAGTAACATAGGTTCCAGGCTAATAGCGTAAGCATAAGTAATGACGGCAATCGTGGACGCCAGTAGTAACGGCCACCTCCTTAACAGGTACTTAATCAACCTTACGAATACGCTCCTACCCCTGTCAGACATCGTTAAAAGTTTTTATCGAATCCTAAAATGTGTTAGGTGAAATACGCTTTACCTAAAATAAACTATTAGAGACACCGTCCTATATAGAGGTATTTAAAAGAATGCCTCATCACATTCTCAACCTTTCCGCAAAGAAAAACGTATATGCCTTGACGGGGGGTAAATGATGTGGCCCCTATAAAGGTGAGGTGGGTATGCTAGTTGCTGTCCTTATAGGAACCGGGGGTTCGGAGGGGGTTCCCGTACCGGGTTGTGTTTGCCCTGCATGCAATGAGGCACGCATCTACCACTTCGCTAAGAGGCGCACTGCTTCGGTCTTCGTAACGAGTTACGGTACCTCAATAATGGTCGACATGAGTTTAGACGCGTCCGAGTACGTTGAGGAGATGTATTTGGACGCGGTTCTGATAACTCACTGGCATCACGATCACATAGCGGGTCTCTATAAGTTTAGATGGATCGAGAAACCCGTAGACCTGTACGCTCCCTCAGGCGATGTCGACCCCGAGATAAGGCACTTCCCAAAGAGCTTACGCCTCAGGTACGTTAAGCCTTTCGAGAAAATTGACTTAGGCGACATGGAGGTTACGCCGCTTCCGTTAAACCACACCATCGAGACCTTCGGCTACTTAATCGAGGTTGGGAAGAAGGAGAACATAGTCATTCTCTACGACACTAAGCTACTACCTAAGGAGACAGAGGAACTACTCAAGAAGAAGGAGGTTAGGGTCGCACTCATCGATGCGACGACAGCGCCAGGTTCTCACGACCCCAAACATAACAACGTGGATGAGGCGGTTGAGATAGGCAAGAGAATAGGGGCCGAGGAAATAATCTTAACACACATATCTCACAGGAACTTACCTTTCAGTAGGTTAGTTAAGTACGTGAGGGAGCGGTGGGATAACGTTTACGTATCGTACGATGGTATGATGGTTTACGTGGTGTAGGTGGCTAGCGGAAGGATTTTTCTGGGTATTCGGAAATAATTTGAGGGTAGTGGGTTGGGTCAGGAATCCTTTCGCTCACTTGATTCGTTCATAATTAGGAAAATGGCTGAAACCCGCACACCAGGGTTAAGTATAGTCCTAATACGTGATAATGAAGTAATTTATGCTAAGGGATTCGGCTTCAGGGATGTAGAGGCAACGAAGCCGGCTACTCCCGGAACGATCTACGGCATAGGCTCAATAACGAAGTCCTTTACAGCCCTAGCGATACTCCAACTAGTTAGTGAGGGTAAGGTCTCGCTGAATGATCCCGTAACTAATTACGTTGATGTGGATATAGATCATCACGGCAATAAGGTAACTATCCACCACTTACTGACGCACTCGTCCGGCATACCGGCGCTCGGGTATGCGGAAGCATTAATAAGTGGGTTACTGGGCTCGAAGCGTGAGTGGTTGCCCATAGCTAAGCCGGAAGACATAATACCTTTCATGGAGGGGGCAAGCAAATGGGCCGTGGCCAGGCCGGGAAGCAGGTTCCTCTACCTTAATGAAGGGTATGTGCTCTTAGGCAGGATCATTGAGTCGGTAACAGGCATGCCTTACCGGGAGTACGTGAGGAACAAAATCCTAAAGCCCCTTAAGATGATGAGGTCATACTTCACTAAGGAGCACGTATCAAGCGATCCAGACGTGGCTACGCCCTACATAATAATGAAGGACGGCGAGCTAAGACCCGGTCGCTTCCCGTACGGGATAGAAGCTGATGGCGGGCTCCTGAGCAATGTGCTGGATCTAGCGAACTACATTAGGATGTACCTGAACAACGGAGTATTTGAAGGTAAGGAAATCATACCGAAGGAACTCCTAGAGCTTATGTGGAGGCCCCATATCAAACTAAACTTCGAGATATTCGGGGAAGACGCGTACGGGTATGGCTTAATGATACATCCTAACTTCCCCGGCGGAACATTAATAGGGCACGGCGGCTCTGTCCTGGTCTACACCGCGTACATAGGGTTCGTACCCAGCAAGGGGGTAGGCGTTGCAGTGTTATCCAACGCCTCCGGGTACCCGACCTCAAAAATAGGTATGTACGCACTCATGCACCTCATGGGAAGAGACCCTAAGGAATTACCGTTCATACGGGAAGATGAAGTGTACTCGAAACTAATTGGTACGTACGAAGCGTTCAAAGGTACGATGAGGGTTAAGGTATTCAGGCTAGGCAACTTCCTAGCGGTGGAGGAGATAAGTGAGTTCGAGGGTGTGCCCTCGCCACTAGTGCCGGTTAAGATAGGTGAGGACTACGCGGAATTCTATACCATAGGGTACTACGGCTCCAAAGTGCCAGTAATATTCGAGATGAGGAAGGAGCGCATAGAGTTGCTCTATGAGAGGTATAAGTTCGTCAAGAAAGGATCCGAACCCTAAGGAATCAGCAATGGGACTTCCAATCATCGGGTCATCGAAGAGCGCTCTCATCATCAGTCTCGCAAAGCCACTATTGTCTTCGCAGTTATTATATGGTATTGACTCAGTCAAGTTAGGGGTGTAGCGTGGATGCGGGTGTACAGCGAGGTCCTCTCACGCTGGGTAACCATTCCTGACGAGCCCAAGAAGATAGTGTCTTTAGCCCCGGCAATAACTGAGACACTCTTCATTATTGGCCTAGGGGATAACGTTGTCGGCGTCAGCAGGTACTGTAGTAAGCCGCCTGAGGCGCGGAGTAAGCCGAAAGTTGGTGCTTACTTGGATGTTAACCTTAAACTCCTCAAGCTTCTTGACCCAGACCTCGTACTCGTAACTACCGGCGCGCAACGCGCCATATACTCATTGCTAGAGGTCGCTAAGGTGAGGTATTTCCCAATACCGCTTCCAGTAAGCGTGTACGGCGTGATTGACTTAGTCATAGCTACTAGCATGGTTGTCGGTAGGGTTGATGAAGGAAGGGAACTAGCCGAGAAGATAAATGAGGAATTACATAGTATTAAAACACCCTGGGCTAAGATGCGGGCGTACTACGAGATTGAGCTCGGTGGCCCCGTAACTATAGGGGCCCACACGTTCGTGGACCACGCATTACGCTTCATTAACTTAGAAAATATAATGCATGACATTAAAAACTCCTACGTAACCCCCAATTATGACTTAGTAGCGGAAAGGGATCCGGATGTGATAATCGTTGAGTCGGGTAGTGAGGTAAAGCCGGATCTAAGATTAGTCCTCAAGAGGTTCGAGGCCGCAGGATTAACACACATTAATGCCGTACGTAAGGGGAGGGTGGTGTTGCTAGAGCACAACACGTTATCACATTATGGTCCATCACTACCGGGATCACTGAGAAGGGTTGTTAAGGCCGTAGCAGCAACGTTAGGGAGAGGTGTGTGACGCATCAATGCTCAAGATCATCGTGCGTTCCCGAAGTGATGCGTCAGCAGTAAAACACGCACTAGCTAAGCTCTACGGGGCTGGAGGCTACGAAGTAGTCAGTTTAGGAGGTCTTCGCGGAGGCAAGTTACTTGAGGCACTATGCGAGGAACTAAGCAAGCGGGACGCGTACATAGTCGCCCTGCTAGGCAGGGAGGACATTACGGGAGATACTACGTGTCCGCATATGTCCCCGCTAGCAACGATTGTGGTGATGAGCAAGAGGAAGGTAAGGAACGCACGTCAACACGAAATAATCAGTGCAGTCAATACGGGGAAATCCATAATCAGGAGCACGGTGACCTGGGATTCAAGACGCCGGATCTACAGGATAGGGAGGTGTGAAGGATGTTATGACTTACCATACCCTAAGGATGAGGTTAGTGACCCCTTCCTGATTCATGGGGATGGTGTAAGGAAGCTGTCTAAGGTACTAGGTAGAGAGATACGTGGTTCATTATTACTGGTCAGGAGGTGGGCGGGGGAACACATAGTGTTTGTGAAGGGGGAGTCTGCATTCAGAATAAGGTTCAGTGGCGACCCCGGCCGACCCATACTTGTGTTGGAAGAGCGCAAGGTTAAAGCGGGTTGCATCGAGGGGATTGACTTTGCGAGCGTTACTGAGGGTAATAGGGAAGTTGTGGAAGTCATGAAGGATATATCAGTAAGGTACTTGCGGAACCTAGGTGGGGGCTCGGATAACGTTGTGGTGCCCGTATCGGGAGGGAAGGACAGTGCAGCCTCCTTAGCCCTAGCCGTTAGTGCGTTCGGCAGTAAGAACGTCACGGCAGTATATGTTGATACGGGGGTGGACTTCGTAAGTAATAGGGAGGTTGCGGAGAAGCTTGCTAAGAAACTTAGTGTGCGTCTAGTCACTGTAGAAGCCCCCGTAGGCACTCTCCTGCGCGGAGGCCGAAAACCTTTTCCAACACACGATAATCGATGGTGTACAAAGTTAAAGCAGGAAGCTCTCAAGGAGTTCCTAGATGGGCTACATGGCACTACTACTGTGGTTGTTGGTGATAGGGAAGTCGAGTCCCGAGGGAGGTCGCATGCCCCCTACGTTAGGCGCGATGGCCAGTTCACGTACCTATACCCGATTAAGCACTGGTCCACAATAGCTGTTCAGATCTTTAACCGGTTAATGGGCTTACCTGAAAACCCGCTTTATTGGGAAGGGTTCTACAGGATTGGGTGTTACGTCTGTCCATCCCTGCGTTCCTGGGAGATTTACGTCTTACTGAACTCTGCTGGGAGGATTGAGAGGTACGTTGGTGATGTCAAGTTATTTGAGAGGTTCCGGCATGGCTTGAGGAAGTCCTAATAAGGTTGTAGTGGAGATGGATGGGGTGCTGTAATGCAACTAGCTAACTGGAGGCTAATAAGGGAGCTGCTACTGACCGTTGATGCCGCGTTGGAGTTAGTTGACGTTAGGGATCCTATATCCACCAGGAGCAGAAGGTTAGAGAAGCTTGCGGAAAGATCAGGTGTGCCCCTGATAATAGTGCTCAACAAGGCTGACTTAGTGCCCTTATCCGTGAGTAAGGAATGGAAAAGGTACTTTGAGGATGAGGGCTACCCAACAGTATTCATATCCGCGCAGAAAAGGATGGGTACCTTAGTACTTAGGCGTGTACTTAAACGCGTTGTTAGGAATAAGTCGCCCCTCACTGCCGGCATATTCGGTATTCCGAAGGTAGGTAAGTCAACACTGATTAACACGCTGAAGGGGAGGCACTCAGCCTCCACGTCCCCATACCCAGGCTCTCCCGGATACACGAAGCGTGCGCAAACATTCAGGATAGGTGAGGGCGTTTACCTAATAGACACCCCTGGGTTAGTGCCTCCGGAGGGTGGGGGTATCGAAAGTAAGATTCGTGAGAAACCCGTTGATTCCTTAGAGAATCCTGTGGCTATGGCAGTGGAGCTTATAGGGAAGATACTTAAGTACAGTCCAAACGCCTTCAAGGAGGCTTACGGCATATCAAGCACTAACCCTGACACAATACTGCGTGAGTTAGCCTTAATGCGGGGGTGGGTGTACCGGAGGGACAAGGAACCCATAATCCAGGAATCTGCTAAGGCCATCATACGTGACTACCTGAGCGGTAGGATACCGTTCTACATCACGCCTCAACAACTCTTAGGATATCGCCCTCGTCTAGCTTGGTCACCCGCAAGTAAGAGTCGCTGATGCTCTTTAAGCTCCTGTTCTCACCCGCAACCATTACCGTAACTAACCTCGCGTTAGCGGATCTAAGCCTCCTCGTAACGAGGAGGTCAGACACGTTGTCCTCCCCATCAGTTATGAGTATCACGTCCGCGACCCCACTAACCTTAGGGCCCCTAAGGTCGTCACACGCGGTTACGACGGCCTTAGTGATGTCTGTCCCGCCACCACTCTTGACCCTAGAGAGATACTTTATGAGTTCAATCACATCGTCAGACCTCATGCGCTTAGGGACGCACGTAAGTGCGTGCGGTGCCCCGTCAAAGAACCGCAGAAAGAAGTCCCTGCCCTCACGCCTTGCCTTGATCAGTAAGGCTAAGGCAGTGGCTTTTGCCCACCTAATTTTCTCACCTTCCATACTGCCGGACTTATCCACGAGGACGTAGAGGGGGCCTATGTCCTTCGGCAGTAATTTCTCATAAAGTAGAAGCTTAGACTCGATATACTTAATTCTGAAGAGGAGCTTCGGTAAGGCAAGCTCTGTCGGGACTATTCTCTCTAAGTCACCCCCTATGTCATAGCCCTTTAGCTCCCCCCTACTAAACGGCATAACCTTACGCCTAACCCTCCTAGCTATCATGGGAAATAGGGAGAGTACCTCGAGAAGCCTCTGTACATCCGTGTTTCTAGCAAGTTTGATTATGTCATCTCCACGCTCCTCAAGGTCGAATACTGACCCCATCCCTGCCTGCGTTCCGAACGTCACTAATTGCTGCAGTCTCTTAATACCGTGAGCTTCCTTAACGACTTGTCTCAACGCCCTCTTTACCACAGCATTTAATGATGGTTCAGATACGCTGGCCTCGCTTTGCTCCCTGTCAAGCAGTAGCCCCTCCTTGGAGAGTTCCCTGCTCAAGGTATCTATGAGTGAAGCTGAAACTAGCGTGCTCATCGTGGAGTTCGCTATTGTTGAGAGCCGTAGGTGTTGGAAGTCCTCCGACTCCATAATCGATTTTAGGATGCGGTACGGAAGCTCGCTCCCCTCCGCTACGTCCGAGGCGGGGAGGAGTATGGGGTACGGCAGGTAGAGGGCGTAGAACATGTCTATGGCGAAGTCCAAGTTATTTAATGCCGCGCATATCCTGCCTAGCCTCCTAGAGACTGAGAGAACCCTCTCACCTCTATAGATAGCGACGGGATCTTCATGCTTGATCCCGCGGATGAGGGCCGGCATAACCTACTTTATCCTCCTACTAATTGTTCTCTCCACATCGCTTATTAGAGCGATGACGTCCTCGGCAACCTTACGTACTCTTATGTCGCTACATTCGTTAATCATGCCACGCACCCTCTCCTTAGTTACCTCTAGGTCCTTGAGGATTAGTTTAAAGCGTGAAGCTAGGTACCTGCTATTCACGCCTTGAAGCGATATTACGTAATTCATAACTTCCCTCACGTTATTCCTGATCTCCTCTAACTCCTTGAGGTACTTATAAGGCGTCTTCAGCTCTTCTGAGAGAATCATGTTCACCTTATCAAGCTCGTCCCAATCCCTCGGCACCACGTACTTAAGCACTATAAGGTCACGCTCGTCAGCGTAGTCCCGGCCTTCAAGAACTGCGTTTGCGGCAATAAGCTTTAAAGACTTACCCTTTCTTCTGTCGGTGATCTTCACTCCTCGACTCTCAAAAACAGCGAATAGCTTGACGAGCTTCCCCTTAATAGGTTCCAGATCCACGTTAAGCACCCTCTCATGGAGAGCCTTCAAGTCAGTGATGCTCATCACGCTTGACCCGTCAAGACCTCCCTTAAAGTACATGGCTCTCTCGAACTCCCATGACTTAAGCAGTAAGTCGCTCCAGAGATCCTCGGGCACAGGCCTTACGAAGTGCCTTACCGTGAACCTATCGTAGAGGGCCTCGACCTCAGGGTCGTCAGGTACTTCGTTGCTGGCGCCGAAGAGTGACCAAAGCGGCACGTTCATCTCTGTGAAACCGTCATACAGCACCCTCTCCTGTAGGAGGGAGTTAAGCGCGTTGAGAATGGCGGAATTAGCCTTAAAGATTTCATCTAGGAACGCTATGTCGGCGTCCGGAAGCTTGCCCTGAGTAAGCCTAACGTACCTTCCCTCCTCCAGCGACTTTATATCTAGGGGACCGAATAGCTCTGCAGGTTCGGTAAACCTCGTTAAGAGGTACTTAAAGAACTTAGCGTTGAGAAGCTCAGCAGCCCGCCTAACTAAGGCGGACTTAGCGGTATTATGGGAGAGTAGGCCATTGGAGAAGAACGAATGCGTCTCAGGTACATGGAGGTCGTAAACCCTAACCCACTCATGCACATGTTTTATTTTAGCAATTTCATCATATATAGTATCCTCGTTTTCTTCCATGCTTCTTCTAGATCTCTTTTTAGAGAGTATAGACAGACATAGCTTAAGTTTCTCTTTCTTATCCCTGGAAATAAACCCTATTTCATCCTGGAATTTCTTGAGATTATCATATCCGGATATCTTTAAGACGTAGCCGACATATACCTTATTATACCGCTTATCATAGCTCCTTGATTCGTAAATCCTTGAAAGTATACCGTGTCGAAGGAGTAGTATCTGTACTCCTCTCAACAGTTTTAGGCTCTTACTCTTTAAAGAGATACAGTACGTTCTGTGAGACTTGTTAATAATTACACTTCCGTCTCCTTCGAAAAGACCCCTTAGGAAGGCGGCAGAAACGCTCTTGGGTGAGAGGAGAATCCACCTAGGTACACGTTTATCACTTTCGTGTGCATGGTCCAACCATCTAAACAGCCTTACTAAGTATATTGAATTAAAGCGAAGTACTATAATGTTCTTTGTTCTTGTTTTCTTTGATTTCCGCTCCGTAATTCTGGCTTTCTTAACGCCGAATATCTTCTCCATTAGCTTCAGTATGCGTTCCTGAAAATCTCTTTCTTTTATGCCTATTCCAAACCCTATGTATCCATGCCCAAAGAAGCCTTCCGCAACGAAAGCTCCAAGTAGTTCCGCTAAGGACTCGTCCAGTATTTTTGGTTGCTTTATTTTAATTCTAGTTCTAATTTTTGACCATCCTAACCTCCTGTAGGGTCTTCGCTCAGGCATTATTTCATCGTTGGGTATGCTGACGTACTCTTTAGGTGATGGGATCCTCGTGTAGATTAGTAGCTTATCCCCTACCTTAAGGTTCCTTGCCTCAACCCATCCTTTCTCGGTCATTAGTGGGTGGTTAGGTGTTACTCTAATCGTGAAACCTCTCCTTGTAGTTATTTCTATGGTTTCCCACACATCATATATATGCAGTTCTGTAGCCCTTCCTGGCGGAAATACGGGGAAATCTGCAATGTACACGCCTGGAAGTAAGTTCCTAGCTATATCCTCTATATAGAATAATTTTCCGTCTTCGCTACTGATTATAGTGTCCCCAGTTAAACATCCTGGTTCCCCAATGAGTACCGCGTGCTCTCTGGCCAATAGTGTAAGTACGATTACCCTAGCTTCCTCTTCCCTGCCTACGAACGGGGATTGAAGTCTGTCTAGGAACCTCCTAAGCTTTGCCGTAGTGTTCACAGCGTCTACCCCCTCTGGAGTAACTAGTCTTCACACCGCTAAAAAGAAGTGTGTTGCGCCACTTACGCGGCGACGAACCAGAAATAAAAATAAACCCCGGAGTAATGAGGTTACTGCGGAGATGGTGGGGCCGTAGTTTAGCTTGGGAGAATGCGGGGTTCGGGTCCACCCCACACGGACGGCGGAAGTCCCCGTGGTCCGGGGTTCAAATCCCCGCGGCCCCACCACACATTGAGTTACCCCTTTAAGTTTGGCTTACCCTTGCGTTGTGAGCAGACCCTTAACCCCTTAGCTGTCAGGACGTACACCTCAGTAGGGCGTGGACGTAGTGAGTCGCAGAAATCTCTGAGCGGGCAACCACCACATGCATTACACGTGTTCGCCTTAACTATCATTCCCTCTGCTAGTAACGCGTGGATGATCCACACCGCAGTGTTTTGCGGAACACCTATCCTCCTAACAACTTCTCCGATAGTTATGGCTCCCTTAGAACACAGTAAGTTTAGGATCTCTGTAAGGACGTTAGAGCTATTCAAAGGTGCTTTCACTCCCGTAGATCATGGGTGTGGAGAGCACTAGTAAATCCTTTCTATTCATGAAGCAAGGCTTTTTAAGCTCCCTTCCCCTGACAGTGCTCATAATAGCACTCAGTCCCCACGTAATCTCGCTTAAGACTAGGCTTAAGTGTGTGTCAGTGGTGGACGGGTTTACGTAGATGCGGGGTATGTTCGCAACCCTCAGTATCTTGCTTAGCTGTATGCTCTTTTCCCTTTCCTTTCCTGGGAAGATTATTACGAGGGAGGATGGGCTTAAAGAGTAAAGTATGGCGTGGAGGAACTGCTCGATGCTGTAATACCTGCATGGCATGCAGAGCACTTCGTGAAGCTTTAGGCACATGAAGTAAGCTGACACAACCCCAATGCCCTCCCCAACAGTAACAATATCTTCGTACTCAAGTAGCGTGTGATCCTCACTTTTTACTTCGCATGACTCTGGGGGTTGCCTACAATCCTCAAATAACCACGCTAACGTTGCTAGGGTCGCGGCGAAGTTACCTATTCCGACTGGTAGGGCGCCGCCACCATACACTAGCTTTATCACAACGTCCGAGACCTTAGCTAGGGGCGACTCCTCGTTGGCCGTCACGGAAATTATTCTCCATCCCCTACCACGTAGCGTCTCTGCAGCCTTAATGACTTCCTGCGTCCTACCCTTAACGGATATTGCTATTAAGTCACCATCGCTGATTGAGGGAGTTTCAAGCCTAAGTTCGTAAGGGTCTACCGCTAAGAAATTATGCTTGCTAACAAGTTGCGCGAAGATCGATGCTACGTGTGAGTCACCTGCACCCGTGACTAACCCTCTCCTTAATGAAGGCCTCTCTAGCTTTTCAAGGAAATTGAGCTGATTTCTAACCACTTTTTGAATTAACGATAATTCACTCATGATGTACTCACTCAACGTCACAGTGGAAGACACTCCCAAACCCTCCCACTCAAATTAATAGTGCCCGAGTTCTAATACTGTTTGTGGTACACTAATAT
>Ga0256833_1000605_pt1 | contig 27453 bp, 27 predicted proteins | sample 356284metaG_FD_190535 | JGI IMG/M metagenome (GOLD analysis project Ga0256833, IMG submission 190535) | Hydrothermal vent microbial communities from Mid Atlantic Ridge, Atlantic Ocean - 356-284 | ecosystem: Environmental > Aquatic > Marine > Hydrothermal vents | place: Atlantic Ocean: Mid... | reverse complement strand
AAATAATACAAAATCTTTCTTAAATAAAATTTTTGAATTACCTATGGGTAGTCCTGCGAATTTGATTTAAAAAATCTAATGCATTCTTTGGCTTCTGTAGCTATGATACTCCATCGAAATTAGGTTTTAAAATTAATCTCTAACAATCTCTCCAGAGTAGCTTATAATTCCGTAAGCAAAGTTACCAACATTTTGCCCCTCTCTTTTTAGTATCTGTTGAACTTGATAGCTTCTACTTCCTGTATGGCAATATAGAATAATATTTTCATCTTTTCTCTTTAGCATCTCTGGCAACCAATCGTAAAATTTAGTTGTAGGTAGTAGCTCATCTGCACCTTTAATATGCCCCATTTGCCACTCCATTGGCTCTCTTACATCAATTAATTTAAAATCTACCATTCCTAATTCTCTTGCCTCTAGTAGAGCTTCTATTTCATCTCCATCTAGTTGCTCTTTATTAACTAAAAGCTCTGCTTCCTCTTTGGTTAAGCCTCTTGAGTGTAAATGAGATGTCTCTTCGGCACTATTTTCAAGTTTTTTCTTATCTGCATACTCTGGGGTGCAAAATATTCCACAGTGGCAAACACCATCTTCTGGTATCTCTTTTTCTAAAGCCGGTTTACAAGGGCAAACTCTATTATCTGCTTTTTTTCTCTCTTCTGGTGTTTCACCTTGAACAATAAAGCATGGGCAGTATCTTTTGCCATATATTAAACGGTTTCTTGCAAGTCCCATTGCTACACCCTCATTTACCTCTTCGTCAGGGTTTTGAACAAAACCAAATTGATTATTGACTTTATCTACAAACTTCCAAGTCTTCTCTAACTCTGCTTGAAATTCATCTGAATTTATATCTATATTTTTACTCATTATAATTTATCCTTACTTTTTTGCGCAATATTAACAAATTTAGCTTAATTTATTTAACCTTTTTCAAAATATCTACAAATCTTTTTGGTTCTATGAAACCTTGTTGAAATTTATCTTCATGTGCTTTAGCATTGCTATCAAAAATTAATATATTTGGAGCACCAAAAATATTAAAGTGTTTCATAATATCTTGATCATCTTTTGTATATTTTGTAATATCCAATTTTATTAATTTAAATCTTTTTAACTCATTTTTTACATCTTTATTTGGAAATGTTATTGTTGCCAACTCTGTGCAAGCAGCACAATTATCTTTGCCTATATCTACAACTACAGGTTTTTTTGCATCTTTTATCTCTTTTAATAACCCATCGAGTGTGTAACTTTTAGCAACCTCCTCTTTTGCAACACTATCTACCAAAACATTACCACTCGTAAATTTTTCTAAAGGATTAATAATAGATTTGGAGCCACTTAATGCACCTATAAATAGTATTGTTCCATATATCAAAATAATATATAACATAGTTTTAAATATACCACCAAACCCTTTTGCCTCTTTGCCATCAAACAGACCAAACATTATTGCCGCACCTATCAATAAAAAGCTAAATAGGAATATAAATAGGGTAGGGCTTAATACTCCTCTTGCAACATACAGAGCCATAATTAACATAATAAAGCCAAAGAATTTAGATACGCTCTCCATCCAGCCTCCTGGTTTTGGAACTAGATTTTTTGCACCTAATCCAACAAGAAGTAGTGGAACTCCTGCGCCTATTCCCATTACAAACAGAGCCAAGCCACCTAGCGTTGCATTTCCTGTCATAGATATAAACAGTATAGCCCCACTAATTACTGGTGCAGTGCATGCTCCTACAATTAAGGCAGATATTGCACCCATTATAGCTGTTCCAACCAAACCTTTACCTTGAGCACTATTGCTAATACCTGTTAGTTTAGTTTGCAAAGATTGTGGTAAAGCAATTTCAAAATAACCAAACAGAGATAGTGCCAAGGCTACAAAAATTAGTGCAACTGGTATAATTACCCAAGGGTTGTTTAGGTTTGCTTGTAAATCAAAGTGTAAAAGACCAGCAACTATACCTATTACTGCATAACTAGCTGCCATTGCTACAACATATACCAAAGATATTGTAAATGATGTTCTTCTACTTATTCCACCTTCTTGCTTATTCGCCTGTTGTAGCAGTATTGAACTAAGTATTGGTATCATAGGCAAAATACAAGGAGTTAACGCCAACAGTAATCCTACAATAAAAAATAGAAGTAAAATAAAAATCAATCCCTCTTTCTCTAGTGCTTTTGCTATCTCTTTGCTATTTCCCTCTTTTGCCAAACGAGATATTTTACTAAAAAGCGACTCTTGCGTTTTTGACTTATTAGTAGAAAATGTTTTATCCACTTTTTTATCTTCTTTTGTGCTTGAATTACCTTTTGCCCCATTTAATTTAAAAGTATAAAATTGAGGAGAGTAGCAAATACCATCATCTGAGCAACCTTGAAGTCCTACTTCTAGCTCATACGCCCCATTAACACCAATTTTACTCTTTGGAATAGTAATAGATATATTACCCTCATAAATCTCTTCTCCTGAAGATATTTTACCCTTTGGTAACTCTAGTTTTACCTCTTTTTTAATTGGTTTTGTAATATTTGTTGTTAATTTATTTTTAAAAATATGTATTTTATCTGCTAAATTAATATCTAATTTAACCCCATCCTTTACCTCTTGTGCCTCTACTTTAAATGCCTCTGATGGTTTTAAAAATTTACTCTGTTTAGACATTTTAAAAGAGCCAAAACCTTCTGCATTAATTAAAGTTGCAATAAATATAGCTAATATTAATATTGTTTTTTTCACTAATATCCTTTTATTTTAAGTTATTTGATAGTATAACCAATTACTATTTATCTAAATGTGTATTTTAGCAAAATTTGCTAATAAATTATAAAAAAGGTTAAAAAATGTCCAATAAGTTAATAGATGAAGAGTCTCCATATCTGCTTCAACATGCAAATAACCCTGTAGATTGGTATCCTTGGAGCGAAGAGGCTTTTGAGAGAGCAAAATCTGAAAATAGACCAATATTTTTAAGTATAGGCTATAGCAGTTGTCACTGGTGCCATGTAATGGAGCGGGAATCTTTTGAAAATGATGAGATTGCTAAAATTTTAAATGAGAACTTTATCTCAATAAAAGTAGATAAAGAGGAGCGACCAGATATAGATAAACACTTTCAAGAGGTTTACCAAAAGATGAATAATAAAGCTGGTGGTTGGCCTCTGTCTATATTTATGACACCACAAAAGACCCCTTTTTACAGTGCTACATATATACCTCCTATTCCAAACTATGGAAGAATGGGTATGAAAGAGTTATTAAAGATAATATCAGATAGCTGGAAAAAAGATAGTAAAACTCTCGAAGAGAAAGGTCAAGAGGTATTGAATGCAATGGAACCAAAAAGTAGAATAGAGGCTACCAAAATTGATGAGCGTCTAATAGATACAGCAATATTTCAAATAAAACAAGTTTATGATAAGATAAATGGAGGTTTTGGCACTGCTCCTAAATTTCCACAAGCATCTACGCTAGAGTTGGCTATTAATCTATATAAATTAACTAATGATAGTGATTTAAAAGATATAATTACACATACACTAGATAGTATGATGATGGGTGGTATGTATGATATTGTAGAGGGTGGTTTTTATAGATACTCAACAGATGATATATTCTTAATACCTCATTTTGAAAAGATGACATATGATAATGCACAACTCTTAAAAGTCTATATAAAGGCTTATAAGGCTTTTAAAATTCAAAGATATAAAGATATTGCTATAGAAATTGCCAATTTTATGATAGAAAAAATGAGTAGCAATAATCTTTTCTTTAGTGCATCAGATGCTGATACTAATGGAATTGAGGGAGAATATTTTATATATGGTTATAATGAAGTAAAAGAGAGGTTTGAAAAAGAGGGTTTAGGTAACTCTATTATTTATGATTTATCTATTACAAAAAATGGAAATTTTGATGGCAAATCTATTGCTAGATATAGAGATTTATCTCTTATGAATAAAAGCGAAGCAATCAAAGCTATTTCTATATTAAAAAATATAAGAGAAGGTAGAGAGTATCCATTTATAGATAAAAAGGTAATTACATCTTGGAATTCAATGATGATAACAGCACTATTTGAGTTGGCATCTATTGAGAATAAGTATGAAGAGATAGCAATTAAATACCTTAAAGCATTAACAGATAAAATGAGAGAAGGAGTAAAGTTACACCATAGCTCTATGCCAAAAAACAAACCAAAAATTGAGGGTTTTTTAGAAGATTACGCTTACTATATCGAAGCACTACTAGCAGCCTTTAATGCAACACTAGATGAGAGTTATCTTATAGAAGCAACTGCAATAACAAATGAGGCAGTCAGACTATTTTACAAAGAGGGAAGATGGAAAATTGGTAATTTAGAGTATAAAAATTTTGTTAATGATTTTGATAGCTCTTACCCCTCTTCACTCTCTATAATGGTAGAAAACCTGCTAACAATTCGCTCATTAAGTGAAATAGTTTATGAAAAATTTGCATTCTCTACACTTCAAGTTCAATCATATAACTTAATGAGACAGCCAATATCTAGACCGAAATTGGCAAATGAAGCAATTAGATATTTAAAAGATGATAAAATTATAAAATCTAATATAGAGAATTTAAACAAGATAAAAAAGATAGAGTTCAACTACCCATTCACACTCTTAAAGCCAACAAATGACGAAGATATTCAAATTTGTAACAGTAAAAGCTGTTTTGCATCAGTAGGAAATATTTTAGAAGTTAAAAATTTGGTAGATAGTTAGGTAGGTTAATACTCTACCTCTTCAGTATCAGAGTTATCAAGTAGGCTATCTACAATACTCTCAGTTTCTGGTTGCTGCTCTTTTTGCATCTTTAATTGTCTTATTTGATACTCTGCTCTTTGGCGGCTCTTTTGCTCGGCTAAGCGAGTTCCTTCATTTGGTAAAGTTTGTTTACATTTGCTTCTACCTAAAATCCAGCCATCATAATAGTTTTTATTGCTACTTGATAGATAGTAATCTTTTCTAAAGCTTCCATTTGCAGTTTTACAGCCATCTTTGACACCCTTTTCGAAAGCTGAACCTCTACTTGGACCAAAGTTTATATTCTCATAGCAAAACATCCCTTTTTGACAACCTTGTGGAGCAACAGCTGGTCTGCCTCTGCTACAACCCGAAAGATAAATTATAGATACTACTCCTATAAGTGTTAATTTGACTATTTTTTGCATATAAACCTACTTTAATTATTTTTTTGTAACAATTCTACCATTATAGTAATAAATTTTACTTGTAAAAATTTCTAAAAAGTAGTATCTATGTTTAAAAAAGTGTTATTTATTAATTTTTCGTTCTCTATTTTGTTAATTTCTAATCCAATTAACTATATAAATTCGATTAGAGCCAATTGTGGATTAACTCCTCTCTCTTTAGATAATAAACTCTCTTTGGCAGCAAAAAAACACTCAATTTATGTTAATAAAACTAAAGAGTATAGCCATTATGAAAATCAGGGCTCTATATACTATTTTGCCTCTACACCTTGGAACAGGATTGTAAAAGCTGGTTATAAAACAAAAGTAGTAGTAGAAAATATCACCTTTGCAGAGAGAAGTTATAAAGAGTCTATAGATAAATTGATGGCGACTGTTTATCATAGATTAGCTTTTTTATATAACCAAATAGATAAAATTGGATATGCTAGAAGTGGCTCTATTTTTGTTTATGATATGTCAAATAGTAAAATTGCTACTTTATGTAACAAACACTATAAAAATGCACCATCAATTATAGATAGGGTCTGCCCTAATAGTAGTGATATAATTCCTGCTAATTTGTTTAACAAAGAGATAAATAGATTAAAGAGAGCTTCTAAAGATATAATTGTATATCCATATTCAAATCAAAATAGTGTTCCACTAGAAGGCGTAGAAGAGACACCAAAATTTCTATATGAATCTTTTGGTCATCCAATAACAGCTACATTTAATAGTGCATATTATAGAAATATTCAATTAGTTTCATTTAAATTGTATAAAAATGGTATAGAGGTTCCTGCTAAGATGGTATCATCAAATAATGATATTAATAATAAAATAAGAAGAGGAACATATGTTTTGGTTCCTCTAAATAAGTTAAAAAGAGACTCTAGATATAAAGTTGTATTAAAAGCAAATTTAAATGGAAAAGTAAAAACCAAAAAGTGGTATTTTACCACTGCATCAAATTAATTTTAACTACTCTTTATACATACCTTCAGGCAAAGTATCCTCTTGTCCTGGGAATATACTCTCAACTACAACTTCTGGATGAATTAACTCTCTTAACTTTTTTTCAACCAACATTTTTGTTGTCATTGTGCTCATTGAACATCCATTACACGCGCCACCTAGTTCAATATATACAACTCCATCTTTTACTCCAAGAGGTTTCATCGTTCCTTGGTGTGATTTTACATACTCTTCTAGTGTTGGCAAGTAGTTACTTGCGGCAATATACAAATCTTCATCAGAAAATGGCATCATTTTAAACTACCTTTATTGTTTATTTTGGCAAAATATAGCAAAATATTATTAAACAAAGATAAAATATGAGATGTATGAGTTGCACTAGAATATGTATTAAACCAATTTGTAGCAAATGTGAGGCAATCTATCTAAAACCCGAGATGCTAGAGAAAGAAGTTGCCAATTTAGAGGTGATTAGTTTTTTTGATTACTATTTAATCTCTGAATTAGTAAAAACAAAATACTTTTTAAATGGATATAGGTTTTATAAATATATTGCAAAAAAATATTTTAATCCATTTATTAAGTCATATATCGACTCTTATGAGGGAGATAAAGATATCTATATAATAGGGGTAGATGAAAATGTAAAAAGAGGATACTCCAACATCTCCTCTTTGGTTCATTATGGTTCTAAAAATAGTGGAGCCAAAGCGATACATAATGTATTAAAAGCAAAAAACAGCATACAATATGCAGGTAAAAGTTTAGAGTATAGATTAAACAATCCAAGAGATTTTAAATACACTGGACCAAAAAATATAGATGTTATCTTGATAGATGATGTCGTAACAACTGGAACAACACTAGAAGAAGCGATAAGAGTTTTAAACGAGAGTGGGGTAAATATACACTTTGCTCTTACAGTTGCTAATGCAACAGATGGTTTAGATTACTAACTTTTAACTCTTTATTGCTATAATTCAACAAAAATAAGGAATAGAATATGAATATATTTGATGATGATGATTTTATGAATACAACACCTCAAGATAACTTTATGTCGATAATAAAAACGGCAAACCAAAATATTGTATCTAATGAGATAGAGAAAGTTTTTGCAAGATTAGCTCTAGCAGAGAAATTAATAGAAGAGAATAATTTAGAAGAACAATATGAGAGAGAGTTAAAAAGTTTTGAAGTTGCTGAGCCTAGCGAATATAGAAACAGAGTAGATTCTCTCTATATTGAGACTGTTGGTAATATTGTAACTCAATGCGAATAGGAATATAATGATAGAAGCTGTTGAGAGAAAAATAGAGCAATATATTTTAGATTTAAACGAGAAGGATATCTTCTTTCTTGTCTCTAAAATTCCTGCTGGAAAGAGACTTAGAGCTAGATTAATGATTGAGATTGCAGGAGATAGCTTAAATGTTATTAAGAGTGCAGCAATTGTAGAGATGATACATGCTGCAAGTTTGCTACATGATGATGTTATAGATGATGCTCTTAAAAGAAGAGGAGTTGCTTCGATAAATGCAACATTTGGCAATAAAAGTGCAATTATGATTGGTGATATACTATACTCAAAGGCATTTTATGAGCTTTTAGATATAGATATATTTGTAGCAAAAGTTATATCTAATGCTGTAGTTCAGCTAAGTATCGGAGAGAGAAAAGATGTAGCTATCTCTGAAAGTTTTAATAGCAACAAAGATGAGTATATCACAATGATTTACCAAAAAACTGCATCACTAATAGAAGCAGCAAGTGAAGCAGCTGCAATTATTGCAAAAAAAGATAGATACATATATAAAAAGTATGGAAAAAACCTAGGTATTGCATTTCAAATGATTGATGATATATTAGATATTATATCAGATGAAAAAACACTTGGAAAACCAGCACTCAATGACTTTAGAGAGGGTAAAACAACCTTGCCTTATATATATCTTTATGAAAAATTAAGCAGTGATGAAAAGAGTAAATTAAAGCAGTTGCATAAAAAAAACCTATCTAAAGATGAACAAGATTGGATTCTTTCTAAATTTAAAGAGTATAAAATAATAGAAAAAGCAAAAAAAGAGGCTTTGGAGTTGGTTTATGAAGCAATTGAATTAATGAAAAAAGCTAATGAAAAAGGCTTGGAGTCTATTGCTTTAAAGATGGTAGATAGGAGCTTTTAGTGTATTATATGGTGGTTAGTTTTAACTATAAGCAGTGCTCATTAGAGCAAAGGGAATCTATTGCATTTAAAGATGAAAATGAGATAAAAGATTTTTTAAATAAATTAACCGAATTTGATTTTATTACAGAAGCATTTGTAGTAAATACTTGTAATAGAGTAGAAATAGTAGTTGCAAGTCGGGATAACTTTGCTACATATCATACAATTTTAGGAATACTTAGCAAGAGTAAATCTATTAACTTTTATATGCTTGAAAAGAGTGCTCTAAGGTATGAAGAGGATGAAGCAATAGAACATATATTTAATGTTGTATCTTCACTTGACTCTATGGTTGTAGGAGAGGCTCAAATTACAGGGCAAGTAAAAGAGGCTTTTAGGCTATCTTTTAACAATAAAACAGCTGGTAAAGAGTTAAATAGAGTATTAAGTTATGCTATTAAATGTGCCGCAGAAATTAGAAACACAACGCAAATATCAGAACACCCAATATCTATTGCATCAGTAGCAGTTGCACAAGCAGAAGAGGAGCTTAAATCACTATCTGGTATGGTTGGTGTTGTAATTGGAACAGGAGAGATGGGAAAATTAGCAGCCAAACATCTTCTGCGTGCTGGAGCTGATGTTCTATTGATTTCAAGAAATAAAGATAATGCAGAAAAGTTGGCAAAAGAGTTAGGAGAGAATGTAAAAGTAGGAGAGATGGAAAAGATACATATTTATATTAATAAATATAGACTTCTATTTACAGCAACCTCTTCAAAAGAGCCAATTATTATTGATGAGATGGTTGAAGATAAAAATATAGATAGATTGTGGTTTGATATGGCAATACCAAGAGATATTGATAAAGCAATAAAAAAAACAAACATAACAATATACTATATAGATGACCTTCAGGCTATATCTAAAAATAACCATGCCATGAGAAAAGAACAAGCTTTAGTGGCATCTGAAATAGTTAAAAGATATAAAAACGAATTTTTAAAATGGCTTCAAGCTCTATCTGTTGAGCCTGTAATTAAACAGATGAGATTAAATATAGATGCTATTGTTAAAGAAGAGGTAGATAGAGTTATTGCCAAAGGCTATCTGCCAAAAGAGTATAGGGATAATTTAGAATATATGGGTAGGCAAATGTTTGATAAATTTCTACATAAACCAACCAAAAATATGCGTAAAATATCAAAAGAAAATGAGGGAATTGAGGTTATTGAATCACTCTCGGAAATATTTGAAATAGATACAAATTCAATAGATCCAAAAAAATATAAATAAAGGGGTATTATGCGTTTTTCTGAAGCTTTTATATATACATCAAAAGAGGCACCAAGCGATGCAACTTTGCCAAGTCATATCTATTTGGTTAGAGGGGGCTTTATTCAAGGAATTGGAGCAGGGTTATATAACTTTTTACCACTGGGTAAAAAGGTATTGGATAAAATCAGAGCTATAGTAAAAGATGAACTCGACAAAGCATCGGCGCAAGAGGTAGATTTAGCTTTTGTAACTCCTAGCGAATTATGGAAAGAGAGTGGCAGATTTGAAAAGTATGGAAAAGAGCTATTAAGATTTAAAGATAGAAAAGATGCAGAGTTTGTATTAGGACCAACACATGAAGAGATGATGGTAAATATGGTCAGACAATATGTTAAAAGCTATAAACAACTACCAATTAATCTATATCAAATAAAGTATAAATTTAGAGATGAGATAAGACCTAGATTTGGACTTATGCGTGGTAGAGAATTTTTGATGAAAGATGGATATAGCTTTCATAAAGATGAAGCTGACATGATAGAAAATGGCTTCAATAAGATGGAAAAAACATATAGCAATATTTTTACTAGATTAGGCTTAGACTTTAGGGTTGTAGAGGCTGACAGTGGAGCAATAGGTGGTAATGGTAGTAAAGAGTTTATGGCTCTAGCCGATAGTGGTGAAGATACTATTGTTGTCTGCAAAGGTTGCGATTATGGTGCAAATATAGAAGCAGCAAAAAGAGTGCCAAAGACAGAACCAATCTATCCAGAAGGTGAAGAGGTTGAGATGAATTATGGAAAATTCCACACGCCTAATGTAAAGACAATAGATGAACTCTCCAGCTTTTTTCATATTGATAAATATTATACAGTAAAAGCTGTTGCTAAAAAAGCTCTTTATGATAATAATATAGAGAAGGTTGTTCTCTTTTTTATTAGAGGATGTGACGAGCTAGAAGAGACAAAAGCAACAAATGCAGTAAATGCTAATGAATTGATTGATGTTAGCGAAGATGAGTTGATTGATTTAGGTTTAATACCTGGATTTATAGGTCTAGAGGGGTTGCCAAAAGATATATTAGCAGTAGTTGATAGTGAATTAAAAGGTGCAGATAAATTAATAATTGGCTCAAACGAAAAAGATTATCACACTATTGGCTTTCAACTTCCAGATTATGGAGATTTTTATAGAGATTTAATTAAAGTTCAAGAGGGCGATAAGTGTCCTAATTGTCAAAATGAGCTATACTATACTAAAGGCATAGAGATAGGGCATATATTTCAACTTGGAACAAGATATAGCGAACCTTTAAAGGCAGAATTTTTAGATGAAAATGGAAAAAGCAGACCTTTTGTTATGGGAACTTATGGTATTGGTGTATCGAGACTTCTAGCAGCTATTATAGAGCAACATCATGACGATAAGGGGTGCATCTGGACAAAAGCTACAGCACCATTTGATTTAGAGATAATTGTATCCAATATTAAAAAAGAGGATGAGCTAAAAATTGCAGATGAACTATATAATAACCTTAAAAGTAAAGGTATTGATACTCTTTTAGATGACCGAAAAGAGAGGTTTGGATTTAAAATGAAAGATTTTGAATTAATCGGCATTCCATACGCTGTAATTGTTGGCAAAAAGATTACAGATGGTATGGTTGAAATTGTTGATAGGAAAACTCTAGAAAAAGAAGAGGTTACATTAGATAGTGCAGTAGATAGAGTTTTGGAGTTAATAAAGTAGATGATTTTTATTTTAATATATTTTATTTTAGAGCTATTAATATCTATTAAGTTTGGTATATCTATTGGGTTTGGATGGAGTGCTGTTTGGGTTATAGGCACATCTGTTGTTGGTGCAATACTTCTTAAAAACTCTCCATATGCGATAATGGATAGCTTTCAAAAGATAGGATTTGAGAAATTTAATCCTATAAGCGCACAAAATGCGGCTATATCTTATGTTTTAGGTGCTATACTTTTAATTATACCCGGTATTTTTAGTGATATTTTAGGAATAGGTTTGCTTTTTTACACAATCTATCTAAGATTTTTTGCTAAAATACCAACCAAACAAAATAAATTTAATAAAACAAAAGGAGATGACGATGTCATTGATGTTGAAATTATCGACACTAGCAGTAGCGACAACACTAGCATTAAACGCTGAGTTTAATGTAGAAAATTATGTAAAAAAAGATTTAATTAGAAATCCTCAAATTAAAGTAGAAGGTGTAGAGGTTTTAGGTGAAAAAGATATAAAAGATAGACCTAACTGGAAAGCATATATGATTTTAATGAAGTTAAATATTAGAGGTAAAAGTGATAACTATCCTGAGACACTACTTGTAAATGAGAAAGACTCTTTAGTAGTAGCTGGTTCTAGTTCAGGTTTATATGATTATAAAAAACATAAAATGTTAGGTAGAGATATAAGACCAGAAATTGGGGATAAATATTATCAAGATTCACACTTGATAGCAGGTAAAAAAGATGCAAAAAATAAAATAGTTGTATTTTCTGACCCACAATGTCCATTTTGTATAAAGTATGTTCCATCTATTTACAAAGATGTAAAAGAGAATCCTGATAAATTTGCACTATACTACTACCATATGCCACTAAAAAGATTGCATCCTGTCTCTGATACTTTAACAAAAGTTATGGAAGCTCTGCAAAAACAGGGTAAAATTGATGAAGCTATGAAGATGTATAGCCTTAAAATTAATCCTAGAGAGACAAACGAGACTAAAATTTTAGATAAAATAAAAAATGATTTAAATATTACTGTTACAAAAGAGGAGATTAACAAACCAGAATTCAAAGAACAAATTAAAAAAGATATGGATATGGGAACTAGAGTAATGTTAAAAGGAACTCCTACTGTATATTTAAATGGAAAGTTCGACCCAGATGTTACATCTTATAAAAAACTTTTAAAGAAGTAAAATGAATAGAGTAGTTATAGCAACAAGAGAGAGTCAATTAGCTCTATGGCAGGCATACTATATTAAATCTAAAATAGAGGAGCTATTTAGCGGCATAGAGGTAGAGATAAATAAGATGACAAGCAAAGGGGATCAAATTTTAGATAAACCTTTAGCACTTATTGGAGGTAAAGGACACTTTACTAAAGAGTTAGAAGATGCAATGTTAGATGGAAAAGCAAACTTGGCTGTTCACTCTTTAAAAGATGTTCCTACATTTATTCCCAAAGGACTCAAACTTGCTGCTATAACAAAAAGAGAGGATCAAAGTGATCTCTTTTTATCTCATAAATATAGCACCTTTGAAGATTTGCCAAAAGGTGCAATTGTTGGGACTACAAGTCTAAGAAGAAGAATGCAACTCTTACATAAACGACCAGATTTAACAATTAAAGATTTAAGAGGCAATGTAAACACAAGGCTTAGAAAATTAAAAGAGGGGCAATATGATGCTATTATTTTAGCATATATTGGACTCGAGAGATTAGATTTAATAAAAGATATACCATACACTCAAAAATTAAGCTTTATGATACCACCAATGGGTCAAGCAGCACTAGGAATTGAAATTATTGAGGGTGATAACTTTATAGAAGATATAGCTAATGCACTTAATGATAAAAATACATATATCTGCACAAAAGTTGAAAGAGACTTTATATCTAAAATAGAAGCAGGATGCTCTTCTCCTGTTGCTGTAAATGCTGTAATAGATGGTGATAAAATTAAAGTAAAAGCACTTATTGGCTTGGTTGATGGCACAAAAATATTAGAAGAGTCTATGCAAGATGATATACAAAATTATAATATTTTAGGAGAGAAGTTAGCAAATATTATGATAGAAAAAGGTGCGCTTCAACTGCTAAAAGATGCTCAAGAGAATGCATTTAAAGAGTATAGACCAGACAGAATTTAAGCTAGAATAAAATTGATTAATTTGCATATAGGTGCTACAATGAGATTTTTCTATATTTTATTAACTATACCTCTATTTCTTATTGGTTGTGATAGTGATGCTCAAGTTAATATTTATGATAAATCTTTAACTACTAATAGAGTTAAATGCTTAAGCTATACACCAGATAGTAACTCTACTTTAGAGAGTAAATTGGGCAGACTTTATAAATTTAACTCAAATTGTCCATATAAAATTAAATTATCTTACAAATCTGGTATAAAATGTAATAGCAGTTTTAATGCTGTGCAAAAAGCAACCTCTAACTTTCCTACTGCTTATATTAAATTAGAGGTATATAAAGGACTAACTATAAAATATAGCTACTATAAAGATTTAACAAGTAAACCTAATATTAGTGATATAGATGATGCTTTTAACAGATTAAAAGATGATATCTTGTAAAATTAGAAAAAAGTTTAAAAAGGTAAGAGATGGGTAGAGCGTTTGAATATAGAAAAGCTGCTAAGATGAAGAGATGGGGAACAATGTCAAGATTATTCCCTAAATTAGGTAAAGTTATTACAATGGCTGCAAAAGAGGGTGGCTCCCCAGACCCTGATATGAACTCTAAATTGAGAACTGCAATTATGAATGCAAAAGCTCAAAATATGCCAAAAGATAATATAGAAGCGGCAATAAAAAGAGCTTTTAATAAAGATGCTGCTGACATTAAAGAGATAATTTATGAAGCAAAAGCTCCTCATGGTGTGCAAATGATTATTACTTGTGCATCTGACAATAATACAAGAACTGTTGCAAATGTTCGCTCTATTCTTAAAAAAGGTAGTGCAGAGATGCTAAATAGTGGCTCTTTAAACTTTATTTTTACTAAAAAAGCTGTATTTGAATTTGACAAAAGCGATACAGTAGATTTAGAAGAGTTAGAGTTGGAACTTATCGATTTTGGATTAGAAGAGATAGAAGAAGATGTAGAGCCTCAAGAGAATGGAAAAGACAAAGATATAGTTAGAATATATGCAGAGTTTGAGAGTTTTGGAGATTTAACAAAAGCTTTAGAAGAGAGAGAAATTGAGATAAAAAAAGCAAATATTGAATATATAGCAAATACTCCTATAGAGCTTGATAATGAAGAGCATTTGGAAGAGATTGAGACTCTAATTGAAAAATTAGAAGAAGATGATGATGTTCAAAAAGTATTTACAAATATTGCATAATGGATATTAAGATATCTACTAATAGAGTAGAGCAGTTAGAGTTATACTCTAAATTACTAAAAAAAGATATAAATACCATTTTAGATGAAGCTTTAGAGGAGTATTTTTTAAAGATAGAAAAAGAGCTCCTCGAGAGAAATTTAGAAAATGAAAATATGCTTACAAACTTAAATTATAATGAATTTTGGGATGGTGTAGATATTTAGTTTTATCTACAATATTACTAAATATGTTATAATATTTAATGGAAAATTTAAATATATCAGATAATAATATTAGTAATATTTTTAGAGAAACTTTAGCTATATTGAATATAAATAGTAGCACTATTATGAAAATTGTAGCGTATATAATACTATTTATTGCAATTAAATTAATTTTTAAATATATTAAAAAACCTATAAAATATTATCTATATACAAAAAGAGTCAGTAGCTACTATAGGTTTCTTTACTACCGTATAGATAAAATATTTAAACCAATTTTATATCTTATCTATCTTTTATTTATAAAAAAGACTATATTTACCCTATCTATATTTAATAATACTATTTTAACAGATGTTATATTTATTATTGAGCTTATGCTGATTTTATGGATATCTTATGAAGTAATTAAATATATAATATATGCAACAATAAGAGATAAAATTAAAAGTCAAAAGATGGCTAGAAGAGAGCTGTTTAATCTGCTGTTAAATATATTTAAAATTGTAATTGTATTTATTGCTATTATTGCTATTTTAGCAAAATTTGGTGTTGATGTTACTGCATTAATCACATCTTTGGGTATTGGTGGTGTTATTATTGGTTTTTCGGCTCGAGATACATTGGTTAATTTTTTTGACTCTATTCGTTTGGTTGCCGAAGATGCTTTTAGGCAGGGTGATTGGATAGAGACAAAAGAGATAGAGGGTTTTGTTGTAGAACTTGGTTTAACTTCTACAAAAATTAGAACTTTTGATAATGCTCTTGTAACTGTGCCAAACTCTAAATTGGCTAATGACTATCTAAAAAATTGGAGTAAAAGATTAATTGGTAGAAGAATTAAATTTCATCTTCCAATTAAATATACTACAAATACTAAAGAGATAGATAGAGTAATTTATGAAATTTACGAAATGTTACACTCTCATCCAGATATTGTAAACTTAAATAAGGTTAGATACCTTAAAAAGATGGATCAAATATATGAGAATGGGCTATTTAATATAGAAGATATGTATGGGGTAAGAAGAACGCTTTTAGTCTATTTGGATGATATTGGAAAATATTCATTAAATATCTTAATATATGCATTTTCAATTTCGGTTAATTGGGAAGATTGGTTAAGGGTAAAACAAGATGTAATTAAAAAAATTATTGAAATAATTGACAACTCCGAATTGGAGTTTGCTTACCCTAAACAAGAGGTTATAATTGAACCTCCTAAAATAGAGTAGGGTAATCGTTTGTGTTACATATTATATCTTCTACTTCAACCTGATATAAAAATGCATAGTGAAAATGCTCTTTTTTGAGTATCTCTTTTATCTCTTCTGGTTTACTAAACCATATTGGTCTATCGATTTTTTCTAGTTTTGTCTTTGGTGGGGTAAATACCAAACTTTTTATCCATTTACCATCGTGTCTGATATACTCTATTGCTCTATCTATTGTTGCAGTTGATGTTACAAATATTAAAACTTTTTCAGAAGAACCCCTAGGAAGTGCATTTAAATCCTTATCTATAAAAATAGGTTTAAACTCTTTTGGGTATTTTACTCTGTTTATATCATACTCCAACTCATTATCTTTGCAAAATTCAACCACACCTCTTAAGTTATCAACAAAAAATGGAGCTATATCTACATTTTGATAGATATATTTATCTATTTTAAATGTTGTTTTTAGTAAAGAATCAGAGATAATATAGCCACTTGCCAACTTTGATAACTTTTTATAATTTGGCGATAATATCTTAGCATCACTCTCATTAGTTGTAATGAATATATCATAATCTGAATTTAATATCTTCTCAAAACTTTTTTTCCAATCTTCACTAAGAATTGTATAAAGATTGGTTTTTCTGCTTACTATCTGTTTTAAATATGAAGCTTCTATATTTTTAAAATAGTATATATTACTCTCTTTTTGAACCATTATATATCTTAAAAATTTAGTTGTAGCCTCTTTTATTGAATCAACTCTAATATAAGCTATTTCACTATCAGTCATTTCTGGATTATTGCCTTCATAAACAATAGCATATGCCCCATTAGATACAGCTTTTTGAATATCCTCTTTATCATAAGCGAAAAAGAGGTCTCCTAATTCTACTTTAGAAGCATATATTGTAGCAGAGTCTATCTTCTCTACTTTTGGGCTATTGGTAACTTCGCCACCAATTATATTTAATAGATTCTCTATATGCATTAAGATATCTTAGTTCCAACACTTTTTGGCTTCTCTGGACGAATTAAACTTAAACCATTCTCATCCTTAGCTGCAAGTAGCATACCCTCACTGAGCATTCCCATAAGTTTAGCAGGTTTTAAATTTGCAACAACGCAAACTTGGGTATCTACTAAATCCTCTGGAGCATACCACTCTTTGATTCCAGCTATTACTTGTCTTGGTCTATCTTCGCCAATATCTACCTGAAGTTTAAGTAATTTTTTACTTTTTGGAACCTCTTGTGCCTCTATAATTGTTCCTATCTTCAACTCTGTTTTAAAGAATTCATCTATTGTAATTACTCCAGTGCTACTCTCTTTTTTATCATTTTTAGCTTTTTGAACTCTATTCTCTTTTTGTTCAGGCTCATTTAATAGCTGCTCTTCAACTCTAGGGAATAGAGGAGGGGTCTTTTTGATTGTAAATTTATCTAACAATTCATAATTTTTTATCAACTTAACATAGCTATTGTTATTAATAATAAACCCTAGTGCATCTGCAATTTTTTGAGTTGTTTTAGGCATAACAGGGTGCAACATAACAGCTACTTTTGCTAAAATATTTGCAATTAAACCATTAAGAGCTAAAGCCTCCTCTTCTTTTCCCTCTTTCATTAAATTCCAAGGTTGATAGTTATCTATTGCTTTGTTTGCAATAGATAAAGGACGCCATAACTCCTCTAAATATCTATGAAGTTGCATATCAAATAGAAGTGGCTCTAGTTTAGAGATAGACTCCTCTACCTCTTTTAACTCTTTTGAGTAATACTTATCTACATTTTCTGAGCTAACTACACCTTCGCTATACTTTCCACTCATTCCTATCAAACGATTTAATAGATTTCCAAGGTCATTTCCAAGGTCAGAATTTATTCTATCTATTAATGCTTTTTGAGAAAAATCTCCATCTCCACCAAAAGGAACCTCTCTAAGCATAAAGTATCTAAAATTCTCCAAACCATAAGCATCTGCAACCTCTTTAGGATTTATTACATTACCTTTTGATTTACTCATCTTTTCGCCATCTCTTGTCCACCACCCATGCGCTGCGATATGTTTTGGTAATGGTAACTCTAGGCTCATTAAAAATGCCGGCCAAAAAATAGCATGAAAGCGTAATATATCTTTACCTATTAAATGAACTCTCGCTGGCCAATAATCCATCAGTTTTTCATCTTTTCCATAACCTAGCGCTGTTACATAATTCATTAAAGCATCAAGCCAAACATAGATAACATGCTTTGGATCATTCACACTATCTGGCAATTTTACACCCCAATCAAAGCTAGTTCTGGTAATTGAAAGGTCATCTAAACCATCCTCTACGAAACGCATAACTTCATTCTTTTTTGTTTTTGGTAAAATTGCTTTATCTTCGCTCTTATACCACTCTAAGAGTTTATCTTGATACTTAGATAACTTAAAGAAATAACTCTCCTCTTGCACAACAGAGGTTGGTTTACCACACTCTGGGCAAAATTCACTATCTACCAATTGTGTCTGAGTAAAAAAGGTTTCGCAACTAATACAGTAGTGTCCTTCATATGTTCCTTTATAAATATCTCCCTTTTCCAACATCTTCTCAAATGCCTTTTGAACACCAATTTTGTGCTCTTGGTCTGTTGTTCTAATATATTTATCATAAGTTATATCAAATTCATCCCACAACTCTTTAAATTTAGAGCTTATCTCATCAGCATACTCTTTAGGTGTTTTGCCTCGTTTTTTAGCCGCCTCTTCTATCTTTTGTCCATGCTCATCTGTTCCTGTTAAAAAGAATGTATCCAATCCTGCCATTCTTGAGTATATTGCAAGTGTATCTGCAATTATTGTTGTGTAAGCATGTCCAATATGTGGTATATCATTTACATAATAAATAGGTGTTGTTATATAAGCCTTTTCGCAATTGTCACTCATTTAAGACCTTTTCTAAAATTTTTTTAATATTTTATCTAAAAAGTAACTAATTAAGATTTAAAAATGGTATAATTTTTTACAAGTTCACCAAAAGGAGTCTTTTTTGGATATTAAAAAATGTAATACACTAAGCCAAGCAAGAGAAGAGATAGATAAAATAGATGATAAAATAGTAGAGTTAATTGCAATGAGAAATGCTTATATTAAAGAGATAGCTCACTTCAAAAACTCAATAGATGAGATAAAATCAAAAGATAGAATAGATGATGTAATAAATAGAATGAGAGCTAGAGCAATAGAGCTAGACCTCTCTCCAAACTTAATAAATGACCTATATATAAGAATGATAGATGCAATGGTAGATACAGAAGTTGCAGAGTATCAAAATGCAAAAAATTATTAAAAATTCAATATAAAATATCTAAAACAAATGCGCGAATTTGTTCGCGTCTATTTGATATAAAATCACACCTTCAAAAGAAGCTTATCTAAAATAGAAGTAGGTAGCACTCTTTTGGCAAAACCAAGTAGATATGTTGCTTTTGTTATATAGTATCTTGGGTTTGGCTTTGGTGTAAGTATAATTTTATGCACAATTGATGCAACAGCTTCTGCTTCTAGTGAAAATGGAACTTTACTAGCTTTACCACTTTTGGCATCTAAATACTTATCTTTAAATATGGAGTTTTCTATATCAATTTTGTCCAAAGTTGCAATAGCATTTTTTCTAAAGTTACTCTTAATCGGTCCTGTATTTAGTAAAATTGGGTAAATATCTGTATCTTTTAACTCCAATCTTAAAGTATCTGTTAGCCCCTCTACTGCATATTTACTTGCATTGTAAGCTCCTCTTAAAGGTAGGGCTACAATACCCAATACCGAGCTATGTTGTATAATCTTACCAAATCCTTGTTTTCTCATAACCTTTAATACCTCTTTTGTAGCTTCGTGAAGTCCAAATACATTTGTCTCAAACTGCTCTCTTAGAGCATCTGTAGGAATATCTTCTATAGCTCCCATCTGTCCATAACCTGCATTATTAAACCAAACATCAATTTTTCCATCTATCTCTAATACTTTATCAATAACACTCTTTATTGTCTCTGGCTCAGTTACATCTAACTTCATTGCATATTCAAACCCAAGAGCTTTTAATTTTTGAACATCTTCTAATCTTCTAGCTGTTGGTATAACATTTATCATTCTCTCTTTTAAATATAGAGCTGTCTCTAAACCTATACCTGTTGAACACCCTGTAATTACAATATTTGTTACCATTTAATCTCTTTCCTTTATCTTTAATATATGATTAGCATTTTTTATATAGTATGTGGTTGATACATTTTTAAAAAAATCTAATGCACTTTTACTATCTATAATTTTATCATTTTCTCCTAAAATAACCTCTACCTCTATACCCCTATTTTGCAACTGTGTCAATTTATCTTTTTGCCAGTTATAATATAGTAACTCTTTTAACTCATCATAAGTTCCATTATGTTGATATTGAGTTAAATCTACCATAGAGCCATCAGTAATATTTTCTAAAAAATTATCTATATATTGTTTCGAATTTTTTTTAAAGTATAGTAGTTGCATCTTTTTAAATGATTCACTCTTGTCATTAAAGTATGCAGGAGATATCAAAATCAATCTATCCACTCTTTCGTTACTTTTTAATGCATAATCAATAGCTTTTATTGCCCCATAGCTAAACCCAGCAATAGTGTAGGAGTTCGCACTCTTTAGCCAAAAGTCAAACAACTCCTCTTCTTCTTTTAGACAAAATCCACTAAAATATCTCATCTAGTTCCTCTTTAATTTGACTATATAAAACAATCTCTTGCTTTTGCAATTTTTCTGATATTAAAACAATTGCACTATCTAGCCTATTTAAAATAGCTTTTACATCCTCTTCTATCGCTAATGATATGGAATTAATATTCTCATCTTGGTTAATAGAGTATTCTCTTACAATATCATCAACAATTTCATTATATCTATTGCTATCATAAATAGATATATTGAATGTATCGTTATATATTTTATGTAAATAGAGCTTTCCAGATATATAAAATTTTGCCTTATTAAGTAGTAAACTCTTACTAACTATTGTAGTATCTTTAACAATATTAATAGGAGTTAATAGATTAATTTTATCTATATTAAACCCAAGCCAAATAGCCATTACGGCTTTTGAAGCTTGATAGTTTGCTTTAATTTCTCTCTCTTTGGGGCTTAGCAAAGATACTCTTTTTTTACCATAAATTACCCTATCTTTAACACTGTAAATATGCTCTATTGTGATTAATAGGCTATTGCTCTTTAGCGCTAATATTGCAGCTTCATTTATTAGTGTTTCTATTGTAGCTGGGGTAAATCCTGCCGTTAATCTTCCTACCTCTTGGTAATTAATATTATGATTTTTATCTTTTAAATACAGTTTTATAATCTCTTCTCTCTCTTCTAAATTTGGAAGTGATATATGAACTCGTCTGTCAAACCTGCCTGGTCTAAGTAGGGCACTATCTAGCACATCAACCCTGTTTGTTGCACCAATTACTACAACTCCAGAATTTGCATTAAAGCCATCTATCTCTACTAAAAGTTGATTAAGTGTAGCCTCTCTCTCATTGCTATCTAAGCTATCTCTACTCTTTCCAACTGAATCTATCTCATCTATAAAAATAATACTAGGAGCAGACTCTTGAGCCTTTTTAAATAACTCTTTTACCCTTTTTGGACCAGCCCCTGCATATATATGAACAAAAGTTGCACCACTATTGTAAAAAAATGGAACATTTGCCTCTGAAGCTATAGCTTTTGCAATAACTGTTTTTCCAACACCAGGAGGACCAATAAGAAGTATCCCCTTTGGCATCCTGATATTATACCTTTCAAACTTTATAGGATTTTTTAAAAACTCTACAATCTCCTTTATATCCTCTTTTACATCACTAACTCCAGCAATATTTTTAAAACTGTAATTTGTAATTAATTGAGGTTTTATATCTTCTGTTATCTTCTCTAAATCATCACTACTACTGGGTTGAAAATTTAAAATATTTGAGTTTTTATCTCTTCTTAATATAACTATTAAAATAACAAGTATAGAAAATAGTATTAAAACAGCAATAGATATAAGCAAATTACTACTTTTTGTGTAACTAGATATTGGATAGTTTTTATATAAGTTATTTAAATCTATTGCATATTTTAAAACTCTATAATTTCTAGTTGGTGTAGTTGCATAAACATAATTATCTTTTATATATATACTATTATAATGACCCTGCTTTAACTCATTCATAAATTTTTTACCACTCATCATAGTTGTTGGATTACTCTTTATTACTACATAAATAACAATTGCAACAATAATCGCAATAGTCGTTATAATAATTGGAATTAAGCCTTTGCTTTTAATAGGTTGCAAAATTTCTATCCTCTTGTGCTTCTGCACTCTCTATTAAAATCCAATTGTGTTTAATATCCTCTTTTGATTCAACTACAATTGGATTGTAATACTCATCATAACCTCTAAAAATTCCATCTTTTGAATTTTCTATTAAAATGGTCAAATTGCTATTGTGTTTTAACCTAAACTCATAATTTTTCTCTTTTATAAGGGTTGTTAGCTCTTTATGTCTTTGCTTTGCAATTTTACCATTAACTCTATCTTTTATTTTAGCTGATGGTGTATTATCTCTTGGTGAGTATGTAAATGCATGAATATGAGTTAGTGGCAACTCTTTAACTCTAGCTATAGCCTCGCTCCAAACTTCATCGCTCTCACCTGGGTGTCCTACTATAAAATCTGTTCCTAATGCATAATCTTTAGAAGCAATTTTATTAAATAACTCCAAATCACTCTTATAGCTGTTTCTTCTATTCATTTTTAGCAACATTCTATCACTTGTATGCTGAAGAGCTATATGCAAATGTTTAGCCATAAATGGTTCATCTAAAAGCTCTAAAAATTCACTATTAATTTGTATAGGCTCTAAGCTTCCTATCCTAATTCGTCTAACTCCTCTTATTTTAGATATCTCTTTAATAAGCTTTGCAATATTTATACCAATATCTTGCCCATAGCTTCCTACATTTGTTCCTGTTAATATAAACTCTCCAAAACCATTACCTGCCAACTTTGTTATCTGCTCTAGTATCTGTTTTATTGGTAGGCTTCTGGCATTACCTCTTACATATGGAATAATACAGTAACTGCACCTAAAATTACACCCCTCTTGAATCTTTATAAAGGCTCGACTCTTTCCTACAAACTCTGTTACAACAGTAGAGTCTATATGTTCTAAATCTCCTATACTGTAAAATCTATCCTCATTTTTAAGTAATCTATCTATGCTCTCTTTTTCAGAGTGCCCCATAACACCAAATATCTCACCTTTTTCAAATAACTCTTCTCCTTTAGAGTGAGAGCCACAACCTGCTAAAACTATCTTTGCACTACTATTTTTTCGCATTGCACTATTTATATAACCCCTAACAGAGCTATCTGCTCCATTTGTTACCGTGCAAGAGTTTACAACAATTATATCTGCATCCTCCTCTTTAAAAGATAGCTCAAAACTCTCTAATTTGTTTATCATTATTTGTGTGTCAAATTGATTGGTTCTACAGCCAAATGTTTTAAAATATACTTTTTTACTCATTATGCCTCTTTTGTCTCATTATCTTCTACTATATCTAAATCTGGTTTAGGAATACTCTTATTTATCAAAAGAGATTGCGTAGGGTATGCCATTTTAATATCTTTCTCTTTTAAAATATCCTCTATAATCTTATTAGATATTGTGCTTCTTAGTGTTAAAGTAGCATAAGCATTTGTTAGATACCAAACACTAACCTTCATTCCATATCCTTCTATAAAGCTAAAAACCCTAGGCTCTACATTAGTATTTTTAAGTTGATATTTACTTCTTAACTTATTTAACTGTTTTCTTGTTATATCAGTATAACCCTTTGAGTATTGCTTGGCTATATTTTTTGCAATATTCATAGCTTTTATAGAATTAGAATCAAATGTTATATAAAAGTCTATCCCATCCCAAACTGTCTTTAACCCAGAGTGTGAATAGTTGGCAATCATATCTGTAAAGATATAGTTATTTGGAACAAAAATAATACGACCAGCTCTTCTATTGTGCATATATGTTGTTAGTGTAACATCCTCTTGAATAGTTAGTCTAAGTAGAGAAATATCTACAACATCTCCCACATACTCTGTATTTCCTCTTACTACCTTTATTCTATCTCCAACATGAATAGCTCCACCAATTACAATTACAAACCAACCAAGAAGAGACATAAACCAATCTTTCATAGCAATTGCTATACCAGCTGATGCAAAACCTAAAATTGTAACAAGGTAACTAACATTCTCTAAATATGCAAATGTTATAGTAAGTAGTATAAGAGTAATAAATATAATATTTATAGCTTTATTAATTGTATAGTAGCTATCTTTGTCAGATAGATATTTTCTTGTTAAATATTTAGAACCTATAAAGAATATAAGAAATACAAGAGCAACAATCCCTATATATAGTGCTTTTTGAAACTCTCTTTTTATATCTTTTTTTAAAGATGCTTCAATTTCACTTGAACGCTTTAAGTATATATCTTTTGTAGTTTTAAATATATCTTTTATTGTAAGTAACTGTTTTATCTCATCTTTAATATCTTTTAAACTACTTTTATAAGACTCTTTATTTGTAATTTTAGCCAACTCTTCTAAAGTTCTTTCTTTAGATTTCAACTCAAAAATAGTCTTATTTAATGTATCATATTTATTAATATATTTATCTTTTCTATTCTTCAACTCTTTAATATATGAAAATCCACTAATAATTGAAAATGGGTTGGTAATAGATGGTGCATCAGTAAGTATAGGAGGAGCAACCAAGGGTTTAAAAGGATCATCCTCAAAATCTTTAACTAAATTAATTTTATCTTTTACAACTTTTAAATTTTTCTTTAACTCTTTTAATCTATTTTTTTGTTTATCTGTTAAAGATTTTAATCTTTTGTATCTCTTTATCTCCCTATCTATCTTCTCTTTTTTATCTAATAATTGTTTATGAGATTTATATGCACTATATGTATTTGTCCACTCGTTATCTAATTTTTTATCAACATTTAGTGACTCTAATTTCGCTAATAACTGTAACTCTTTTTCTCTATTATAATTTACCAAATTGGATGATATCTCAGATATATTACTTTTATTACTCTCGTTTTTATCAACTTCTGCCCATAAAGATATAGTAATAGATATAATTAGAGCTATAAAAATTCTCATCAATTAGCCTTAAATTTATATAGAGCTTCTAAAACCACCTCTTTTGGAATATCTCTTTTAATTATATTTGTTCCAATTTTACCATTAGGTAGAATAAAAGCAATAGAGTTATTTTGACTCTTTTTATCTAAAAAGAAGTGCTGATAAAACTCCTCTATATCTTCGATTTCAAAATTAGTTGGAAGAGAATTTTTAGCCAAAAGCTCTCTTATATCATCAGCTTCATCTTGGCTTAAAAGATTTAATATAACTGCCAACTCATTAGCCATTACCATACCAATAGCTACAGCCTCACCATGTAGATACTCTCTATAGTTTGTTAAATTCTCTACTACATGACCAAAGGTGTGTCCATAATTTAAAACAGCTCTAACTCCACTCTCTTTCTCATCAAGATTTACAACATCTGCTTTTAATTTTACAGATGATGCAATAATCTTTATAACATCCTCTTTATTGTTTAAATTTGCCTCTTTAAGAAAATTATAAAAATTCTCATCAAACATTACAGCCATCTTTATAACCTCTGCAACTCCTGCGCTAAACTCTCTTTGTGGCAAAGTATCTAAAAATAGTGGGTCTATATATACCCCTTTTGGCTGATAAAAAGCACCAATTAAATTTTTACCATAGCTATTGTTTACACCAGTTTTACCACCTACACTCGCATCTACTTGAGCAAGAAGAGTTGTTGGCATCTGTATAAAGTCTATCCCTCTTTGATATAAAGATGCACAAAAACCAGTCATATCCCCAATAACACCACCACCAAGAGCAACAAGTGTAGATTTTCTATCAAATTTAGCTTTAAAGAGTCTATCTAAAACAGATAAAACAGTATCCATATTTTTATACTCTTCACCATCTGGAACTTCAATAACTTCAATATCATTAGCTTCAATTGACTCTAATGCCTTTTTTAGATGAAATTTAGATACAGTAGGGTTTGTAACAATAGCCACTTTACCATCGATTTTAATTTTTTTTAGTGGTTCTATATGGATATTGTATGATTTACTATCTTTAGATTCTATATTTATTGGAATAATCATTTCAGTGCCTATTTTTTAACTATATTTTACTTAAAAAATCATTAGAGAGAGGATAAATCTACTCCTCAATTGGTATTAAAAGTTTAGGATGAGAGTTTGTTTTAATTAGTAAAGTATATACATCTCTTTTTAAAAATGATAATGGATTATTTAAATCCATACTCTTATTAAATGGAATAATTAACAAAATTTTCTCTACATCTTTTATAGCTTTAATTGGATTTTTCTTCTCTTGAATAATCTCAACTTTACTATTGTGAACATGAGCTAGAGTCTCATAATGCTCAATAACACTACTGCTATCACTAAAATTACCTTGAGGATTATACTCTCTTAGTGATAATTTTATATCTAAAGTATCTGCAATATAGAATGCAATAGAAGATATCTCTTCTAGCACTGCACTATCACTCTTTACTACCGCAGCCTCTTTTATATTTAATATTTTTGTTGTTCCAAAAATATATATTAATTTTTTATAAATATATAAATCTTTAGCAAAACTACTCTTTTGCAAACTGCTCAAAGATGCCATTATAAGCCCAATATTCTCACTCTCTATATCCGAAGCAATTAAACCACTATAATCCATATCTTGATAAGTTATATAGCTTCTTATATTACTATTTTTATCAAACTCCAATACTCTATCTAATACATCTGTATTGTTTGGATTAACAACTCGTATAATTAACTTTTTATCTTTAAATTTATCCAAAAGAGATATTGCATCTTTAATATAATCTATAGCTTTTTTAGAATCTATATCCAAATCCAACAATAGATAAAAGTTTTTACCAAATGGCTCAGGAAATGTCCCACTGCTTCTGGTAATTTTTTTATAAACATCAGCTAAAACTTTTGGCTTTCCAACAATCAATAATCTATCTCTTGGCTTTATCATTGTAGCGTGAGTTGGTATTATTAGCTTCTCATCTCTATA
>Ga0256833_1000604_pt1 | contig 27467 bp, 27 predicted proteins | sample 356284metaG_FD_190535 | JGI IMG/M metagenome (GOLD analysis project Ga0256833, IMG submission 190535) | Hydrothermal vent microbial communities from Mid Atlantic Ridge, Atlantic Ocean - 356-284 | ecosystem: Environmental > Aquatic > Marine > Hydrothermal vents | place: Atlantic Ocean: Mid... | reverse complement strand
TTTTTATGAGGTGAAACAATGACTAAAGAAAAAATAGAATATTACAGAAAACTGGGCCTCAAAATGACTCCGCAGCGGTTGGCAATCCTAGAATATCTCGAGGGAAACACCTCTCATCCTTCGGCAGAAGATATATTTCGCCATGTAGAGGAAAAGTTTCCTAGTATGTCTTTTGCCACAGTCTACAATACCTTGGAGGCCCTTAAGGAACGGGGGCTTATTTTGGAGCTCAGTATTGAGCCTGGCAAAAAGCGTTTTGATCCCAATACAGAGCCTCATCATCATATGATATGTGAGAGATGCCATAAAATTTTCGATGTTTTCGAAGATTTTGCTGTAAATCTTCCGGAGAAATATACCAAAGATTTCAAAGTTAAACGTTGTGAAGTTGTCTTTTACGGGCTTTGCAAAGAATGCCAAGAGAAGGAGGTGTAAAGATGGCAGTTTTTAGGTGTGAGAAGTGTGGTGCCACCAAAGAGGGGCGTTGCAAGCCACGTAAATGCCCTAAATGTGGGGAACAGGGTACGATGAAAAAGGAATCTTAGGAGTAAGCCATGTGTATGGAGGTTAGGATACGTTGTGAGTGCGGAGCAAAGGAGGCCGAATTTAATTTGCGAGATAATATAATGCCTCCAGAGGTGATAGTTAGCCTTTATTGTCCGGAATGTTCGTCCCAAATCTCCTTTGATCCGGAGACTATGCTCAATGATAATGGCTGGGTTATCGAATACGATATAGAAATGGCCCGTTTTATGGCAGTTGCAAAGCTTGGTCTTCCTCCCGAAAAGATAACTCCGGCTTTTCTTTTTGATGAAGGATATGCTACCTGGAAAGAACTTTATCCCGGAGAACACGAAGATATCAAAAATGAAAAAGAGGCCATTGTAGCCATTTTAAAAGAAGATCCTCACCGCTACTTTAAAGAGCTTCGAGAATGGGCTCAGGCGCGGGTTGAAAGGCTAAAGGCCGAAGGTTGGCGTCGAGCCCAGGATCTTTAAATTTTTTTCCGCTTGCCTTTTTGTCTCCCGCCGGTTAAAAAGCGCTTGGATTCCAAAGGCGGGAGGTTTTTATGCACCCAATTCTTGCAGCGAAGTCACAGGAGAAACTTCTCCTTTTGGGCAATGAAGCCATTGTACGAGGGGCTTTGGAAGGGGGGGTAAGGGTAGGGGCAGCTTATCCTGGAACCCCTTCTTCCGAAATAGGTAATCTCCTTTTTCAACTTCAGCAGGTTCTACCTGGTCTTTACTTTGAATTTTCTACCAATGAGAAAGTGGCCATGGAGGTAGCAGCAGCTGCTGCAGCCTCAGGGCAGCGAAGCCTTACCTGTATGAAACACGTTGGTCTTAACGTGGCGGCAGATGCCCTTATGACCCTTGCTTATATTGGTATTAAAGCAGGAATGGTGATTGTTACTGCTGACGATCCCTCCTGCCATTCTAGCCAAAATGAGCAGGATAATCGTTATTATGCCAGGCTTTCTGGGCTTCCTATGCTTGAGCCCGCCAATCCGCAAGAAGCCCTTGAAATGACATCTTACGCCTTTGAGCTTTCCGAGAAGCTAGAGCTTCCGGTCTTATTGCGGACTACTACCAGGGTCTCTCATGCCCGGGCGGTGGTAAAGGTCGGAGAGCTGGCTTCCTATGAAGGGATTGGTAAGGGAAAATTCGAAAAGGATCCTAAACGCTGGGTACCTGTGCCGGCGGTGGCAAGGGTGAGACATCAGGTGTTACTTGAAAAAATGAGAGAGGCCTTGGTGCTGGCAGATGGTTCTCAGTGGAACCGCTTGTTCGGTAAGGGCTCTAAAGGAATAATTGTAAGTGGGGTAGCGGTAAATTATGTCCTTGATGCTATTGAAGAATTTGGCCTAGAAGACCAAATTGCGATCCTAACCTTAGGGTTTACCCATCCTTATCCTGCCGGACTTTTAGCGGATTTCCTAAAAGAGAAAGAGGCAGTCTTAATAGTAGAAGAGTTGGAGCCCTATCTTGAGGAAGCAAGCCGTGTTGTGGCCCAAGAAAGGGGCTTAAAGGTTTCTATTTTTGGAAAAGCAACAGGGCATCTGCCACGAGCTCTTGAATTTACCCCTGGTCTGGTTAAAGAGGCTATTGCCAAGGCTTTTGGTATAAATTACACTCCTCCCCAGATACCTGATCTATCTTGGCTCCCAGAGCTACCTCCACGGCCACCTACTCTCTGTCCGGGCTGTCCCCATCGCGAAACCTATCAAGTAGTAAAAGAGGTCTTTGAAGAACTTGGAGAACTTTCCCGAACTATCTTTCCCACCGATATTGGTTGTTATACTCTGGGACTACTTCCTCCTATCCAGATGGCAGACTATCTCATCTGTATGGGCTCAAGTGTAGGTTCTGCTGGGGGTTTTTCTAAGGCCACAGATCAACGGGTGGTTTCTTTTATCGGTGATTCTACTTTCTTCCATGCTGGTCTTTCTTCTTTGGCAAGTGCCGTTTATAACAAGCACCGTTTTACCTTGGTAATTATGGACAACGAGACTACAGCGATGACAGGGCATCAACCCGTTCCTTCTCAAGAACTCCGTCCTCCAGAGCTCAAGGATCGTCCTTACATAGATATCGAAGCGGTTGTAAAGGCTTTGGGGGTTAAAAAAGTGGTGACCATTAACCCCTATAAAAAAGAAGAGGCCAAAGCGGCGATAAGGCCCCTCCTTGAAGCGGACGAGCTTTCGGTCATTATTTCTAAGGCTCCTTGTATTCTATATCGGGCCAGAGTAGCCAAAAAGTAGGAGGCTTGTATGGAAAGGTTTCGGATTTTAGCGGTAGGAGTTGGCGGTCAAGGAATTTTGCTCTTCTCCCGGGTGTTGGGAGAAGTGGCCCTTTGCGCGAATATACCGGTGGCCATGTCTGAAGTCCACGGCATGGCCCAGCGAGGAGGTGTGGTGGAGACAAATATCGTCCTTGGTAAGATTAGGAGCCCTTTAATTTCGGAGGGAGAAGTAGATATTTTAGTAGGGCTTGAACCTGTGGAGACTTTAAGGGCCCTTCCTCGTACCCAAAAAGATACCGTAATTATTTCTAGTACTGATCCTGTAATTCCTCAAATTGTAAAAGATGGCCTGGCTACTTACCCTGAACTAGAAGGTCCCTTCCAAAAACTCAAAGAGACCTATAGCAGAGTCTATCTTTTTCCAGGGGAAAAAATGGCTCAAGAAGCAGGTACAAAGCGGGCTTTGAATATAGTCGTTCTTGGAGCTCTTGCCGGAACGGGCCTTCTTCCTTTTTCGAAAGAAGATTTTCTCCAAGCGATCAAAAAACTTGTCAAGCCTAAATTTTTAGAGGCTAACCTTAAGGCCTTTGAAGCTGGTTTTGCTATTACTGCCTTCTGAAGGAACGAAAAAGATAGAGGCCCTCTCTCGGGCCAAAGAAGGCCACCAAGGCAAAATAAAGCCCTCCACAAAGGGTGATGACTCCCAGGGTTGCGACTGCAAGTTTGAAACCTACCATCTTAAAGACCCAATTTTTAGAAAAATAAGCTGGCAGTCCCATAAGGAGGCTTGCTCCTAGGAGACGAGCTGCACCGCTTAAAAATTCTTTCCAACACAAATTTCCTATTAGGGAAGAGAGAAAAGCTATCTGAAAGCCGGCTTGAGCAAAGATTCCGATGCTGGTACCGAGGGCGATAGCTCGGAAGCTAAGCATCTTGATAGTACTTAATACCACCAGAAGGTTAATACTTACCGAAAGAAAGCTAGAAACCATGGGTATTTTGGGCTTTTTAAGGGCGTAAAAAAGCGGGGTTGAGACCTTGGTAGAAGCGTACGCTGGAAGAGCAAGTGCAAAAAAAGCGAGGGCAAGAGAGGTATTTATGGTGTCTTGGGGGCCAAAACGTCCCCTCTCAAAGATAAGCTTTACAATGGGGCCAGAAAAAGTGATTAATCCCACGGCTGAAGGAAGGGCGAGAGTAAGGGCCATGAGAAGGCTTGAAATATAAGTACGTCTTAAGGCCTCAAGTTCTCCGCGGGCTACCTGTGAGGAGGCCACTGGAAGAACTGCTATTGAAAGAGCCACTCCAAAAAGTCCTAAAGGCACATACATGATACGAAAGGCATAGGAAAGCCAAGAAAGGGCTCCCTCTCCACAGAAGGAAGCAAAAAAGGTATTGATAAAAACACTTAATTGTACCGCTGAAAGGCCTATAACCATGGGGAACATGAGACGGAAAATTTCTCGTACTCCCGGGTCTTTTAGGCTGAAAACCGGTCGGAAGTTAAAGCCCCGTTTTTTAAGAGCAGGAACTTGGAGTCCTATTTGGGCCAAGCCACCAAGTACTACCCCGATAGCCATTCCGGTAATTGGGGGGATGCCTGTCTTTACAAACCAAAAGTAAAGAAGCACACCGGTACTTACAGAGACCAAATTGAAAAGAGCGGAAGAAACTGCGGGAAGGAAAAAGACTCGAAATGTATTGAGCATTCCTGCCAAAAGTGCCGAAATGCTTGCACAAGCTAAAAATGGGAACATGAGACGGGTAAGGGTAGTGGCAAGCTTCCATTTTTCGGGTGAAGAAAAACCCGGTGCGAGAATTTTTACGAGATAAGGAGCCAAAAATTCTCCTAGGGTTACTATTCCGAGAACCAAGACCAGGATAGCTCCTAAGGCGTTTTGGGCCAGTTTCCAGGTGGCAGAAATTCCCTTCTTTTCTTTGTAATGACTGAACACCGTTACGAAAGCTGAAGCCAAAGCTCCTTCTGCCAGAAGATCCCGAAGGAGGTTTGGAATACGGTAGGCTACTACGTAGGCATCCATTTGGAAGCCGGCCCCAAAAAGCCCTGCCAGGACCTGTTCTCTGACAAGGCCTAGAATTCGGCTTAGAAAAACAGCAATTGTAACCGAACGGGCTCCCTTTGCGATTTTCCTTGTGGCACTTCCTGAAGCCATGCTCACCATCTTAACGGCAATCACTTAAGCAGGCACCTTTACGCGCCGATTTTTAGACTTGCAATAATACAAAGAGGCTATAACTTCTTGACTTCCTAAAGTGGGCTAGGCAAAGTGATGAAAGTCTAAAAAGGGGGTTTTTATGCTTGATTTGCGCCTTATTCGCGAAAAGCCCGATTTTGTCAAGAAAAGATTGGCCTTACGGGGTGGCGAATATCCCATCGACGAAGTCCTTCTGTTGGATCAACGTCGACGAGAACTTCTGCAAGAGGTTGAACGCCTACGGCACGAGCGCAAAGTGGCTTCCGAAAAGATTGGTCATCTCAAACGCAAAGGTCAGGACGCAACGGCTTTTATGGAAGAGGTCAAAAAGCTTGGAGAACATCTCAAACAGCTAGAAGCAGAACTCCGCGAGGTAGAGGCTCGTTTGCGGGCCTTACTCCTTGAGATTCCTAATCTTCCTCACGAGTCTGTACCCCCTGGGGAAGATGAAAGCGAAAACCAGGTGGTCAAGCGTTGGGGAGATTTGCCCGCCTTTTCTTTTAACCCCAAACCTCATTGGGAGATCGGAGAGAAGCTTAAAATCTTTGATTTTGCCCGCGCTGCTAAAATTACCGGAAGCCGCTTTGTGGTTTATCGGGGCTCAGGAGCGCGGCTGGAAAGAGCTCTTATTTCTTTTATGCTTGATCTCCACACTAAAGAGCACGGCTACCATGAAGTCTTTCCTCCTTTTATTGTAAACGCGGCCTCCATGATCGGTACGGGCCAATTGCCAAAATTTAAAGAAGATCTCTTCAAGCTTGAAGATTGGGATTACTATCTTATCCCTACGGCCGAAGTCCCGGTAACCAATCTTCATCGTGACGAGATCCTTCCAGAAGAAGCGCTTCCCCTTTATTATGTTTCCTATACTCCTTGTTTTCGTGCTGAAGCCGGGGCCCATGGTCGTGATGTGAAAGGCATTATCCGTCAACATCAATTTAACAAAGTTGAGCTCGTTAAGTTTGTCCATCCGGACACTTCGTACGAGGAGCTTGAAAGCCTTACCCTTGATGCCGAAGAGGTACTTCAAAAATTGGGTCTTCCCTATCGGGTAGTGGTACTTTGTACCGGAGATCTGGGGTTTGCTGCTGCTAAGACATATGATATTGAGGTCTGGGCTCCAGGGCAGAACCGCTATGTAGAAATTTCGTCCTGTAGCAATTTTGAAGATTATCAGGCTCGTCGGGCCAATATTCGTTTCCGGCCCAAGGAAAGTAGAAAACCTCGCTTATTACATACCCTTAATGGTTCAGGTTTGGCAGTGGGCCGCACTTTGATGGCCATTTTGGAAAATTACCAGCAGGCTGACGGTACCGTGGTGGTGCCGGAAGTTTTGAGGCCTTATATGGGAGGGCAAGAAGTAATCGAGCCGGAAGAGCTTCCTTTCTAAGCCCCGCAGCTTATCTTTAAAAAGGCCATGCGGGATATCATCTTTATTGTTTTGGGAGTCCTTTTGCTTTATGGTGGCGGAGAAATTTTAATCTATTCCGCTACGCAGGTGGCCCTTCTTTTGCGTGTTTCCCCTCTGGTAATAGGTCTTACTTTAGTGGCCTTTGGTACTTCTGCTCCAGAACTTGCGGCCACTTTGGTGGCAAGTTTTAAAGGGGTGGGAGATGTAGCTTTTGGAAATGTTATTGGTTCCAATATCGCCAATTTAGGTCTGGTTTTGGGGTTAGTGGCGTTAGTCCGCCCGGTGGAAACCACCGTTCGCTTTGTAACCCAAGAAGTACCTTTTATGCTTTTTACCAGTGGCCTCCTTTTTCTTCTAGCAAGGGATGGCTATCTAGGACGTTGGGAGGGGCTCTTCTTCCTCTTTTTGCTTTTTCTCTTCTTGGGATTTTTGTTTAAGAGAGACGGTTCTGTAGCCGCTCTGGAACCCGGAGAAAAAAAGGTGCCCTTTCGAAGGATTTTTTATTATGTGTGCGGAGTGTTCATAGGAGTAGCTCTTCTTGCAGGAGGAGCTAACGTTTTGGTAGAGGGAGCAGTAGGTATTGCAAGACGTTTTGGTATTTCTGAAAGAGTAATCGGCCTTACCTTGGTAGCTGTGGGAACGAGTCTTCCAGAGCTTGCCTCCACTCTGGTAGCGGCTTACCGGCGGGCCGGAGAAATAATTCTCGGAAATATCATCGGCTCTAACATTATGAATATTCTGGCCATTTTAGGGGTAACCCCTCTTATACATCCTTTTTCTTTTAGCCGCGAAAAGGTTATTCTCGATCTCGTTATTATGATGGCTTTTTCTCTTGCAGCCTGGGTCATGCTGGCTCATCGCAAATTGTTAGGCCGGATGAAAGGGGCTTTACTCTTTGGGGGATATCTTTTTTACATTTTTTATCTTTATCGATAAGGTAGGCAGGGTTTACGTCCACGTTTTTTTAAGTACCAGCACAAGAGAAGGCTTGCAAAAACCATGAGCAGACAAAATTGTTGCCCGCGTGTCATCCAACCGAAAAGAAGAGGAACTCCCACATCGGGTTCCCGGAAAAATTCAATCAAAAATCGGATTGTTCCGTAGGCTCCGAGAAAAAGGGCAAACTTTGCTCCGCAAGGCCAATCTTTGTTTCTCAATTTCCAAAGGAGGAGAAAAAGAAAGAGCCCTTCTCCCAGGGCTTCGTAGAGCTGGGAAGGGTGTCTTCCCAAAGGACCTCCCTTTGGAAAGACCATGGCCCAAGGTAGGTCTGTGGGGCGGCCATATAACTCCCCATTAATGAAATTCCCTAAACGTCCTAGGCCGAGACCAATTGGGGCAGGCACTACAAATAGATCGGCCCAGAACCAAAAATCAAAACCATGTTTGCGACAATAAATAAGTCCGGTTATCACCACTCCCAAAAGTCCGCCGTGAAAAGACATTCCTCCATGCCAAAGGGCAGGAATCTCAAAAGGATGTTTGAGATAATAGCCAGGAAAGTAAAAAAAGACGTGTCCTAACCTAGCCCCTATGATAAGGCCGATTGCCAGCCAAAATATTAGATTTTCAAGCTCCGGGAGAAGTTCCCTAAAGCCTTGTTCTAAAAGCTGTTTCCGGACCAAGAAATAGGCGGCCAAAAAGCCCAAAAGATACATTAGGCCGTACCAGCGGACGGCTAAAGGGCCAATTTTGACGATTACAGGGTCAATTTGAGGATAGGGTAACATAGAACAATTATATCCTTTCCCGAAGGAAGTGGCTTCTTTTAGAGTAATTTTTTCCACTACATGAAAGAGAAAAATGTCTATCTTTAAACCAGAAAAAACTTTAAAAGGAGGTTGGAAGATGCCGCTAGTGATAGGTCCGCAAGAAATAAAGGAATTTGACGTAGATAGCATGGCTATCCGGGTTTTCTTAAAAGCATTGGAGATTTTAGGGGGGCCACGTAGACTTATCGAGTACCGTAATCTTACCTGGATTACAAGCTTGATGGAAGCGGCTTATGCTATCGTTTTGGCCGAAGAAGCCTTCAAGACCGAAGATGATATTGCAGACTTTTTGGGGCTCACCCGGCAGACGGTGAGAAATATTTTACGGGCTGATCCAGAATTAGTTATGAAAAAGCTCGAAGGTGAGCTTCAAGAAAAGACCCCAAGGGCGCATACTGCAGGAGGATTGGCAAAATTAGCCTATAAAGAGATCAAGGAGGGGCACGATGCCCTAGTCTTTTTCTCTGCCGTGCTCCAGGAAAGTGCTAGGGTTTTAGGGGTAGGATGGCCAGCAGAGGTCCTTTCTCGTATCAAGGGGCTTTCTTGGCCGGCAGAACCAGAAGAAATTGCTGAAAGACTAGAGGGTTTGGTGGTGAAAGGCAAAGCCCTTGACGCGCTTATCAAAGAACATGAAGGGCCAGTACCTCACCCGAGAGACCTTTTGCATTTTTTGGCCCAAAAGATAAAAGAAACTTAGTCGCGAGCTTTGTCTACGGAATGATATGCGAGAACTAGCCCTAAAATTGCCAAGAGCAACAAAATAACAAAAGACTCCCAGCGAAGGCCTTCCCCATAAGCTGCTTGCCGGATGAGTTTAGCGGCATGAGTTAAGGGGAGGGCCTTCAATATTATCTGTACCGCAGGTGGCATGTTTTCAATAGGAAAGAAGGTCCCTCCAAGAAAGGCCATGGGGGTGATGATAAAGTTGGTTACCAAGGCTTGATCTGCATGAGATTTGATCACCATTGCAGAGGTTACTCCGAGGGCCGCGAAGATGAAGGCATTCATTATCACCCCGATCCAAAAGGCCGGACCAAAAGAAAAAGAAACTCCGGCAAGAGAAGTGATGAGAAGGATGATTGAAACCGAAAGGAGGGCCCTCGTGACTCCCGAAAGGATTTCTCCTAAAACATAAGCCAGGTTTGAAATAGGAGCAGCCTGAAACTCTTCAAAAACCTTGAGGTAAAAGCGGGCTACGTTTATTTCCACGTTGATACCGAAGCCTTGGGTCATGGAGGAGGCAGCCACGAGCCCAGGAATAAGAAACTCCAGATAGGGTCTTCCTCCTACCTGAAGATTTTTTCCTAAACCAAAACCAAAGGCTATAAGGTAAAGGGTGGGGGAGACGGAAAAAGAAAGGAGCATCCGTGGCAGACGGTGCCAAATGATTAGGATTTCTCGTAGATAAACAGCCAAAAAACCTTTCATACCTTTCGTCCGGTAAAATAAACAAAGGCATCCTCAAGGTTTACGCGCCTGATGGTAACGGTTTCCGCCTTTTCGGCAAGGGTAAGGGCGAATTTTTCAGCTTCTTCTCGATTTGGAAAATACTTTGTTTCAAGACCTTTCTCTCGGACTACATCTACTGCGAATTCCCCTAGGCGAGCTATTAAAGCCTGGGGTGTATCTTCAGTGATGAACCGACCTTCGTCAAGAAAGGCCACTCGATCTGCTAGAAATTCAGCCTCTTCAATGTAATGAGTGGTCAGAAGAATGGTGGTTCCCTGTTGTTGGATACGCTTTATTAGTCCCCAAAGCCTGCGTCTGATGTGAGGGTCAAGGCCTACCGTAGGTTCATCTAAAAAAAGAATACGTGGTCGGTGAAGGAGGGCCCGGATAATTAAAAGTCTTCGCCGCATCCCTCCAGAGAGAGTGCGTACTTTGTGGTTTTTACGTTCCAATAGTTCGGCAAAACGTAAGAGTTGCCGGCCTTGTTGAGAGATTTCGTTTTTTGAAAGCCCAAAGAGGAGCCCATGAATGAGTAGATTTTCAAACACTGTGAGTTCTAGGTCGAGATTGATAGTCTGGGGCACAAGGCCGGCCATCTTTTTGGCTGCTACTGGCCTTTGAAAGACATCTACTCCGTAAAAATAGGCCTTTCCCGCTGTAGGACGGGTAAGCCCACAGAGGATACGGATGGTGGTTGTTTTTCCAGCACCATTAGGACCCAAAAGGGCGAAAAGTTCTCCCGGAGTAATCCGAAAGTTTATCCCTCGCAGGGCTTCAATTTTTCCATAACGTTTGACGAGATTTTCGACTCGGACGGCGTCCACTTTTAGCGGGCAACAAAATTTATCAAACGACCAGGAACAAAGACAACTTTTTTGATCTCTTTACCTTCGAGGTGCCTTTTTACCTTTTCACTTGCAAGAGCAAATGTCTTTATTTCGTCCTCCGAGGCCCCGGCAGGGACCTTTAGCTGATCCCGCACCTTTCCATTTACTTGAACCACGATGTTAATTACGTCTTCTTTGAGAGCTTCTTTGTCGTAGGAAGGCCAAGAGGCATTGGCAATAAGGCCTTCGTGCCCAAGAGCATGCCAGAGTTCTTCACAAAGATGGGGGGCCATAGGGGAAAGAAGGAGAAGGATCGCCTCGATCGTCTCTCGCATCACTTCCCAAAAAGGCCCGCTTTGAGAGGCCTTGTTTAAAGTTTCCAAACAAAGGTTCACGAGCTCCATAATGGCAGCGATGGCTGTATTAAAATGATAACGCTCTTCAATATCCTGGGTTACTTTTTGGATAGTTTGGTGGGTTTTACGACGTAAAGCCTTTAAGGCTTCAGGGAGCTTTTCTTGAGGGCCGCGGTAAGGATTGGCGTTCCGAAGCCTTTCAAGGTTCTCATCTACGAGGCGAAATATCCGCTGGAGAAAACGATAGGCCCCTTCAAGCCCCTGATCACTCCACTCCAGGTCTCTCTCAGGGGGTGCAGCAAAAAGAATAAAGAGCCTCACAGCATCAGCTCCATACCGGTCGATCATTTCTCCCGGATCAACTACATTACATTTACTTTTGGACATCTTTTCAAAACGTCCAACCTCTACCCGTGCGCCACAATTATCTTTGAGACAGGTGCCCTCTTTTGAGACCTCTTCAGGGTAGAGCCAGCCGTGTTTTGGACACCGGTAAGTTTCTTTGAGGACCATACCTTGGGTGAGAAGACGTTCAAAGGGTTCGTCAAGTTTAAGATAACCAAGGTCTCGTAATACCTTAGTAAAAAACCGGGCGTAAAGAAGATGAAGGATGGCGTGTTCGATACCGCCAATGTATTGATCTACCGGCAACCAATAGGCGGTTTTGTCTTTTTCAAGGGGTTCTTCTGCTTTGGGACAGGCAAAACGGGCAAAATACCAGGAAGATTCTACGAAGGTATCAAAGGTGTCGGTCTCGCGTCGTGCTAGTTCTCCGCAACGGGGGCAGGTGGTTTCCAAAAAGCTTTTAAGTTTTGGCAAGGGTGAGCGGCCATGTTCGTCTAGTTCGGCTTCCAGAGGAAGCTTTACCGGGAGATTTTCGATCTTTTCCGGTACGATACCACACTTAGGACAATAAATTATCGGGATAGGACAACCCCAATAACGTTGTCTGGAAACACCCCAGTCACGGAGGCGGTAGGTAACCCGCGCTCGCCCCAGGCCTTTTTCTTCTAGGTAAGCCACAATTTTCTCTTTGCCTTCTTCACTGGGAAGCCCTGTAAAAGGGCCGGAATTTACCATGATGCCAGGCCCTTCGTAGGCTGTTTCCATATTTTGGGGGTTAAGATCTTGATCTTCCGGACGGATGACTACTTTGAGCGGAAGATTGTATTTTTGGGCAAACTCGAAATCTCTCTGGTCATGAGCCGGAACGGCCATCACTGCTCCTGTTCCGTATTCCATGAGTACGAAATTGGCGGCAAATACCGGCAAGCGCTCCCCTGTTAAGGGATGTTTGGCATAGGCCTTCAAAAAAAGGCCCTTTTTTTCAGCAAGCCCCTCTTCGATTCGGCGGCGTTCACGCCTGGTTTCTTCCAGGAAAACTTCAAATTCTCGAAGAAGTTTTTCATCGCGTGCAGCAAGTTTGCGAGCCAGGGGATGTTCTGGGGAAAGGCTAATAAATGTTACCCCATATAAGGTGTCTGGCCTGGTAGTAAAGACAACAATTTCTTCTGGCAGATCCTCAAGTGGAAAGCGAATCTCCGCCCCTTTGCTTTTACCAATCCAGTTGATCTGCATGGCAAGGACCTTTTCCGGCCACTTGCCACGCAGTTTTTCGATATCACGCAAGAGTTCTTCAGCGTAAGCCGTGATTTTCAGAAACCACCCTTCCATCTCCTTTTGGATTACCTCTTCGCCACAACGCCAGCACCTTCCTTCTTCTACCTGTTCGTTGGCCAGCACGGTCTGGCAATGTTCACACCAGTTAACGGTGGTCTTTTTACGGTAGGCGAGCCCCCTTTCTAGCATCTCAATGAAAAAGCGTTGTTCGTGTTTGTAATAATCTGGGTCGCAGGTAGCAAATTCTCGCTCCCAATCATAAGAAAGTCCGAGGCGCTTTAACTGGTGGCGCATGTAAGCGATATTTTCGTAAGTCCATTTTGCAGGGTGAATACCGTGTTTTAAGGCGGCGTTTTCGGCTGGTAGGCCAAAGGCATCCCAGCCCATAGGGTGAAGGACATTTGCCCCGCGCATCTTGCGATAACGAGCAATCACGTCTCCGATGGAATAATTGCGTACGTGCCCCATGTGAATGCGGCCAGAGGGGTAAGGGAACATCTCAAGCACGTAATATTTAGGACGTTTCGTTTCTAAATCCTGAGCCCGGAAAGTACCCTGTTTTTCCCATTCCTTTTGCCACTTTTCTTCTATGGCCGCGAAATCATATTTGCGCGCCATCTTTGCGCCTCCGCTTTCTAGAGTTCCTTAATTTTTTCTACTACATACTGGCCAAATTCTGAGCATTTAACTTCTTTGGCTCCTTCTATTTGACGAGCTAAATCGTAAGTTACCACCTTGTCTTGTACAGCCCTTGAAATACCCTCCCAGATAAGATCTTTCACTTCCTTCCAGCCAAGATATTCAAACATCATAGCTCCGGAAAGAATGACAGAACTTGGATTTACCTTATCAAGACCGGCATATTTAGGGGCTGAACCATGAGTAGCTTCAAAGACCGCATAACCGTCGCCAATATTGGCGCCGGGAGCAAGCCCTAAACCTCCTACTTGGGCGGCTAAGGCGTCTGACATGTAATCTCCGTTTAGATTGGGCATAGCCAGGACATCGTATTCTGCCGGTCGTAAAAGGGCCCATTGGAACATGGCGTCGGCAATGCGATCGTTGATGAGGATTTTACCCTCCGGAAGCTTGCCCTCATATTTTTCCCAAAGTTCTTCTTCGGTAATAGTCACCCCTGCAAACTCTTCTTTGGCAAGCTCGTAACCCCAATTTCGAAAGGCACCTTCGGTATATTTCATGATATTTCCTTTGTGGACCAAGGTGACACTTCGCCGCCCATGATCCAGAGCATACTGAATGGCTTTACGCACATGGCGTCTCGTGCCAAAACGGCTGATGGGTTTAATTCCAATGCCAGAATCTTCCCGAATTTCTTTGCCAAGCTCATCACGAATAAAAGCGATGATCTTTTTGGCTTCCGGTGAGCCAGCTTCCCATTCGATACCAGCGTAAACGTCTTCGGTGTTTTCTCTAAAAACAACCATATCTACGAGCTCAGGGTGCTTGACCGGACTTGGCACCCCTGGAACCCATTTTACCGGACGCACGCAAGAGTAAAGATCAAGCACTTGGCGGATGGTAACATTTAAACTCCTAAAACCCCCTCCTACCGGGGTAGTTAAGGGCCCCTTGATGGAGACTACATATTCCCGCATGGCTTCAATGGTTTCTTCAGGCAGGTAACTTCCGGTTTCGCGAAAGGCCTTTTCTCCTGCAAGGATTTCCTTCCAGTGTACTTTACGCTTGCCACCATAGGCCTTTTCCACCGCGGCATTCCATACGGGTAAAGCCGCACGCATAATATCTGGCCCGGTGCCGTCCCCCTCAATATAAGGGATAATGGGTTCGTCAGGCACAATGAGTTTGTGATCCTCGGTGAGTCTTATCTTTTCAGCCGCCATATTTCCTCCTTTTTCCGAGATACTTCTTGTTGCGCGTCTTTTAAAACACGAATTGGTTGTGATATCAACAAGATATGCCATACCAGCAAATTCCCTCATACTGCAAACCATGCCTGGAAAGACTGGCGCGTCAGGCCATGACCTTGGCCTGCCATCCTAGTGAGGAAAATTTAAAATTGGCACTGAAGTGGTTAAAAGAGCTTTACAGCCCCGATATCCCTCCTCCCATTATTGCCTCTCATCTTCATCGTCGGGTCAAAAAATATTGTCAGAATGAAGATCCCTATGCCCCTCTTAAACAAAAAGAAATCGAAGTTGCCCGCCGGATGGCTTCACAACTTCTCTCCTTTTATCAGGGAGATCTCCAAAAACTACTCTTTTTCAGCCTTTTGGGTAATGCTATCGATTTTTTTCGTCCTCCCGAAGAGATAGAAGCCGCCTTTAAGGAAGGGCTTAAACTTGCTCGTGATGATAGCAAAGAAGTTTTAGAGCGACTTTCAAAGGCCCGGTCCTTTCTTCTCATCACCGATAACGCCGGCGAGGTCTTTTTCGATTTACCACTTCTTGCTCATTTGAAAGAAAGAGGGCTTGAGGTTTTTTACGCTGTGAAACCCAAACCTATTCAGAACGACCTTTCCCTTCCAGATCTCGAAAGGTTAGATCTCAAGATCCCGGCAAAGGTGGTTTCTACCGGGGCCGAGATGGTGGGGTTAAGTCTCCATGAGGCAGCCCCCTCTTTTAAAGAGCTCTATTTCGCGGTAGATGTTTTGGCAGCCAAGGGAATGGGGCACTTCGAGACCCTTAGCACCTCTGCTGGGCGGGAGATTATCTTTCTTCTATGTGCTAAATGTATTCCAGTAGCTAGGGCTTTAGGGGTTAATCTAAACGATTACGTGTTGATCTTAGAAAATGCGAAATAATTTTTCTTCCACTTATTATTGCGCTTTGCTCTCCACCTTCTACGTGCTTACTTTTGCCCTTTCCAATTTAGATGGTTATCTCACCTTATTTTGTCTTGAGACGGGTTTTTGTGAAGAGAAAAACCCTCTTATGCGTTGGGCCATAGGAGTTTCTCCCCAGTTCTTCTTGATTTTTAAGAGCCTTTTAGTAGGCGGCTTTGGAGGGGTTCTTATGCTTATCGGATGGCGTTTCCGTAAAAAGAGTATCCTTTTCCTCTTCGGCCTTATCTTTCTCTGTTATCTCTGGATTATTCACTATCACTTCACAAATATAAACAAGATTTAACAACATTTAAAAAGAAATTCAATTTCAACTTTTGAGAGATTTTAAAGTAAAGCATCAGAAATCCGACCTTATAAAAGAGATTAGGGATTAGGAGTCAACTATCAGGAATTGAGAGTTAGGCATGGGTCACCTCCGCGGGCAAACATTTAGAGGGATCAAAGAGCTGGTTTCGGGTGCACAGGGCGTAAATCACTCGAATAAGCTTGTTCACCACGGCTATCATGGCCTTTTTGTAGCTTCCGAAGTGCTGGTATTCTTTCACAAAATAGGCCCTAAAACCCTCTTCCCACTTCACTACCCCCACCGCCATCTGAAACAGAATGTTTCACAGGTGAGGATTGCCCTGCTTGGAAATACCCATCTCCACTTTCCATTTGCCCGATTGTTTAATGACCGGGTCGGTTCCTGCGTATTTGATGAGTTTTTTGGCACTGGCAAACCTTTTTATTTCTCCCACTTCAGCCAGAAATCTAGCGGCAAGGCTGGGAGAGATTTCCTTTATGGAAGAGAGACTTTTGAGCTGATCTCCCTGAGATTTTTCGATTTCTTCCTTAAGGAGCATTTCGAGTTTTTGGATTTTGGGTTTAAGGAAGAGGAGTTTTTCCACATAGAATTTGAGGATTTCTTCGAGTCCGGGGTGGTGGAGGCCGATGGAGTTTTGAGCCAGAGAGACCAGCTCAGAGGGCGAGAGGGAGAACTTTCGGCCTGGACCGGGAGTTTGGATGATTTCAGCGATTTTTTCTTCACCGGCTCTGGCAATGGCGTGAGCAGAGGGATAAAGGGAAAGGATGGAGAGGAAGGTTTTAGAGAAGATGGGGAGATGGTTTTCTGCTTCAGGGAAGAGGACTGCCAGAGCCTGTTTGACTTGAGTTTTAGCTTCAGCGAATTCCTGTTTGAGTTTTTCGCTTTGTCTAGCGATGAGCTTAGTTTCGGAGGGGATAGAGGAAGGAGAGAGGAGGTGGGGGTTAGCGAGGGCGAAAAGGGCCAGGATGAAGGAGTCTTTTTGGTCGGACTTGGAAGGATTGTTGGCGGAGATAAAGGCCCTGAAGCGGCAAACCACTTTTGGATTGAGGACGAAGACGTTGAGGCCTTTGGAGAGCAAGAAAGCGAAAAGAGTGATGTGGAATCTACCGGAAGATTCGAGGACTACGAGGTTAGGGGAGAATTGGGAAGCTATTTTCAGGAACTGTTCAAACCCCTCTCTGGAGATAGGAAGGGATTTGGAACGAAGGATTCCCTGATTCTGATTAAGGATGCAGAAATTGAAGGAGTTTTTAGAGACATCTACGCCGATGTAGAACATGATTTCACCTCCGGGCTGAGATGGGTGTCTCTCATTTCCATCCTCCCGGGTGGCTGGGGCTTTTGGGCCCAACCAACTTATTGGGAATTGAGGGACAGAGGGACAGACTCTCAAAGAGGCTCGATGGCCGGGATATGGAGTCCTTGTCCCTCTATAAATCTTAGCCCGGGGGTACTTATAATTTAATTTTTTGCAGGAGGTAGCTATGTTTGAAGGTGGTGCGGAAATGGAATATATTCCTCAGGCTACAGAGACGGAAAGTTTTAAGGCCAAACTGGAAGCTGAAAGAGAGGCCTTACTTTCGGCCTGGATCGCCTTCCTTGAAATCCAGAAAGAAAGGAAGGTTCCTACTCCTCCGCGCTACGCTGATGCCTTTTACGCTGCCACCAAGATCAAAAAGAAGAATAACTATATTTTGAATCTCCTTTTAGAGGGTAAAAGCATTTTTTCTTCCCTTCTGGACAAAATTCATCCCCAAATTGCAGAGAAACTGGGACTGGTGGAAGATCTTACCAGAATAACCAATTATATCCAGCGGATTGAGCAACTGGAACAAGAGCTTTCCTTTTTGAAAGAGAGTTTTTTACGAGACAAACTCACCGGGCTTTGGAATCAGAATGCTTTAGAAAAATTTTTTGACGAAGTAGTAATGCAAAACATCTTCGAAGAAGATTATCTTCTTTGTTACTTTGATCTGGACAATTTTAAGGCCATCAACGACCACTACGGCCATAAAATGGGTGATAAAGCCCTCAAAATCTTTGCAGACTTTCTTAAAAAAAATCTCAAACCCAAAGATTTTCTTTGCCGTTTGCACGGAGACGAATTTGCCGCCGTAGTGGTGGGGGTGACTATCGATAAATTCTTACCTTTTGCCGAAAGGCTCTATGAAGAGGGAGTAAAACTTAAGTTTCCCGATGGAGTAAGGGAAATCAGATTTTCTATCGGCATTACTAATGTAATTGCCTCTGATACCTTAGATAAAAGCTTAGAGAGGGCAGATTTTTCCATGTATTGGTGTAAGGAAAATAAAGGTCTAAAACCGGTACGTGTCTAAAAATTTTTGGGCTTCTTCGAGAATTTTTTCTTTTTCATGGGGTTTAAACCATTTAACTTCAGGATCCTTCCGAAACCAGGAAAGTTGTCTTTTGGCATAACGGCGGGTGTCGCGCTTCATAAGGCGAACAGCCTCTGCAAAGGGTATTTCTCCGCGTAGATAAGAGATCATATGGCGGTAGCCGATAGAGCGTAAGGGTTTAAGCTCTGGAGAATAACCTTTTGCTAAAAGTGATTTTACCTCTTCAAGGAAACCTGCTTGAAGCATCTTTTCAACCCGGGCATTAAGTCTTTGATAAAGTTCTTCGCGAGGCAAAAAGAGGCCGATTTTGAGATAAGGATAACGGCGCTTGCGAAAGGCGTGCTCTTTTGCCAGTTCCGAAAAAGTTTTTCCCGTAGAGAAATACACTTCTAAAGCCCTCAAAATACGGACCCGGTCTTGAGGAGATATTTTTTGGGCGCTTTCTGGGTCTATTTTTTCAAGCTCCCGGTAAAGAGGGAAAAGCCCTTCTTTTTCAAAACGCTTTTTTAATTTCTGGCGCACTTCTGACACGTCTCCCACCTCGAAGAGTCCGTGAAGTAAAGCCTTAAGATAAAGGCCGGTTCCACCAGCCAAAAGGGGTTGTTTGCCCCGCTTGTAAATATCTGCAATGGCTTTGTCAGCCACTTCTACAAACTTGGCAGCGTTGAATTCTTCTTCTAGTTCCAAGATTCCGAGAAGATGGTGGGGAGCCCTTGAAAGCTCTTCTGGACTTGGTTTGGCGGCTCCAATTTGGAGGTGTTTATAGACCTGAATAGAATCAAAGTTTACCACCTCTCCGTCTAATTTTTCTGCCAAAAAGCAGGCAACTTCGGTTTTCCCCACTCCGGTAGGGCCCACAATGGCGATGAGGGGGATAGATTTTTCATAGGAGGCGGCCGAGTTTTTTACGCACCTCTTCAAGGCTTATACTCCACTTAAAGGGCCGACCGTGGGGGCAACGGTCAAGCCCTTGTTTTTCGGTTTCAAGATAGAGTTTAAGGATTTCCTCTTGCGGAAGAAAGTCTCCGGCTTTTTTGGAGGCGTGGCAAGCAAGCCGTGCTAGTGCTTCTTCAACTACCCCTTTTGTGGCACCTTCTTCTAAAAAGCCTTCAAGGGCCTTTACAGCCTCAGGCCCTAGGATTGCAGGGGCAGCCCGCAGCAAGACTTCACCCGTAGCCAAAATTTCAAATTCAAAACCGAGTTTTTCAAAAAGAGAAAGATTTTCTTCAAGACGAGCAAAGGCAGAGGGAGCAAGAAAAAGGGGCTCAGGGGTAAGAAATTGCTGACGAGCAATTTCCTCCTCGGCGAGAATCTTTTTTAGCTTTTCAAAGAGCAAACGTTCCTGAGCCGCGTGAAAATCAAAAAAGACAAGCTTTTCTCCGTCTTTGAGAAGATAAAATTCTTTTCCAAAAGGCCCCAAAACTTCTACCGGCGAAAAAATATTTTTTTTCAAGAACGAGGGCTCTTTTTCAGCAACCCTTGTGAAGGTATCCCAAAAGTTTTCTGTACTTTCGGCCTGGTAGGGTAGATCTCTTTGGTCTTCTTGGCGATTTTGCAGAGTTGATCCCGGATGAAAGCGGGGCTTAAACAGAGCTTCTACGGCTTCTTTGACCAGGGAAAAAATCTTTGCTTCTTCTCGGAATCTAACTTCCCATTTGGCCGGGTGAACGTTTACATCTACTAGGTGAGGTTCCGTTTTTAAAGCCAGAAGAAGAGCTGGATATTGCCCCTTAGGGAAATAGGCCCTTAAGGCCTCGTTTACCGCTGCAGAAAGGAGGCGGTCTTTGACCAAACGATCATTTACCAAAAAGAAAAAAAAGCGAGGAGAAGGGAAGGTATAACTTGGAGGGCTAATGATGAGGCTTAAAAGATAAGGTCCATCTTTTAAAAGATCTTCGATAAAGGCCTCTTCTTTAATCTTGGTTAAAGAAGAAAGCAGCCCCTTTCTGCCTTTTGAAGCTTGATACCTAAAGGAAGGACGCCCGTTTATAGAAAACCTGAGGTTTACTTGCGAGTTTTCAAGGGCAAGAAATTTTACAATTTCAGAAACTTTAGCTGCTTCAGCACGCGGGCTTTTAAGAAAGGCCTTTCTGGCTGGTACGTTTCCAAAAAGGGCCGAAACTTCTACTACGGTGCCAGGTGCTAAGGCCTTTTCAGTAAAAGAAAGGAATTTGCCATAGCGAACTTTGATCTGGCCTCCTAAAAGGGCTTCTTTGGGGCGTGAAGAGATGGTAAGTTCTGAGACCGCTGCGATGCTCGCTAAGGCCTCCCCCCGAAAACCCCAAGTGTTTATGCGAAGAAGGTCTTCTTCGTCTTTTATTTTGCTGGTAGCATGAGGAAGATAACAAAGCTTAAGGTCTTCGGTGTCCATTCCCTGGCCATCGTCTCGTACCCTAATAAGAGAAAGCCCCCCGTCCCAAATTTCTACCTCTAAGTTTTGTGCTCCGGCATCAAAGGCGTTTTCACATAGTTCCTTTACAACCGAAGAGGGGCGCTCGATAACTTCTCCGGCAGCGATTTTGCGCGCTACTTTTTCGGGCAAAATTTTGATTTGAGGCATTCCCAAAGCCTTTTGGGATTATTAAACTCGCAATATAAAACTTTTTGGGGAAAAATGGAAATGTCTCGAAGATTTCAAGATGAATGGCGCAGTCTTTCTCTTTATGAAAAGTTTGAACAAATTGTAAGTTTTATCCTTACGGCTGTTATCGCCTGCATTATTCTCATTGCTCTAGTAAATCTCATTCGCGAGACCGCGATAATTGTGTTAGAAAAGGGCCTTGATCCTTTAAATCATAAAGTTTTCCAGAAGATTTTTGGCATGATTATGACCCTCCTTATTGCTTTGGAATTCAAACACTCCATCTTAAAGGTTACCTTGCGCAAGGAAGGGATCGTCCAAATCAAAACCGTAATCCTCATCGCCCTCTTGGCTTTGGTGCGAAAGTTTATCATTATCGATTTTAAAAGCGTGGCGCCAGCCAAATTGGCGGCTTTATCCTTTGCCGTACTGGTGTTAGGAGGGATTTATTGGCTCTTAAGAGAACAATACTTACGGTATCGCGAATGAAAAAAAACAAGTTTTGGTGGGGGATCACGATAGTTGTTTTTTCTCTTTGGGGCTGTGGTTACCAGCTGGAAGGTCATCCGAAGGCCTTTCCTGCCTCTTGGCAAAGTATTTACGTTTCCGTTTGGGAAAACCCCACCTCTGATATCAGATTTGGAGAAATTCTGGCAGAAGCTTTGCGTGAGAGGATTGAGTTGGCCGGAGACCTTAAGATAACTTCAAAAGAGGAGGCAGATCTCATTTTTCGAGGCAAAATTATCTCGGTCCAAGTAGGGGGGCTTTCTTTTGACGAATATACGCAAACCCTGGAACGCCGGGTTTCTGTGCGAGCTCAAGCAGAACTTTTAGATCGAGAAGGGCATGTTATCTGGCGTAACATAAATATTTACCGCTATGAAGATTATCCAGTAGTAAAAAAAATTACTGGTGAAGAGGTGGACCCGGGCAGAGAAATTGCCCTTGAAAAGATTAGTCGAGATCTAGCGGAAATTATCTACCATCAAATAATTTCGGCCTTTTAGGTTTAAGTTGGGAGCTCGGGAGAAAGATCACTAATGATCCACATTAATTTTTTCGGCTATTTTAAACCTTCCTGGGCTTAAATACTTAATTTGTCTGATCTAGCCTGTGATGCGGATATCAGCGTAACTATCGCCAAAAATTGGCTCTCCATTCTTTAGGCAAGCTTTCAGGTTCTTCTATCCCAGAAAACTCTTGCTTCAGGGGCTATGGCTGGCTGGGGCCTTTTTCGAGACTTTTGTCTTGGCAGAGATCCTTAAAAGTTGGTGGCACAGGCTTCGTTTTCCTGCGATTTTTTACTTTCGCAACAAAGACAAACGGGAAGTGGATTTTTTAATCAAAAAAGATCAAAAAATTATCCCATTGAAGTCAAACTCGGCGCTACTCCTAAAAAAGAGTGGCTTAAAAGTTTTGCTACTCTGAGAGTTTTGAAAGAAGAAATTGGCCCAGATTGTGTCATCTCACTGACCAATATGGTTTTTCCTTTTGATGCGAAAAACTATGCTATCCCGCGGGGATTATTTAGCCGGAAAACCTTATCTTTAACTATCCTTTCATTTAAAGTTCTAAATAATCAGACATAGCAGTCCGGCACTAGCCAAGCCGTTGAAGTTTTTAGAAAGCTTTAACATAGCAGGCCTTAATAGGCCCTGTTAAAAATAATCCGGTAAAATTAAAATTTTGGTCCACCCTGACAATTACCAGTCTTGGTTTTAACTTTTGTTTGGCTTTTTCAGTTTGCGCTTTCCTGCTCCAAGCAGTTTAGATGGGCTCAGATTGCCTTAATATTTGTTCTGTGAAAAGGGAAGGTTTTTAGTTAAAAAATTTTGAGTTGGCGACCTCCCAGACCGAAAAGGGTAGTAGCAAATAAAAAAGCGGGAGGTTGCCGTGTCCGGTAGAGAACTTTTATTGCAACTAGCAATTCTTAATGAAAATTGCCGTAAAGCTATTTTGGAGGAAGATTTCCAGCGTTTAAAAGCTCTTATGCAGCTAAAAAAGGAGATAATTCCCCTTATTAAAAAAGTTTCATTTTCCCCAGAAGATGTTTCAGATATTCAGAAAATCCTGAAGGAAGAAGAAGAGCTTGCTTCTTTAGCCTTATCAAAAAAAGAGAACCTCGAAAAACGTTTAGCAGCAAGTGTTTTCCATTAAAGGGGGTGTTAGGATGCAAGTGAAAGAGATTTCTTCTCAAATGTGGGAATCTATAAGGGAGGGCCCCACGCTTAAAGGACATATACAGGGAGAGCTTTCGCAAAGAATACCAAGGCCTGAAAAAAAGGCCGCTGAAGAAAACTTGAGCCCGCAGGAAGCTAAGGAAGTAGTCCTGACAGTGCAAGAGGAGCTTGAAAAGCTAAATGTGCGTCTGGTTTTTAACATAGACAAAGATACGAAGGAAGTGGTAGTGAAAGTCGTGGATCCAAAGACCAATGAAGTTATCCGTCAAATTCCCCCTGAAGAATTACTTGAGATTCGCAAGAGATTGGATGAAATTATGGGTATCCTTTTCGACGTCAGAGTGTAGGAGTGGCTGAAGAGAAAAATTTTATTCGTATCCTCATAGCTGAGGACGAAAGACCTTTTAGAGTTCTCCTTTTTGAGGAGCTTCAAGAAGAGAACCGTTTGGTGAAGACGGCAGCTAATGGTCTTGAGGCCTTGGAACTCCTCAAGAAGGAGGATTTTGACCTCTTGATTACTGATCTCAAGATGCCCCAGATGGGAGGAATCGAGCTCTTGAAGGAGGCCAAAAAGTTGCGGCCGGAGATTCTTGTAATTGTAATAACAGGATACGCCTCACTTGAAACTGCTATTCTTGCCCTTAAAGAGGGGGCTTATGATTATATCCGCAAACCCTTTAGTCTCGAAGAGCTCAAAGTAAGTATTAACAATGCTTGTACTCGCATTCTTTTGGAAAGAGAAAACAAACGTCTCCTTGAAGATCTGAAAAAGGCTTACCAGCGTTTGAAAGAAGCTGTTACCTCTCGTGAGGAGGCGGAGCCTCGTTCTCTCCTTGATGAATTGGAACGTTTGGCCAGGTTACGGCAAGAGGGTTTTTTAGATGAGAAGGAATTTGAAGCGATAAAGCAGATTCTTATCGAAAGGGTAAATTATGGGAGATAGTTTAAATATTCTGGTGGTAGATGATGAAGAGATTTTGCGGGAAAATCTAGCTCTTTTGCTCTCCTCTTTTAACTCTTGCCAGACTTATCATGCAGAAAACGCTTATCAAGCTCTGGAGGTAATGCAAAAATATCCGGTAGACCTTATTCTTCTGGATGTCAATATGCCAGGTCTTTCGGGAATCGATCTTTTGAAATTAATGCGTCGTGAAGGGATAAAAACCCCTGTTGTTTTAATGACAAGCTATCCTTCTCTTGAGCTAACTGTAGAAGCCCTCCGTTATGGAGCTACAGATTTTCTTATCAAACCTTTTACCTCTCAGCAGTTATATGAAGCTGTTAAACGTTTTAAAAAAAGAAAAACTTTAGAAACTGAAGAAGACTATCAAGAATTACTTCATCTCCTCAAACAAAAGACAAAAGAACAAACTTTGCTCTTTACCGTTAGCGATCGGCTTACATCGTGCAGTAATGTGATACAACTTTATAGAGAGATTATTCATCTGAGTTTAGAATTTACTAAATCTGAAGAAGGGGTTCTTTATCTCCTTGATCTTGAGAGGAAAGCCCTTGTGCCGGAGGTTTGGGAAGGTTTTTCAGAAAGGCCCGCAATCTTAAATTATGAGGATTCTAACCCCATAAGCAAAAGTGTGCGGGAATCTCTCCCCTACATCATTCCACCCTGCGAAAAAGAAAAGGCCCTTTTGGTTAATCCCTTCTTGATAAAAAGTGAAAACTTCGGGGCGCTTGTCCTTTGTCGCCGAGAATCCTTTACTAAAGATGATCTTTTTTGTACTAATCTTATTTTAGAACGTGCTGCTCCCTTAGTGGAAAACTTCATTCTTTACGAAAGCATCGTCTTAAACCTCCATGATGCTTTGCGAGCTCTCGTAAAGGCTTTGGAAGCAAAAGATTACTATACTAAAGAGCATTCGGAGCGGGTTACAAATTACGCTCTTCTTATTGCCAAAGAAATGGGGCTTTCGATGGAGAAGTTAGAGACTTTACGTTTCGCTGGTCACTTGCACGATGTGGGAAAGGTAGGAATAGCAGATGCTATTTTATTAAAACCGGGTCGCCTTACCCGTGAAGAATACGAAATCATTAAGCGTCATCCGGTAATAGGGGCAGAAATTGTGGGCCATATAGCACTTCTTCAAGAAGAAGCTCGGATTATCCGCTATCACCACGAACGATTTGATGGTAAGGGATATCCTGAAGGGTTGAAGGGAGAAGAAATTCCTCTTTTGGCCCGAATTTTGGCAGTGGCAGACACTTATGATGCTATGACAACCAGAAGACCATATCGTCCTTCTCTTTCGGCAGAGACGGCTTATCAAGAAATTATACGCTGTTCTGGTACTCAATTTGATCCGGAAATTGTAGAAGTATTTAAAGTGGTTTGGCAAGAGCAATTACAGGGGGAGGAAAATGACAATGTCTCTCGAGAATCTATCGGATCTATTGCCTAAAGCAGTATGTGGACACCTCGTTCGAGGTTTGGTGCACAACATGAGTGGGCCTTTGCAAATTCTTTCAATGCAACTTGAGCTCCTTCGTATGGGCCAAGCCAAATTAGCCGGTCTTGCCACTCCAGAACAACAAGAAATTCTTTCCCAACAAGAACAAAAGCTTTCCCAAATGGAAGCCCAGCTTATACGTCTTAAGGATATCTTGGATGCTATTACTCAGGCTACCCATGACGCCCCGGCACCATTGGATCTCAATGCCATATTAAAAAAACTTTTGGTTCTCTGGGAAGGAGATCTTCAATTCAAACACCAAGTTACCAAAGAGTTTGAAACAACTTCTGAACCCCTTTCGGTTGTGGTTCCGCCAGCTATACTTTGGCAGGGTTTCTGTGCCCTCTTTTGGGCCCTTGTTCCTGAGGCGGTTGAGGGGGGGGTTTTATTTAGGGTCCGCACTTATAGGGAGGAGGGGCATCCTGGGGTAGAGATAACCCTTGAAGGGGCAGAGCCTCTTCTTGAGAAGAGTGAATTTTTGGCTTTAGCAGAAAAGATCCTTTCACCACACGCCCGTTTTGAGGTTTTTCCGGGAAGGGTAAAAGTCGTCTTTCACAGTTCTTAGATGTTTGACCGCAAACTTCTTCTGGCTCTAGCACTTGTCCCTGGTCTTGGCCCTCTTACCATCCAAAAAATTATAAATGCTTTGGATGATCCCAAAGATATTTGGGAACTTTCTCCTGGAGATCAAAAGGCACTAGGATTAAGAAAACCTTTACCACCTTTTGAAGAAACCTTGAAAAGAGCGGAGAAAGAAATCAAGGCCCTTGAGCGTCTTGGGGCTTCGTATGTTACCTTTTGGGATGAAGATTATCCTCTCCTTCTTAAAGAAATAGCCACACCGCCCCCGGTCATCTTTTATTGTGGAAGTCTTCCCCAGGGCAGAGACCTTCTCTCCGTAGTAGGTTCTAGATCAGCTAGCAGCTATGGCCTTTCGGTAACAAAAGAATGGGTGAGTATTTTTGTGCAAAATGGGCTGGGGATTATTAGTGGGTTAGCGATGGGAGTTGATGGGGCTGCTCATCGAGCAGCTTTGAAAGGTGGAGGACTAACTTATGCAGTCTTGGGTTGTGGTTTAGACATAGATTATCCGGCGGCTCATCGGCACTTACGGCGGAAAATTTTAGCTGCCAAAGGAGGGCTTCTTACCGAATTTCCTTTGGGTACAGAGCCACGGGCAGGGAATTTTCCGGTTCGAAACCGCATTATCAGTGGTCTTTCAAAAGTGGTTTTAGTGGTAGAGGCCAGCCTTAAAAGTGGCTCTTTGATCACGGCTCGCCTAGCTGCCGAGCAAGGGCGAGAAGTATTTGCTGTCCCAGGCCCGGTTTATTCTTTGCGGAGTCAGGGGTGTCATCAGCTTATACGCGAAGGGGCAAATCTTGCCGATAAGCCCGAAGATGTTTTATCTGTTTTTGGTGTAAAGCCTAAGAGTTTTTCTCCTCCCTCAGAGTTGACACTTGGCCCAGAAGAAGCCAAAGTTTTAGAGCACTTGAGCGGAAGCCCTTTGAGTATTGATGAGATTGTTTATCTGAGTGGGCTTAGTACCGTAGAAGTGGCAAGAATCCTTACGGAACTTGAGCTTGAGGGCCTAGTTGAAAGGCTTCCTGGTAATTTTTATCGCAGGGTCAGGAGATGAAAAAAGGTCTAATCATAGTGGAATCTCCCACCAAAGTGCGCACGATCAAAAAGATCGTGGGCAAAGACTTCGAAGTCGCAGCTTCGGTAGGGCATATTAAAGATCTCCCTAAAAGTCGTCTGGGAGTAAAGATCGAGAACGGTTTCGAACCGGAATATGTCACTATTCGAGGAAAAAGAGAAGTTATTAAGAAACTCAAGTCTGCTGCTAAAAAAGCTGAAGAGATCTTTCTGGGCCCAGATCCCGATCGCGAAGGAGAGGCCATTGCTTGGCATATTGCTGAAGAGCTCAAAGATCTTCACAAACCTATAAGAAGGCTTCTGCTCTACGAACTTACCGAAAAAGGTATCAAAGAGGCCTTGGCCTCTCCGAGCGAACTTGATTGGCGCAAATTTGAGAGTCAAAAGGCCCGGCGTATTCTGGATCGTCTCGTGGGCTACAACCTTTCTCCTCTCCTTTGGGAGAAGGTGAAACGAGGGCTTTCGGCTGGTCGGGTCCAATCGGTGGCCTTACGTTTGGTTTGTGAGCGCGAAAGGGAAAGAGAGTCTTTTGAGCCGGAAGAATACTGGACAATAGAGGTTGTTTTCAAGACAGATCAAGGGTCTTTAAGGGCCAAACTTAAACGCTTTCAGGGAAAACCTGTCAAACCTAAGAGTGAAGCCGAAGCTAAGAGCTTGGTGGAGGCCCTCCAAAAGACCTCTTTTGTCGTAGCTCGGGTTGAGAAAAAAGA
>Ga0256833_1000603_pt1 | contig 27491 bp, 18 predicted proteins | sample 356284metaG_FD_190535 | JGI IMG/M metagenome (GOLD analysis project Ga0256833, IMG submission 190535) | Hydrothermal vent microbial communities from Mid Atlantic Ridge, Atlantic Ocean - 356-284 | ecosystem: Environmental > Aquatic > Marine > Hydrothermal vents | place: Atlantic Ocean: Mid... | reverse complement strand
AAAAGATTCCATATATTATTCATTTAAATCTGTCGAAGATAATAATTGGCAAATAAATTATATGGATGAATTTTATTATTCTTCTTCGGAATTTGAGTTTCCTGATAGTATTAGATCATTTAATATTATAGAAGGGGATAAAGATTTATCTTCTGTACAGTATTTTTTCAGAAGACATCCTGATTATACTTCAAATGTTTTAAAGTCGAAATTTATTTGCAATATTCCCAACCCTTACACTAATGGACAATTGATTAAATGTAATGATGAGAATATTGAGGATATGGATGCACTCAATATAGAGGTTTATAATACAAGCGGACAACAAGTATTGAAGGTGCCTTTTAAAAATAATATTGCGTTAAATACATTAAAAGAAAATGGACATTATATATTTGTTATAAAGAATAAAAATGAAAAATTATATGCCGGTAAATTTGTTTTTATTAAGTAATTAAACTATGTTTCATTGAAAAAGTAACTCAAAATTTATACATTTTTACAGGCATAACGAAGTGCATTATAAAATGTTTTATATCTTTAACAAATAAAAAATGAAAAAGTTAGTAATAATTGTTTTAATGATATTTGCCTTTTATAATTCTGAAGCTCAAGTAAAAAAGAATTTATTTGAAATAGGGAGAAGTTTTTACTATTTTAAAAAGTCTGGGTTTGATTGGGATGTCATTTATAATGTTAGGTTAGGTTATACAAGAAGAATAAAAAGTACAAAATGGAAATTTAGAATGGATTCTGAATTTTTCCTTAAAGAGTATACGATAGACAGAAAAATAATGTTAGGAGATGTATTTGAACGATGGTTTCTTATCTTTGATGCTTTGGCATATAGAACCTTGTTAGTGAATAAAAACTCTGAGTTTGGCATATCTTTAGGAGCACTATATAGGTTTGGATCTGAAAATAAAGTAATGAAAATTATAAATAGAGGGATATGGACAGATATTGTTACACCGGAGATTGATGTTTCTGCATTTGGAATATATACCTCCGTTGGGAATAACTATAAACTGAACACAAAATGGACAATAGGAACTGAGTTTGGAGTTCATAAATACTTTCTAGATATTGGCACATTATTTGTTTATTTTGCTACTTTAAAAGTGGGATATATATATTAATAGTCATGGTCAAGATATTATTTCTATTTGGTGTATTAATTTTTATTTTGAATCAGTGCTCTTTTCAAGAAAAAAATACATCCAATGCAGTTTTGAACAAGCCTTCATTACTAGCTTTTCAAAGAAGGCTCGGTGTTGATGGAGAAGGTTTGGAGTTATATTTTACTGAGTTGTCAGATGCAAGGTGTCCTGCTAAAGTTCGATGTATTTGGGAAGGAGAAGCTAAAATAACATTGATTGCTATTAAAAATCAAGATTCATTGACCTTAAATATTAAAATCAAGGGGCTTTGTTTTGATGAAAACGGTGGGTGTTCAGAAGAACATAATGTTTTCGGATATAATATAAAAATTCTGTACTTGTATCCATATCCTAAAAAAAGAGAAATAATAAAACAAAAATATAGAGTAAAACTTTTAATAAACAAAAAGTGATATTTTAATGGATACTACTTTTTTATATAACTACTCAAGTACGAGTTCTTTGTATCAATAATGATTTTACAAGAATAGTATCTTTATTTTAATTCTCGAAGGTTAAACTATGTGTAAAATAAATTTTGTTTTTTAGTATTAATGTAAATGCTGAATAATTATTCTTTTTTCATTTATTTTAGTAAAAAGTGTGTTCCTCTTTCTATCGATTTACTAGAGATCTAGATAATTAATTGTCACAAAAGTCACTTTTTCTCATACTATATGTGAACACTGTCAAACAACACTCCGGAGCAAATGCGCAAATTGTTTGCAGGCTTTCAAAAAAGGTGAAAAAATTGACCCGAACACACCTGAAAAAGAAGTAGGGCACTTAATTTTTTAAAAAATTTATTATGAAAAACTTAAAACAACAGGTTTTATGCTCTAATATAAAGTCGCACACTAAAACTAGAAGAAAGGGACAAGTATTTAAAAAATACATATTGTTATTTTTAATGATATTAACTACAGTTTTTGAAGTAGATGCCCAAAAAGCTTTTGATTCTGATAATTTGGAAATAAAAGGAATAACGCAAAAAGTAGATAGGAATGGATGGCTATATTTTAAAGAAGATGTCGAATTAAAAAAAGGAGATTTATTTTTATTGCATGCTGAAGCAATGGGATTAGGTGATAATGATAAAATGGTGCTAAAAAAAGAAATCGTTGACAAATTAGGAATTACACATGTGAAATACAAGCAAGAATATAAGGGATTTCCTGTTGATGGAGGGGAATATATTGTTCATTTAAAAGACTGCTTGGAATATCTTGCAAATGGAGTTATTGTTGAGAATATTAATTTAAATACCAAACCCGAAATCTCAGAAAACGAAGCATTTGAGATTGCAAAAAAAGCAACTAAATCAAAACTGTTTGCATGGGAAAATATTAAATTGGAACAAGAATTAAGGATTGAGCAAAAAGATTCAAGTGCTACATATTTACCAAAACCGGAAATGGTTATTGCATTAAAAAAAGGAAAGTCTCTAAAAGAAAGAAATTATTCGTTTGTTTATCGGTTTAATATAGAGGTTGAAGAACCATATGCTGTATACCAAGTTGATGTTGACGCTGCAACGGGAGAGGTTTTTAATATGTTTAATACAGTTGTAGATTGCTTTAGTCAATCTAAAGCTATGCCTCAATCTAAACATTTAATAAGCGATTTTATAGGTAGCGAAGAAAAGTTATTACCTACAGGATCTGCCTCATTACCCTACTATGGAACTCAGTCAATTCAGACTAAATTTCACAATGGACTATTTAGTGATTATTATTACCTAAAAGATAATACTAGAGGAAATGGAATAAAAACCAAAGATTATTATAGTTGGAGTAAAATTAAAGATAGTGATAATAATTGGCCAAATAGTGATGGTAAATACACTCAAGCTCATTGGACTATTGAAAAAGCATGGGATTATTTTTTAGATAGTTATGGACTTGACGGGACAAATGGAAATGGTAAAAAAGTTAAAATTAAAGCAAATTGGAACAATGAAAATGCTAATTACCACGGTAATTTGTTTGGTCAAAGAATTAATGTCGGTAAAACATCAAGCGATAATCATCTATCAACTTTAGATATATTAGGACATGAGTATACACATGGAGTAACTCAATACTCTGCTAATTTAGATTATTATGGAGAATCGGGAGCTCTGAATGAATCGTTTTCTGATATATTTGGAACAATGGTAGAAAATTATGCAGATGGTGTAAATTTTGATTGGACAATGGGAGAAGATGCATCATGGATTATTCGTGATATTTCAGACCCTACTTTATATGGGCAACCTGATACTTATCTAGGGTCAAACTGGGTTTCTACCTCGGGTCCTGATTATGGTGGTGTTCACACTAACTCCGGTGTACAAAATAAGTGGTTTTATCTATTGTCTGAAGGAGGTACGCTAAATGGTGTCTCAGTTCAAGGAATAGGAAAAGAAAAAGCTGCTAAAATTGCATTTAGAAATTTGACTAAATATTTAACTCGATTTTCAAATTATACTAGTGCTCGTATAGGTGCTATAAATTCAGCCATTGATTTATACGGACATTGCTCATTTGAGGAAATTCAAACAACAAATGCATGGGCAGCTGTTGGTGTAGGAAATGAATTTGTTGGCAATTGTGTTCAGATTATAGGTCCGCATATTATTTGCCTTGATTTTATTAATCCTAGTATTCCTATCGTTTTTAAAGCAATAGGATTGCCTGGTTCTACTTTTACATGGTCTCAGATACCAAATACTTGGAATTATTCAATAAACGGAAACGGAAATAAGTACCTTAAAGTATCTTCCATTAGCTCAATAGGTACGGCAAATTTAAAAGTGAATTCTTCTCAAGGTGGATCTGACACACATTACGTAATAGTAAGAAAGTGCAAAATCCATCCGCACCCTTGCGATGAAATGAAAAAATAGCACATTAAATGCTATGAAAATAATTAAGTGTCTTTGGGCATGTTTAATTAATAATAATTTGAGGCATGCTCATTTTTTTTCAAAAAACCTGTCACAAAAATCACTTTTTCTCATACTATATGTGAACGCTGTCAAACAACGCTCCGGAGCAAATGCGCAAATTGTTTGCAGGCTTTCAAAAAAGGTGAAAAAATTGACCCGAACACACCTGAAAAAGAAGTAGGGCATAAAATCATTTTAAATACGTAATTATGAAAACTCGTAAGATATTTTTTTTACAAATTCTAATATTATTTGTACTTTTATTCGGTACAAATATCAATGCACAAAATCCAACAAAATGGAATTTCAGTAGCAATGTTGGTATTGGTTTTGACGAACAAAGATTTTTTTATTTCGCATCCGCAGCAGAATTGGAGAGATTTTTTACTAATAGGCTGTCTTGTGGCTTAGGATTCAATCAAATATCATCTTTTAGAAACCAGAATAATAGATCCTTGCGCTTAGAGAATTGTTCTTTTGAAAGTTTTGAAAAGGATAGAGACAGACTGGCAAACATATGGCGCGTATATTTAGAACTAAAATACTATCCTGTTAAAAGTGAAAAGTTTTGGTTTTCTATTGGAGTTGGCGGAAAGTTAGAATTTTTAGACAAAAGAGAAATAATACCAGTAGACGATGATACTAAATCACAGTATACAATATCTCAAATAAATTCAATAGCTCCTTGGTTTATTTCTAATATTAATTTCACATATTTTGTTAAAAAAAATATTGGCATTGATTTTTTAATCCCTGATATAATTAAGATAAAAAAATATTCTACTTTTTTAATCGGAACAAAAATATTGTTTTAGAATAGTTTTTCTTAGTTAAGTCAAAACCGTAGATGATGAAAAATTTGGAATATAAACCTTAGTATCAATAAAATATACCTGCTATTTCAATTTATAAATATTATTTGTAAATGGTAATATTGTATAGTATTGAGTAAGTAGTCCTAAACCATGAAAAAAAAATATTAAAAAAAATTACTAAAAAAGTGTCACAAAAGACAAGTTTTCTCATACTACTAGTATAGAAGATGTATTTAAATTTAAAATTGGCTAAAACCAATAAGACAAAACAAAGTCAGAAATGAAAAATATAAGTGTTATAATCATCCTTTTTTTAAGCGTATTTGCATTTGGCCAAGATAGTAAAAATATCAATAGATCAGTGCCGGTTTCTTTTGAAGATTTTACACGGGATCCTTTTTGTGTAAAACTTGGAGGATGGTGTTCAAGTGAAATTCAGGTGGTTTCACAGATTGAGCCAAGAGACCCTAATTTATATTATGGTAGATTTTATATTGATAGTAATGATTCATTAAAATTAGGTCTTGAAAAAGGAAGAATGCCGATTAGTACGATTTTGTTTTTATTTGAGAATAATTTATTTACAGTTGATTCAATATTAAATATTCCACCTGAAGTAGCAGGGAAATTAGGTTTATATGGCTATCAATCAAAAATACAAGCGGGAGAATATAGAATTTACGATAGCGAAAATATGAAAGAAATAATAATAAATTTTGGAAAGGTATCTATTAATAACGTTGATAATGATAGTAATTCTAGTGGTCAGTTGGAAAAAATTTCTCCTATAAAAAAAGAAACGGATGAACATGATTAATAAAAATGTTGCTGGTGTAGTGCAATAAATTTTAAAAAACATAAATTTTAAACAAATGAAAAAAATAATAGTAATAGCAGTTTTAGTGTTGATTGATATTCTTAATGGATTATCGGTAACACCACCAGAGACTTTGGAAAGTCTATTTTTGGATATCAGAGAAAATGTTAGAGGGGTTAACAAAGAATATAAAGATGTGATAAGTAACTATTTTCAAAGGCTGGAAACATTAAACCAAGAACTCGAAGTAAAGGGTAAATCTTCCGATGAATTATTGAATATATTAATTGAAAAAGACTTGATAAAAGATGCTATCTCTTCTGAAACATTAAAATATAATTTTAAACTGGTAAAGATAAGATATAAAAAAGGATTAGACTTGATTAAGCTCCTATATGAAAAGATATTGGATTTGGATCATCATTTTACGGCTTTGAACACATACCAAAATATTTCTAATATTTCTAATCCAAATTCATATCCCGAATTTTTAAAATCTAAAGAGCAGCTTACAAAAAATTTAACAAATAAGTCAACCATTAAGATTCCGGATATTTTAAAGAGCAATATTTATGTCAGCTTGGCCACTACAGTTGTTTCAGCATTTATAGGTTCGGGGAAAAAAGCACAAAGAACTGAAGATATGAAAAAAATTAGCTGCATTTTAGATTTTACTGCATTGATGCATTCAGATCTGAATATAATATACTATGAGACGGAGTTTTTAAAAGACAATAATATCACAATGAAAACAAATATTATAAAACTATTTGGTGAATATACAAAACCTATTAAATATAGAGTTGGACTTAGTGAATGCAGAAATACAGATGATTGGGATAGTGTAGATGAACATTTGGAAGAGTTTTTGGTAAGACTTGAAAAGTTATCAAAAAATGCTACGGGGAGTCCTGAATACAGAAAAGCGATAAAAGCAATATCAAACATTGAATTTTCATTAGATAGGGTGTTAAACTTTTTGAATAAATACTCAAGTTTTGTTGATCAAGGAAGTAAATATTATAATAAATTCTATAAAATAATAAATAATTATAAAAACTTAGATAAATGCTCATCAAAGTTACCTATACAATACGATGAATTGAAACAGGATATTAAACTATCAATTCAGAAATTTAAAACAGCTTACGATATTGGAGAATTAAAAGGAACAGGTCTTAGGGATTTAGTTTATGGTAATCCTGAGGCATATTGAATGTATATTATATCAATTGTTGATATTAAAGATGAATTTTTAAAACGATTCCTTCCTGCGAATTTATGCTAATCACCCATTAGTTTTAACTCAGATTCAATAATTAAAAAAGCCCTCTCCGGGCTTTTTTTCGTCGCTAATAAAGATATTTTTACCTTTAAAAGCTCTTTCACTTTGTGGTGCAAGTTAGGATTTGAATGCACACATTAGCGTGACTTCAAAGCCGGCTTTGTAATAAAGGTTCATTCTTAATTATTTTTATACTTATCTAATAAAAATATATGTTTGTCGTTTTTTTTGTTTTACATAGGCAATTAAAAATAGTTTTGCAGTAAAGATTAGGTGTTTGATAAAATACAAAATACAAATTATTTATATAATTAAATTTTAGAGTTAAATGAAAAAGGTATTCTATACAGTAATAATCATGCTATTATTTTTCAACAATATAATAGGACAAAGTAGCATTTTCGGGAAGGTATTGGATGAAAATGGGAATGGTATATTCTATGCGACAATAGCTCTTTATGAAAGCAACAACAAAAAAATATCCAAAACTGCTTCTTCTGATGATAAGGGAAAATTTAGGATTAATTCAATTAGTCCCGGGAGATATTTTATGGAGATCACGATGTTAGGGTATAAAAAAGACTCGATTTCAGATATAAAATTTCCAAAAGATAATAAAAAGGTATTTGAAATTTCATTGGATGTTAATGCACAAGTATTGTCAACAGTAGAAATAAAAGCAAAAAAACCATTATTGGAGCAACAATCGGATAGATTGATAGTAAATGTAGAAGACAATATTACAGGAATGAATGAAAACTTGATGGATGTCATGAAAAAAGTACCTGGTATAATAGTCGCAGGAGATAAAATAAGTCTTGCAGGATCGTCTAATGTAACAATACTTATCAATGGTAAAACAACCAAGTATATGGATGTAGAAGATTTGCTGAAAGATATGCCGGGTGACAATATCAAAAAAGTAGAGATTATTCATCAACCGGGAGCTGAATTTGATGCAGCAGGTACAGGTGCAATTATCAATATAATACTGAAAAAAAATAGTTTGTTCGGTACGAGTGGTAAAGTGAAATTTGGTGTTGGAAAAGCTAAGCGATGGAAGTATAACACTGGATTATCACTAAGTCACTATGAAGGTAGTCTTAACATAAATGGAGGGTTTGGTTATAGAGACGGAATTTATTCTGAAGCGATACTAGTAGATCGGTTTGTAGATGGAGATCAATATACACAAGCAAGTGAAAGTCGGTACGGAAATAAAAGTTATCGAGCCAATCTGTCAATGGATTGGGATATTACGGACAAACAGCGTATAGGCTTTCAATCCAGATATGTCAACTACAATTCGGATAACAAGACAGATAATACTACTGATATCCTCTTTGAATCAACAAAACTTCAAAATCTTAAAATAAAAACTGATAATGTAGAACAAGCATATTGGAGACTTGGTAGTATCAATCCGTATTATACATTTGAAATAGACACATTCGGTCAGAAATTGGAACTTGACTTAAACTATATACAATTTGGAAGTAATGGCGAGAATATATTGACACAAAAAGAATTGAATACAAATACTGTACTACCTAAACTTCGTTATGATAAACCCGGACTTACAAAAATAACTGTTGGCAAACTTGATTATTCATATCCGGTATCCAAGGATTTGAAATTGCAGATTGGAGGAAAGTATAGCTTGGCAGATTTGGATAATGAATTGCTTTCAAAGTATACAGTCAATGATAATTGGGAAACAAATAACGAACAAAGCAATCACTTTTTATTTAAGGAAACTATTAAAGCGGCATATTCAAAAGTCACATTTAATAATTCTACTTGGTCAGCAACACTAGGGTTGAGATACGAAGATAGTAATTCAGATGGGATGAGTGTAGGAGTGGATACTACATTGAACAGAAGGATAAAAAAGTTTTTTCCCAGTGCAAGCATAGGAAGAGAGATAGTCAAGGGGTTGATGGGAACCTTTTCCTATAGTTACAGGCTGGACAGGCCTCGATATTCCACTCTGAATCCTTTTAGATACTCATTGGATTCATACACCTCTCAACGTGGAAATCCTAAATTAAAAGCAGAATTTACACACAGTATGAAATTCAGTCTAGCATATCAAAAACAACCGTTTTTCAATGTAGAATACAAGATAAGTCACGATCCAATGGTAGAGGTAATAGAGCAAAATGACGATACAGGTGAAGCATTCAAATCAACGGTAAATCTTAAAAACAAAAACAACCTCAATATAAGTTTATTTTTCCCATTGAGTTTTATTCCAAAAGTATCGGGTTACGGTGGCGTTATAGCCAATCACGTCAAGTATGATTCACCATATCTCAATCAGGTATTTGATGCATCAAAATGGGATTTTACAAGTTTTTTACAAATGAATCTAACATTGCCTTATGAATTGGAAACCGAACTATCGGGATGGTATACCACAGGAGGGCTACAAGGGTTGATAGACTCGGATTGGATGTATGGCGTTAGTTTTGGTATCAGTAGGAAGTTTCTAAATAAAAAAGCTAAATTAAGTTTTGGTGTTGACAATGTCATCAATCGCTTTTACACTGGTATTGTTGATTACAGCAATATTGATTTGACTCTAAAAAGCGAATGGGATGCTCCGGTAGCAAACCTTCAATTTAGTTACAAATTTGGCAATCAGCATATCAAATCCAAAAAACACACTAGTGGTGCAAGTGAAGAGTTGAGAAGAGCAGGTAAAAGCTAATATTAATACGCAATCGAAATGCATTATTAATTTCGAATAAGTGGCAGTTTAGGCAGCAAAACAGTTATACTAAGTCTTGATAGAATTTTGTATTTAGAAAATATGCGATTTAGATTACAAAATCCTATTATAGCTTAGTATAATAATTTGTATTGAGTTATGACACTACCGATTAAATAAAGACTGTATGGATTTGTACTCAAATACATAGTTGATAGCATCTGAAAACAAATGAGAACAACTTATCACCTCTATCTTTTTGGATTCTTTTTTCAAAGGTATTGTATCGCTTACTATCAATTTTGTTAATTTTGAATTTTCTATTCTTTCATAAGCCGGTCCGGACAATACCGGATGAGTACATATTGCACTTACGCTTTTTGCACCATCTTCTATTATCTTATCAGCAGCCATAGTCATAGTGCCTGCTGTATCGACCAAATCATCAATAAGAATTACATCTTTACCTTTGACGTCACCTATCACGATGATATTAGCTACTTCATTTGCTTTTTTTCTTTCCTTATCACAAATAACAAAATCAGTATTAAATTTTCTGGCATATGCTCTAGCTCTTTTGACTCCGCCTACATCCGGACTTGCAAATATGGTATTGCTCAAATCTTTGCTTTTAAGATAGGGGAACATTATTGCTTCTCCGATAAGATGATCCATTGGGATATCAAAAAACCCTTGTATTTGCTGAGCGTGCAAATCCATTGTCATCACTCTATCTGCACCGGCAGCTTGAATGATATTGGCCATTAACTTAGCTGAAATAGGTACTCTTGGTTTGTCTTTTCTATCTTGTCTGGCATAGCCGTAATATGGTATTACTGCGGTAATGTATCCAGCCGAGGCTCTTTTTGCAGCGTCGATCATAAGGAGCAGTTCCATAATATTGTCTCCGGGAGCATAAGTCGATTGAATAAAAAATACATGTGCTCCTCTTACCGATTCGTTAAGCACACATTGCATTTCACCGTCGCTAAATTTGAAAATATCCATATCTCCCAATTTTGTTCCAAAATCAGAAGCTATTTTTTTTGACATATCTAATGAAGCATTTCCTGAAAATAGTTTTAAGCCTTTCATTTGTTAGTTGGTCTTTAAAAAATTCAATTGAAAGGCACAAATATAAACAAAGCGTTTAATGCACATATAAATATAGAGCTTTTTTTTTAAACAATACAAACTATTTTGGTTTCAAAAGAAGCTTCTGATTATATCTTCTTCCGTAATACCTTCAGCTTCTGCCTTGTAGTTTTTGATTATTCGGTGTCTTAATACATTAATAGCTACAGATTGAATGTCCTCTATGTCCGGAGAGTATTTACCATTAATAGCTGCATTGCACTTGGCTCCCAGTACCAGATATTGTGAAGCTCTTGGACCTGCTCCCCACGAAAGGAATTTATCTGCCAATTCTGATGATCGGCTACTTTTGGGTCTTGTTTTTGCTGTAAGATTTACAGCGTACTCAAGTACATTATCAGCAATAGGTATTTTTCTTACCATTTTTTGAAAAAATAAGATATCATCTCCACTTATAACTTTATTAACAGAAACACTTTTATCTGAAGTTGTACTTTTTACTACATCTATTTCTTCTTCAAATGTAGGGTAATCCAAGGGGATGTTGAACATAAATCTATCCAATTGTGCTTCAGGTAATGGATATGTCCCCTCTTGTTCGATAGGGTTTTGAGTGGCGAGTACAAAAAACGGCTTTGGCAACTCATACCTTCTGCCTCCTACGGTTACAGATTTTTCCTGCATTGCTTCCAGTAGTGCAGCCTGCGTTTTGGGAGGAGTCCTGTTAATCTCATCAGCTAGAATAATATTGGCAAAAATCGGGCCTTTATTGAACTGAAAATGTCTTGATTCATCTAGGATTTCCGAACCGGTAATATCACTAGGCATCAAATCAGGAGTGAACTGTATTCTTTTAAAATCCAACTGCAAAGCATCGGAAATAGTTTGAATCAAAAGGGTTTTTGCTAAACCCGGAACACCTACCAATAGACTATGTCCATTGCTAAATAAACCGATTAATACAGATTTAATAACTTCATCCTGACCTATAATCACTTTACCGATTTCAGATTTCAGATTTTTATATGCGCTCGCTAATCCATCGATTGCCTCAACGTCTGATTTATAAGTTTGTGCCATATTTTAATGCTTTTTTAATAATCTTTATTCAAGAATAAATTATTTATCGTCTCAATGAAAACCAATAAATGTGAATTTACCTGTTTTCGTGCTGACATTAATTAACGCTTATAATTTTATTTTGTTTTAAAACCGGATGCGACATTTTTAAATTCATTTAATATCATAGCCGTAGCACCCCAAATAACGTGATTATTTAAAGAGAAATACGGGATATTATTTATTGTATTTCCATTTTCAAGTTCTATTTGTCCTTTTTTTATGTTTTTTTCTTTAAACAAATCTTTTAATTTAATTTCCAATATATATTCAACCTCACTTTCTTGAGCTGTAAAACCATTATTATTATTCATAATAAATACAAATGGTTGCACCATATAATTGCTGATAGGGATATACAGTTTTGTCAATTTTCCAAGGGGTGTGAGATTACTTTTGTCTATACCAAGCTCTTCTTCTGTTTCGCGTAAGGCGCAGTTAAGTAATGTGTTATCATTCTTATCATATCTACCTCCCGGAAAACTTATCTGTCCTTTATGCTTGTCATTTTGATTGTGACTTGTTCTTTTTATCAAGGGGAAAAATAACTCTTTATCATTTTTGTATAATAATATTGCAACAGCGGAGTCAATGTAATCCGATTTGACAGGATATGTTAATTGTCTCCCTATTGGAGCCATTTCCGCCAAAACATCCATACCGGGAAGAGTATCATTTTCCAATTTTTCCTTCAAAAAATTTATGCAATCTTGACCTTCCATCTAAATATATTAGTTCTTATCTTAATCTGTCAGCAGATCTTACCAATTTTTCATCTTTGTTGATAAATCTAGCGGCAAGAAATCCAAAAATTAAACTTAAGACCGGCATATATAAACCTAAGGAGTCACTTATTTTCGAGGTTTCAAATATCTTATAAGCTTCATTGTAAAATAGCACCACGGCTACTACTATCAACAAAATACCAATTATAATGGTCAAATAGCTCAATCTTACTTGTAAAGGTCGGTTTTTGTATAAAAAAATTGCAACTAAAGCAATTAAACCACCGAGTCCGGCAAGAATAATCAAAATTGTATTGTCGTAAACATCAAAATCTTTATCTGCTAAAAATCCCGCGTTGGCGACATCGCTTACAGCAAAAGGGAATTGAAATAATGCTATAAAAGCCAATGCAGCAAGCAATAAAAATAGAGTTTGTATTCTTTGTATCATATCTTATAATTATTTTTCCAGTTCGATTATATCTTTCATCACAAAAATTGCCTCCTTTACATATTGATCCTTTCTTATATTTTTGAGCCAATTTTCATTTCTGCCGATTCTTGAAGAATCAATTTGAATATGGGCTAAGTCCACATCCAGATTTTTAACTTCAATACCGGGGATTGTTGTATTTAGTTTACCTTTAAAATGTTCATCTTCTTTTTTCCTTTCTGCTTTCCACAATTTAAACTTGTCTATATTAACAGGAATAAGAGTTTTATCAGAATAATCTTTAATTTTTCTTGCATTTTCTTCAATGTATATAAATGCTGAATCTTTTTTAACCCTATCCTCACTCCTTTGTTTGAGTTCATCCATATGATTCAATTTAAAGACGTTTTGTTCATAGTCCAAATGATTTATTTTGTCCCATGGCAAAGCGTGGTCATAGTCTCTCTCTCCTACATCCATATACTCATATCTATCGGGTAATACGATATCGGATTCAACACCTTTGAGCTGAGTTGAACCACCATTTATCCTGTAAAATTTTTGAGTGGTTATCTTGATATTTCCTAGAGGCTTTACGGAATTTGAACCACGAAATAAATTGTCCAAATCAAAAAATCTTTGCACTGTACCTTTACCAAAAGTTGCAGTACTTCCTATTATTACAGCCCGTTTATAGTCTTGCATTGCTGCGGCTAATATCTCTGATGCTGAAGCACTCATCTCATTGACCAATATAACTAAAGGCCCATCGTACTCTACATTGCTATCGTTATCAGAATGAACGTATGGCTTTTCTTTTCCCGGTTTGACCTGAACAATTGGTCCGTCTTTAATAAAAAATCCTCCCATTGTAATTACATCTCTAAGAGAGCCACCCCCATTTGATCTAAGATCCAATATTATGCCGTTGACATTTTTATCTTTTAATTTGGAAAGTTCTTTTTTTATATCTTTGGAGCAATTTTCGCCATCTCTTGATTTAAAATCAGAATAAAAACTAGGCAATCTGATAAAGCCAATATTATCAATAACTACATTACTGTCCTGGTTAGCTACTTTTTCATCAATAGAAGCAGTTTTATTATTGCTTTTTATATTTTTATAGCCTAAAATGGCTGATTTTGCTTTTCCTTCTTCAAGTATCACCTCATCTCTTGTGATTTCTATTACTTTAATTGTTCCATCCGGTTTTTTAACCTCCAATTTAACTTTCGTGCCCTTTTTACCTCTAATGTAAGTCACAACTTTATCTATTCTCATGCCTGTCAAATCAACAAAATCATCTGAATTTTCCTGAGCTACTTTCAATATTAAATCGTTTTCTTCAAGTTCTTTGCCTTTCCAGGCAGGTCCTCCCGCTATTATACTTATTATCTTTGTAAAATCCCCATCAGTTTGAAGTCGTGCTCCGATACCTTCGAGTTTACCCCCCATTCTTATATCAAAATCCTCTTTGTCTTTTGGAGAGAAATATTCGGTATGAGGGTCAAATAGATTGGCAAAGGAATTTACATAGATTTCAAACCTATCCGACCTTTCGACTTTTGCAAATCTTTTGAACAAGTCTTTATAGCGTTCTTTTACCTTGTCTCTTGATTCTTTTTCCAATTCTTCAAAAGTTTTTATCTCATTGCTGTTAACACTATCTTTATTTAATTTTTCTTGATCTTCCATCTTATTTATGACTCGTACCAATACATCATATTTGAAGTATTTTCTCCATTGCTCCTTTAGTTCTTCTTTGTTTTTCGCCCAATCCCTTTTTTCAGGATCAAGTTCAATAGTATCATCAATTGTAAAATCAAAAGGTTTTTCAAGAAGCTCTTTATAAAATCCTTTTGTTATTTCAATACCATTATTAATTAATGTATTTGATAAATTAAAGAATTCTAGATTTTGATTCAATATCTCATCATCCAATCTAGTATTGTATAGTGCAAGTTGATCGATATCCTCTTGTGTCAAAAATCTTTTCATTCCATCAAGGTTTTTGATGTAATCCGCATAGAATTGTTTAGAGAATTCATCATTTATTTTTTTTGGTGAAAAATGGACATAATCAACCATTTTTTTTACTGTATAAACTATTGCCTGCTCCTTTTCTGCTGCATCAAACTTATTGTAGTTATTGCTTAGAAAAAATGTTGCAACACCCAAAACTCCAATAATTATTCCTTTTATCATTATATTTTTTCTTTTAGATTTAATCATCAACTTTTGCTTTCTATGATAATTTTTTTATAGCATATTATACTCTCTTGGCAATAAAATATAAAATCCTCAATCGGTACAAATAGCTATTGCCAATATGAATAACGGATATAGAATCAAATAAGTTGTAAAATTACAATTTTTAATTAAAAGTCATAAAAAATTCATAGTTTCACTTGATTTATATTAAACCATCCTAGAATTTTGAAATACAAATCGCATTTTTTGCACCTAGATCCCTATTAAAAAAACAGTTCTATAGCTATACTTCATCAAACTCAGCACAAGGTTTATTCAAAGATTTTTTTAAATTGATTAGGTACAAAATATGATGTTTTCTAAATACAAAACTCTATTAAGGCTATGTAATAAGAACAAATTTATTAAAAACAATTGGATTTTTTGTGTAAATATTTTTGGTTTTAAAATAAAATACATACTTTTAATTTCACGAAACTGATATAATTCAATATTATGGGAGAACAAAACGTATCAATACTAAACGATAAAGAACAAAAAGCTATATTTTTAAAGGCTCTTCTTGATGATGTTCAAGCACTGGAATATATGCTGAATAATGATTGGTTTGAGACAGATGTACAGAGAGTAGGAGCTGAACAGGAAATGGTAATTGTGGGAAAAGAACATTTCAAGCCTTCACTTGTAGGCGTTGATGTCGTTGATAAGCTAAAAGATAAAGGGTGGATAGAAACTGAATTGGCAAAATTTAATATTGAGACCAATTTGAAACCTAGAGTATTTGAGAAAAAAGCTTTCTCTAAAATGGAAAATGAAATAAGAACCTATCTCGATGTCATACAATCGGAGCTTGATAAAATGAACTCTCAAATTGTACTGACAGGAATACTTCCTACTTTGCGAAAATTTGACTTGAACTTGAAGAACCTCACTCCAAAAAAACGGTATAAAGCATTGATGGAAGCGATAAATAATCAACAGCTGGGAGATTATTATGAACTAAAATTATTTGGGATTGATGAACTGATAGTAAAGCACGATTCACCGCTCATTGAAGCTTGTAATACAAGTTTTCAAGTCCATTTACAAATCAACCCTGATGAATTTGCTAAGATGTACAATATATCTCAGGTTTTAGCTGCCCCAACAATGGCTATTGCTGCTAATTCGCCTATTGTATTTGGTAAAAGATTGTGGCATGAATCTAGGATTGCCTTGTTTCAACAGGCTCTTGATACACGATCTTCACACGATCATCTAAGGGAAAGAAGTCCTAGGGTGAGGTTTGGAAACGACTGGATCAAAGAATCAATTCTTGAGATTTACAAAGATGATATTGCAAGATTTAGAGTTCTGCTAAGTGCAGATGTATCTGAAAATTCATTGGAAGTAATTAATAAGAATAAAACTCCAAAATTAATGGCTCTGAATGTCCATAACTCAACGGTATATAGATGGAATAGAGCTTGTTATGGTATAAGTGGTAATGGAAAACCTCATCTTAGAATTGAAAACAGAGTGTTACCTGCCGGACCAACTGTTCTCGATGAAATGGCAAATGCCGTATTTTGGCTTGGCGCTATGATAGGTATGGCAATGGAGGTTGATGACATAAGAGATCATATTTCCTTTAGTGATGCAAAAGACAATTTTGGTAAAGCTGCAAAATTTGGAATTGATACAAAACTTACATGGTTTAATGATGAAAAAATATCACCTACCAGGCTTGCTCTTGACAAACTGATACCGATAGCAAGAAAAGGGCTACAAAGTAAGAATATCGACAATAAAGATATTGATAAATACCTTGGCGTAATTGAGAAAAGAGCCTTGAGTCATATGAATGGAGCAAGATGGCAATTGAAAGCTTATACAAAATTAAAAGAAAAAGGAACAGAAGACCAGGCACTATCAACACTTACTGCTGCAATGATAAGCAATCAAAATAAAAACCTACCTGTATCAGAATGGGAAATGCCAAAATATAAATCTTTGGATAATTACAATCCTTCAAAGTTATTGGTTAGTGAATTTATGCAAACTGATTTGTTTACCGTTCATGATGATGATATTATCGAGTTTGTAGCGGATTTGATGGACTGGCGAAAAACCAGCTTTGCCTTGGTGGAAGACGATTCAGGTACATTGGTGGGGGTAGTCACCATTAAAAGAGTTTTGAACCATATGGTTAAAAATAAAAATTTTAAAAAAGACGGTCAGTTTCTTTTAGTGAAAGATATAATGTATAAAAATCCGATAACCGTTTCTCAGGAAGCGGATATAGAAACTGCTGCTAAATTAATAATTGAAAACGAAATTGAGAATCTTCCGGTTGTAAAAAACGGCGAACTAATCGGTGTATTGACAACGGCTGATTTTTTACGCGTTTCATCTAATCTACTCGGAAGACTAGGTAAATAGTGTCTGTCCATAAAGTCATTAAAATTGAAAAATAATCTTTTAGCGATATTTTGTCTTTATTCAAATTACTGATGCTAAGGCATCACTAATTCTTAGAAAGACAAAAATCTCATCTAAAATCTTTATTTTTCAAAAATCAAGCACTTTATAGACAGACACTAAATAGGCTAAGTTTTTTTTCTTCGTTTGATTTCTTTTTTTATCAATTCAAGTTCCCTCGTGGTTTGTCCTTCTACGGATGTATTTTCTTGTGCTCTTCTTATCAAGTACGGTATCACTTGTTTCACAGGGCCATAGGGAATGTATTTTTGAACATTATATCCTGCTTTTGCCATACTAAAAGTTATATTGTCGCTCATCCCTTTCAATTGTGCAGAAACAATTCTGGGATGATTTTTTTGAAGGTTGTTTTCTTCCATCAACTTTGCTAAATACTCACAGCTATACTCATTGTGTGTCGCGTTTGATAAGTGAAAAGTATCTATATTTTCAACGCAATATTTTAAACCTGCATTATAGTTTTTATGCGTTTCTTCTATTGTTTCACAGATTGGGCTGGGATATCCCATCTCATTTGCACGATTCCTTTCTTTTTCCATATATGCACCCCTAACTAGTTTTACTGCCGGTATATAATCATGCTTTTTAGCATGTTCAAGTGTGGTTTTCAAAAAATCAAGTTTGGACTTTATATATAGTTGGACACCATTTATTACCGTTGGGAAATCTCTATTGAATTCAGCGCTCAATTCAAATGCCAAATTGTCAATTTCACCTTGAATCCATGTTTCTTCTGCATCCAAATGGAGGTGGATTTTGTTTTTATAGGCTGCTTTGACCAAATCTCTCAATCTGTTTCTTCCCTTGTCGTATCTTAGAAATTCTTTATCGGATAGTCTGATACCTGATGTCAATTTTTCCAAAAGATTATGTTCAATAAGACCTGATGGCTTACAGCTGATAGTATTGATATTTTTATTCTGAACAGCATAATGCAATGTTTTATGCAAAGATGCGGCAGTTTTATTAAACTCTTCTTCGGTATGCTTTCCTTCAACTCCAAAATTCAAAATGACGTTAATCCCAAAATCATCCAATTTGTTAACTACTTTTTTTACTTCTTCAAGTGTTTCACCTCCGCAAAAATGCTTGTATACTGTATTTTTCAAGACAGATTTAATCGGTAAGTGCATTTTTAGGGCTAGTAGTGTTGCTTTTGAACCAATATTAACTAGTGAGGCATAACTCATACCTTTAAAAATTTGAACAGCATTTTGTAATTCTTTATCAGATAGATAGGAAAATGCTATTTCAGTATTGTCAAAATTGAAAAAATTAGTCGCTTTCATATATTTGATGTTTACGCAGCGAAAGTATAAAAAATATCGCCATAAATGTTAAATTTTTTTGATTATTATGGAATTATTTATAATATTGTGAAATAAGATATGAATCTAATTTATATCCTTATTTGTTTGTACATTTAAAATCTTTCGAAATGAAATATTTATATGCTCTTATACTTACATTTTTTGTGCTTTCTACTATGTTAAATGCCCAATGTGACGGAGGAGATCCTGGTACCAATGGTCCCGGCTGGGATTCCGGGTTAAGTATAGAAGCAAATTATAATAATGCTAGAAGGTGGGAAGAGAACAATTTGGGACTTACTGCAAATTGCCTGGGTAATATGGTGGAACCGAATGTAGGATGGGGAGGAATGAATGAAGAATCAACGGCTTTATATATTCACAATTCTGAACGTACTGCTAGGGGGAAACTCCCTTTGTATGATGTCGAATCTAATCTTGATGGTGTTGCACAAGCTCACTCTGATTGGCAAATAGCTAATGGCGTTTTTGATCATGGTGGAGACCCAGCGCTAGGGTCGGATGAAGATTATAAATTGTGTAGCGATTGTGCTACTAATATTACAGGATCTAGTCCATTTAATAGAATGGACAATAATTCCACTCTTCAAGGTAATGCAGAATGGAGATCAGAAAACATCGGAATAAGAGTCACAAGTGGCAATTCGTTGGCTGATTACGTACCGGAAAGAGTCTATGCATTTATTTACAGAGATGCAGGGGCAGGTTGGGGGCATAGACATGCAGTTTTACATGTATTTAATAATGATTGGGGTGATGCGAATACAGAGGGATTTATTGGAGTTGGTATAAGTGAAGGTACTGATTTTGATATATGTCAATTTGGGTGTGATGATAATTGGAACTTGGCTAAACATATAACTATTGACTACTATGATCCAATTGGTAGCGCCTCAGGATTTACCTTCAAAGGTTTGCCAATTCAATTATTGAGTTTTGATGCTAAAATAATTAATAGTAAAGTTTTAATATCTTGGTCCACTTTGAGCGAGATAAACAATGATTATTTTGTAGTAGAGAAATCACTAGACGGGGTCGTTTTTGAAGAATTGGAATTTATTGAAGCATTTGGAGATAGTAAATCGCAGCAAGACTACTCGCGTTATGATACAAATCCTGATTTAGGAATTAATTATTACAGATTAAAGCAAGTTGATTTTGATGGAAAAATAGAATATTCAAAAATAATCTCAGTTATATTCAAAAGAGAAGAATATGCAGTTATATCTCCTAATCCAATCAAAGATTATATTGTCGTAAATAGTTATTTAGAGAGCAATAATAATAGTATCAAAGTTTATAACGCTAAGGGAGGCATTTTGTATTCTTCAAGTTTGCCCCAACAGAGAGGTGAGACAGAAATAGATTTATCCGGATTAAGAACAGGACTATATTTCATTGAAATAAAAGGAAGTGATTTTACCAAAATATTCAAAGTCGTCAAACTTTAATGTCAAATGATACCACAAATATTGAAAGAAGGAGGATCTTTGCTCGTACTCAATTATGCAAAGATTTTTCTTTTTTAACTTCCGCAAGTGTCAACTTTCCTGTATCTATTTCTTAGAATTCGATATTTCCATATCCTCAAAATTTGCTACCTTTAATAAATGATTATAGCAGTGTAGTTATACCCAACTGCTACCAATTATTATTTGAAAAATATGCTTTGTGAAATACTATATATTTTTTTATTTATAGTCACTTGTAATAATTAATTTAGCGTTTGAACAAAGGATAGCAACTAATAAATTGATTGTTATTGCCAAAATTATAAGTTATTTAATAATGCATTAAAGTAAATTACATTTTCAAAACAAAATAATTCAAATAATGAAACTAATAATTTTATTTGCAGTGTGCTTTAACTCAGTCATAATAAGTCAAAACCTAGTGCCAAATCCTAGTTTTGAAGAATTAAATGACACAATAAGTGGATTTATTCATAGTTCTTCGGAATTTGAGAAGAAAATTAAAAATTGGGTAGTTCCCAATATGACAACTCCAGATGTGATAACCCCGGACTTTGCAGAAGGATATACAAATCCTCCTTTAGCTCATTCGGGTTCAAATACTATTGGCATTCAATGCTCCAGACACAGAATAAAAAAAAATAACTATTGGAGCGAATGCATAGGTGTCAAATTAATAAACCCATTGTTACCCAATCATACATATTTTGTAGAATACTGGATTCGAAGATCTAACTGTACAGCGCCAAGTATGGACATAAATGAATATATGAACAAAAATTTCGGAATTCTATTTACATCAGATTCGATAAAAACTACTAATCCCGGAATGATATTAGGACCACCTCATATTAAGGGAGATTCCCAATTATATTTAACTAATAAAAAATGGATAAAAATTTCAAAATATTTTACTCCCCATAAAAAGTATAATTTTCTATATCTTGGTCAATTCCGAGAAGAAGGGGACGAAGATCCCATTATTTTTAATAGTTACTATGTGATTGATGATGTTAAAGTAATTGAGGTAGCTGATTTTGCAACATTGGATAAAAATATAAAGCTACCCATAGGAAGTAAAATCCCATTAAATCATGTACATTTTGTTTCGGGAACAACTAAACTAAGTGACATTAAATCTTATAATATTTTAAAAGAATTGGTAATCTACTTAAATTCCCATCCTAATATACGGATTCGTATTAATGGATATACAGATTCAATTGGATTTAAAGAATATAATCAATTGCTTTCTCTTAGAAGAGCTAAAACTATAGCCGAAATTCTTATTAAAAAAGGTATAAATTCAAAAAGATTAGATTGGAAAGGTTTTGGAGAAGAAAATCCAATTGCTAACAATAATACAGCAAAAGGTCGGTTAAAAAACAGAAGAGTTGAGTTTGAAATAATTAAATAATACCAGTAAAATTTATTTTGAATCTACAGAAGAAATTGCTGCTAGATTTATTATATTTCTTACGCTACTCGACCTGTTTACTAACTGTATAGGTTTGTCGAATCCCTCCATTATAGGACCTATGATATTGGCATTGCTCAGCTTTGACAATAGATGAATGCTGATATTTGCTGAATTCAAATCAGGGCAAACTAATAAATTAGGTTTGCTTCTAAGATCGGTAAAAGAATAAAATTCTTTTAATCTTTCAAAATCTAATGCCAAATCTGCATGCATTGGTCCATCTATTTCTACATTCAAATAGCGTTTTTTTACTTCTGATATTACTTTTTCTATTTTATGGACACAATCATTGGTAACCGAACCAAAATTTGAATAGGATAACATCGCTACTCTAGGGACGAAGCCAAATCTTGTAAGTGCTTCTATTCCGTTTGAGACGATATCAACTAGCTCTTCAGTTGTTGGATTTGTATTGACTGAAGTGTCTGTGATGAATATATCGTTTTTCTTGTACTTTATCCAATGTAATCCGGATACAACTTGTGAATTTCCCGGTTCTGCGCCGATTATCTTCAATGCCGGTTTCAAAACATAAGGATAAGATGATTCAACTCCTCCGACTATGGTGTCAGCTAGTCCCAGTTTAACCATCATTGGGGCAAAGTGATATCTGTCTTGCATATCCTTAAAAGCTTTACGCTTTGTAATCCCTTTTCGCTGTCTCAATTTGTAATATTCCTCGACGAAATAATTGTAGTAGTCTGAATTTTTATATTCGATAAATTCAATCCCTTTGCAAGAATGATTTAGTTCTTTGAATATCTCAATTGTTTTTGCTTTGTCTTTAACAAGTAATATTGGATTTGCTAAACCATCTTCAACCATTTCAGAAGCGGCCCAAATTATTTTCTTATTTTCACCTTCCGGAAATACGATACGTTTTTTATTGCGTTTTGCTGCAGAATAAATTTTTCGCATCATATTTCGTGTCCAATCTATTTTATTTCTTAAGGATTCTTTGTATTTTTCTATATCAATTTCTTTTTTAGCAACTCCTGTTTTTATTGCAGCTTCTGCAACAGCTGATGATGTATAGTACAAAACCCTAGGATCAAATGGTTTTGGTATAATATACTCTCTACCAAACACCAATGGCTCATTTTCATACTTTTTCTTTACCTCTTCAGGGACTTCTGATTTGGCTAATTCCGCCAATGAATACACAGCAGCCAATTTCATCTCGTTATTAATAGTTGATGCTTCTACATCCAATGCACCTCTAAATATATAGGGGAATCCTAAAACATTATTTATTTGATTTGGGTAGTCGCTTCTACCTGTAGCGATTATTGCATCAGGTCTAGCTTCCTTAGCATCTTCATAGGTAATCTCAGGATCAGGATTTGCCATGGCAAAAATTAATGGGTTTGCTGCCATTTTCTTAACCATACTTTTCTTGAGAATTCCTTTTTTAGAAAACCCAGCAAATACATCGGCATTTTCTATGATTTCATCAAGGGTCTCCGCCTTTGTCTCTCTGAAAAATTGTTTTTTGTATTTATTTTTTTCTTCATCACCCCTACCGATTCTCAATACTCCTTTACTATCCACTAAGAACATATTCTCAATATTAACACCCAAATCCAAATACAATTTGGCACTAGATAATCCGGCTGCTCCTGCACCTACAATCACTATTTTAATATCTTCAATTTTCTTTTCTGATATTTCCAGACCATTTAATAATCCTGCAGCGGATATTATTGCTGTACCGTGTTGGTCATCATGAAAAACAGGTATGTTCATGCATTTTTTTAGCTCTTCCTCAATATAAAAACATTCCGGTGCTTTTATATCTTCAAGATTGATTCCCCCAAATGTTGGTTCCATTGTCTTTACGACCTCAATAAATAATTTGGGATCTGATATATCAAGTTCTATATCAAATACATCAATGTCTGCAAATTTTTTAAATAAAATGCCCTTTCCTTCCATAACAGGTTTGCCTGCTAGTGCGCCTATATTACCTAGACCCAGTACAGCAGAACCATTGGTTATTACTCCTACCAGATTTCCTTTTGCGGTATACTCAGTGGCAGAATGCGGATTTTTTTCTATCTCCAGACATGGGATAGCAACACCGGGAGTATAAGCTAAAGATAAGTCTTTTTGGCTTGAAAACGGTTTTGTAGAGACAACTTCAATCTTCCCCTTTTTGCCCATGGAATGATAATCCAAAGCAGCTCGTCTTAATCTGTATTTTGAAAGTTTCTTTTCTGACATAACTTTTATTTTTCTGCAAAATTAATATTATTAAAACGTTATAAGAGGAAATAGGATAAAAACTAGCAGCATATTTATTGGCAATATAAATTATTCGCTATTTTAACACCGGTTTAATATTTGCTTTACTAAAAACTTTAGTGCTGAAATACCAAAATGGTTCAACCCATATATAATACCAGGGTATTGACACTAAACATATATCAACACCCTCAGTAGGGGCAATTCAATTGATTGTTTTCGTATAGATACTTATAAGGGCACTATTTATCTATAAACTGATAGCATTCATCTACTTTTTTGATTAACCTAACATAAACATTATATTTTTACAAAAATTAAATATCATTTTGAACAACTTTGTAATTTAAACCTTTATAACAAATGAAAACAGTTAAGGTTTTTTTAATATTATTTACATTAACATCAATACAAATGACAGGACAAAAAAAAGAAATTCCATTAATTGATAGAGAGATATTTTTTGGTAATCCTGAAATTTCAGGAGGTCAGTTGAGTCCTGATGGAAATTGGATTTCATTTATGAAAGAATACAATGGGATAATGAATATCTGGGTTAAAAAATTTGATGATTCTTTTACCAAAGCAAAACCCCTCACCAATAATGAACGACCAATAGGTGGATACTTTTGGACTTATGATAGTAAGTACATACTTTATGTAAAAGACAACAAAGGGGATGAGAATTATCATGTCTTTGCTGTAAATCCATCTGACAAAGTTACAGGAGATGGGCTACCAATATCAAGAGATCTAACTCCTAATGATAAAGTACGTGCAATGATTTTTCAGGTAAGTAAAAAGAATCCTGATATTCTAATGGTAGGATTAAATGACAGAGATCCTGCTTACCACGATTTGTACAAATTAGAAATTAGTACCGGGAAATTGACTCTGTTATTTGAGAATACAGAAAAAATCAACGGCTGGATATTTGATTGGGATGAGAATTTGAGATTGGCATCAAAAACATTAGAAAATGGAAATTCACAAATATTAAAAGTTAATTCAGATAATACTTTTACCCCAATTTATGAAACAGATATTTTAGAGACCGCCTATGTTGCAGGATGGTCAAAAGATAACTCCTCGATTTATCTTGTTTCCAACAAAGGAGAAGATGTTAATCTGACTGCTCTTTATAAAATGAATTTGTCTACATTGAAGACTGAATTGGTTGAAAAAGACCCTCTTGACAAAGTAGATTTCGGTGGAGTTTTTTTTAGTGATTTGACACATGAGATTATTTTGACAAAGTATACTGATGCTAAGTCCAGAAGGTATTGGAAAGATAAAAAATGGAAGGAAGCTCATGAGTTTTTAAAATCAAAATTTCCAGATAGAGAAGTTTCTTTGGGAAGTAACACCAAGGATGAAAAGAAATTTTTAGTAACGACATACGGAGATAAATATGTAAGTGAAACATATTTCTTTGATATGGACACAAAAAAACTTATATACCAATATACACCAAGACCGAAGTTGAAAGAATATGAAGATAATCTATGTGAGATGACTCCAATTACATATAAAAGTAGTGATGGAATGGTTATCCCGGCTTATCTGACTTTGCCAAAATACAAGATTAAAGGAAAATCTCCATTGATTATGTTTGTTCATGGTGGTCCGTGGGCTAGAGATTATTGGGGCTACAATTCTTATGCACAGTTTCTAGCAAACAGAGGTTTCGTAGTATTACAACCAAATTTTAGAGGAAGTACCGGATACGGTAAAAGGTTTTTGGATGCCGGAAATAAAGAATGGGGAGCAAAAATGCAGGATGATGTGACGTGGGGAGTAAAGCACTTGGTAAATCTAGGCATGGTTGACCCGAACAAAGTGGCAATTATGGGGGGTAGTTATGGAGGGTATGCGACATTAGCTGGAGTTACATTTACTCCTGATGTTTATGCATGTGGAGTTGATATCGTCGGACCTAGCAATCTTTTTACTTTATTAGAGTCAATACCACCTTATTGGGAGTCTTTTAGAAAAACCATGTACGAGAGGATGGGTGATCCTAATACTGAAGAGGGGAAGGCAACATTAAGGAAAGAAAGTCCGCTTTTCTTCGCAGACCAAATCAAATCACCTTTGATGATAGTACAAGGAGCAAATGACCCTAGAGTAAAGCAAGCAGAAAGTGACCAAATAGTTGTCGCTTTGAGAGAATTAGGTACACCTGTGGAATATTTATTAGCTGACGATGAAGGTCACGGTTTTAGAAAGCCTGTTAATAATATGGCTATGTTTGCAGCCTCTGAAAAGTTTTTGGCAAAGTATTGTAAAACTCGATACCAACCTGAAATGCCTGATGACATAGAAAAAAGACTCAATGAATTGACGCAGGATATATCAAAAGTAGTGTATAAAAAGCCTACAGATGTCAAAGTAGCATCAACTTTACCCAAATTGACCGGAGAACTAAAAGAAGGCACGTTCAATTATGAACTGGAAATAGAGGTTCAAGGTCAAAAAATACCGATGGACATGACTCGTACTATTAAAAAAGATGGAGATATATTGGTTGTAACAGATGTTTCCAAAACTCCTATGGGAAATAGTGAAGATATAGTGTATCTTAAAAATATGAAACAAGTAAAAAGAGTGATTAAACAGGGTGGACAAACTTTTGAGTTTAATATCTCAGGTGATAAAATTATATCAACAATTATGGGAAAAACAAGTGAAACTCCCATTGATGGTGCTTTTTTGACGGATGGTGCAGGATATGACTTAATTATCGCTAGATTTCCACTGGCAGAAGGGTATAAAACTTCATTTTTCAATTATGATTTTATGACTCAAAAGATGAAAACAATGAACCTAGAAGTACTGGGAAAAGAAGAAGGAAGATGGAAAGTAAAAGTTTATAATAATGAAAATGAAATAGAAGCCGCTACGATGTGGATTGATTTAGATAAAAAGCTTGCAACAAAAACAGAAATGATTATTCCGGCAATGGGAAATGCTAAACTTACATCAATGCTGAAGTAAAAACAATTTTTTAAATAGTATTGCCGATATTAGTTTTTATTTGTCAATTTCTCCAGGATTTTTTTGTTGTCCTTTTCATGAAGCCGGCTTTGAAGTCACGCTATCGCGTGCTTTCAAGTCCTACTTTGCGTTTTTATTGTTTCAAATAAATTTGAAACGCCTTTAAAAGTGGGTCAGTTTTTAA
>Ga0256833_1000602_pt1 | contig 27511 bp, 38 predicted proteins | sample 356284metaG_FD_190535 | JGI IMG/M metagenome (GOLD analysis project Ga0256833, IMG submission 190535) | Hydrothermal vent microbial communities from Mid Atlantic Ridge, Atlantic Ocean - 356-284 | ecosystem: Environmental > Aquatic > Marine > Hydrothermal vents | place: Atlantic Ocean: Mid... | reverse complement strand
CTTTTTCGTGTGCTCCACCATGGCCCCAAATGGGGATTTGCCAAAGAGTTCGGAAATGATGCTCATTTCAGGCCTCCTCTTGAGATCTAAGCCTGTTCAAAAATCAAAACAAAAAAGGGGGCTCATGGCCCCCTGTCTTACAGATAGGTCTCTATCAATTTTTCTGCTATCTGCACTGCATTGGTTGCCGCACCCTTTCGTATGTTGTCGGCAACGATCCACATGTCAATACCGTTATCCTGGGAAATATCCTTTCTAATCCTGCCAACAAAGGTGTCATCCTTGCCCTCAGCCTCTATAGCCATGGGATAGAGGGCTTCTGATGGATCATCAAGTATGGTCACACCAGGGGCTTCTTCAAGAAGCTGTCTTACCTTGTCCAATTCCACTGGGGATTCAAACTGTACGTTTACAGATTCGGAATGGCCAAAAAATACTGGCACCCTCACACAGGTAGCCGAGACCATGATGGAGTCATCCTCCAGTATCTTTCTCGTCTCGTTCACCATTTTCATTTCTTCTTTTGTATAACCGTTTGGCTCAAACACATCGATGTGAGGCAAACAGTTAAATGCAATCTGATGAGGATAGGCCTTGTATTCAAATTCCCCAACATATCCCTTTGACTTTCCAGGCTCGTTGCCACAGCCTTTTATCACCCACTGTTTTACCTCTTCCTCAAGCTCATCTATTGCCTTCTGACCTGTCCCAGATACTGCCTGATATGTGGAAACCACAATGCGTTTTATCTTGGAATGGTCATACAGTGGCTTTAAGGCAACCACCATCTGAATGGTGGAACAGTTTGGGTTTGCAATTATGCCCTTTTTCTTATACTGGGCAATGGCATGGGGATTCACCTCTGGTACAACCAGGGGTACGTCCGGGTCCATGCGCCATGCACTCGAGTTGTCTATGACTACAGCCCCTGCCTTGGCCGCTGATGGGGCAAACTCAAGACTCCTTGAGGCACCGGCAGAAAAAAGGGCTATGTCCACACCGGTAAAGGAGTCGTGATCCAGTTTCTGGACTGTGATCTCCTCACCCTTGAAACGGATCTTCTTGCCTTCTGAACGTTCAGAGGCAAGAAATCTTATCTCTTTTATGGGGAAGTCCCTCTCATCCAGCACCTTGATCATGGTCTTTCCAACCGCACCAGTAGCGCCTACTACGGCAACGGAATACTCATCACTCATTTTTCTACCTCCCGTTAGCCCTTAACATAGTCTGCGACCAGATCGCCCACTTCACTTGTGGAATAACCCATCTTGCCTGCCGAAAGGCTTTTGAGATGCTTGCTAACAACCTTTTTGACAGCATCCTCCACTGCCTTTGCCGCCTCTTCCTCGCCAAGGTAATCGAGCATCATCTGGCCAGCGCATATTGCTGCCAGGGGATTAATGACATTCTTTCCTGTATATTTGGGAGCAGATCCTCCAATAGGCTCAAACATGGATACCCCTTCGGGGTTTATGTTGCCACCAGCGGCAATACCCATGCCACCTTGAATCATGGCTCCAAGATCAGTAATTATGTCACCAAACATATTATCGGTCACTATTACATCAAACCATTCCGGATTCTTCACCATCCACATGCAAGTTGCATCCACATGGGCATACTCCTTTTTTATGTCTGGATACTCTTCCCCAACCTCGTAAAAGGTCCTTTCCCACAGGTCGAAGGCATAGGTCAAAACGTTCGTTTTGCCGCAAAGGGTCAGGGTCTTCCTCTTGTTTCTCTTTCTGCAATATTCGTAGGCAAATCTAATGCAGCGCTCGACTCCCTTTCTGGTATTGATGGACTCCTGCACTGCAACCTCGTCCGGCGTGCCCTTCTTTAGCACACCACCAGCACCTGCATAAAGCCCCTCTGTATTCTCCCTTACCACAACAAAGTCTATGTCTTCAGGGCCCTTGTCCTTAAGAGGGGTTTCAACACCAGGATACAAAATCACAGGCCTTAGATTTATATATTGATCAAGTGCAAAACGTAGCGCCAAAAGTATGCCCTTTTCGAGGATCCCAGGCTTTACATCAGGGTGACCAATTGCCCCAAGGTAGATGGCCTTGTACTGTTTAAGATCCTCCACTGCCCCTTCAGGCAAAACCTCACCAGTTTTCAGATATCTTTCTCCACCGTAGTCGTACCAGGTCATGTCGAGACCAAACCCAAAGCGCTTTGCAGCTGCCTCAAGTACCTTTACACCCTCCCGGATCACTTCCGGGCCAGTGCCATCCCCTGGAATCACTGCTATCTTGTAGGTTGTCATATCAGCTCTCCTTCAGATTCTTGGTTTCTTATGCTGTATTTTCCTTGGAACTTTTCATTATATGGGAAATCAGTCCGCCATCTTTGATGAGTTCCTGCATAAAGGGTGGGATCGGCTGGGCCTTCATTGACTTTCCTGTAGTCAGATTCACTATTTCACCTGTGTCCCCGTCAACCTCCACCTCATCACCTTCGTTTATGAGCCTCGGGGCCTCCTCACACTCAAAAATTGGCAGCCCCATATTAAAGGCATTCCTGTAAAAGATCCTTGCAAAGCTTGGTGCTATAACGCAAGAAACTCCTGCTGCCTTAAGGGCAATTGGGGCATGCTCGCGCGAAGAGCCGCACCCAAAATTGCTGTCTGCAACTATGATGTCACCAGGCCTGACCTTGCTTGGGAACTCAGGGTCAGCATCTTCCATGCAATGTTTTGCAAGCTCCCGTGGATCCGAAGTATTCAAATATCTTGCAGGTATAATGGCATCGGTATCAATGTTTTTTCCAAATTTCCAGACTCTTCCTTTAAACTTCATGGGACATTCCTCTTTTTTTTATAATTCAGCAGGACTACCAATGCGTCCAAGAATTGCACTTGCAGCGGCAATGGCTGGGCTTGCAAGATAGACCTCGCTCTCAGGATGGCCCATACGGCCAACAAAGTTTCTGTTTGTGGTAGAGAGGGCACGCTCACCCTTTGCCAAGATACCCATATGCCCACCAAGGCACGGTCCGCAGGTTGGTGGCCCTATTATGGCACCAGCATCTGAAAATATCTTCAGATATCCCCTATCAAGGGCCTCGGACCATATAGACGGGGTTGCAGGCAGTACAATAAGCCTAAGGCCCTTTGAGACCTTCTTCCCCTCAAGGATCCTTGCTGCCACCTCAAGATCCTCTATCCGTCCGTTAGTACAAGAGCCAATCACCACCTGATCGAGCTCAACCGTTCCAACCTCAGATATGGAAACGGTGTTTTCCGGCAGATGGGGAAAGGCAATCTGGGGCTCTATCTTGCTGCAATCATACTCAATGACCTTGGCATAGTTTGCCTGCTCATCGCTTGAAAAAAACCTGTATTCTCTCTTGGCCCTTGGCTCAACATACTTTTTGGTCTTTTCATCTGGATTTATAAGACCTGCCTTACCACCAGCCTCTATGGCCATATTGGACATGGTCATCCTTTCAGCCATGGAAAGACCTTCTATCACCGGACCTGTGAACTCCATTGCCATATACAGGGCTCCATCCACACCAATATCTCCAATGGTGTATAGGATCAGGTCTTTTCCACTAACCCAGGGCTGAAGCTCGCCTTTGTAAATTATTTTTAAGGTCTCTGGCACCTTGAACCATGTCTTTCCTGTAATCATTGCGGCTGCAAGATCTGTGCTTCCAACTCCTGTTGCAAAGGCACCCAAGGCCCCGTAGGTACAAGTGTGACTGTCTGCACCAATTACCACATCTCCTGGAAGGACTATTCCTTTTTCTGGGAGCAGGCAATGCTCCACACCCACTTCACCACCTTCATAGAAGTGGACTATTGCCTGATCTTCTGAAAACTCCCTCAGCATGCGCACTTGCTCGGCACTTTTTATGTCCTTGTTCGGTGTAAAATGATCGGCAACCAAGGCTATCCTGCTCCTATCAAAGACCCTTTCAACTCCGGTCTTCTTAAATATCTCTATGGCTATAGGTGCAGTAATGTCATTGCCAAGGGCAATATCCACACTTACCTCAACAAGCTGACCTGGCTCCACATGGTCTAATCCCGCGTGGTCGGCCAAAATCTTCTCAGCAATGGTCATGGGTCTATTCATAAATAATTCCCTTCTATGTCCTTGTTTTTTGCTTTCAGATAATCACTACTTGTATGCAAGACGATTGAGGGCGGTGAGATATGCCCTTACACTTGCAGTAATTATATCAGGATCTGCACCCTGACCAGTGACTACCTTGTCATCCTCCTGTAGACGAACAGTCACCTCTCCTTGAGCATCCGTTCCACCAGTTATCGAGTTGACAGTAAACCTTAATAGCCTGCTCTTTGTTTTCACAATCTTGGAGACCGCATTGAAGGCTGCATCTATAGGGCCTGCCCCTATTGACACTGCCACTTTCTCGCTACCATCTATCTCAATGCCCACAGTGGCGGTGGGGCGGATACCGCTACCTCCTGCCACATGAAGATAGGTGAGCTTGTATTTTTCCGGAATCCTGAGTATCTCTTCCGCCACAATGGCTTCAAGGTCCTCGGGAAAAATCTCCTTTTTCTTGTCTGCAAGCACCTTGAACCTTCCAAAGACCCTGTCTATCTCTTCTTCAGAAAGCTCATAGCCCATCTCCTCAAGTTTTGCCTTTATGGCATGCCTGCCTGAATGTTTTCCAAGCACAAGACTCCCAGATGACAGACCAATGTCTTTTGGATCCATTATTTCATAGGTGGTTCTCTCCTTGAGGACCCCGTCCTGATGGATGCCTGATTCGTGGGCAAAGGCATTTGCACCTACAATGGCCTTGTTAGGCTGAACCACCATGCCGGTTAGCATGCTCACCATACGGCTGGTGGCAGCGATGTGCCTGGTGTTTATGTTGGTCTCAAAGGGAAGAAGGTCGTGCCTCGTACGGATGGCCATTACCACCTCTTCCATTGCCGTATTCCCTGCCCTTTCTCCAATGCCGTTTATTGTACACTCCACCTGCCTTGCACCGCTGTTTATGGCAGAAAGGACATTGGCTGTGGCAAGCCCAAGGTCGTTATGACAGTGGACACTTAAAATTGCCTTATGGATGTTTGGCGTGTGCTCCATAACGTACTGGATCATCTTGCCAAAGTCCCAAGGTATGGCATATCCAACTGTGTCAGGAAAATTTACTGTTGTGGCCCCGCATTCTATAACCCGCTCAAAGACCTTGCAGAGAAAGTCCAGGTCAGTGCGGCTTGCGTCCTCTGCTGAAAACTCCACATTGGAAGTATAGCCTCTTGCGTACTTTACTGCCTCTCCTGCCATCTCGAGGACCTCGTCCCGGCCCTTTCTAAGTTTGTACTTGAGATGTATGTCAGAGGTTGCAAGAAAGGTGTGTATCCTTGGATTAGCCCCATCTTTAAGGGCCTCCCAGGCGGTATCTATATCTTTTTTGGTAGCTCTTGCAAGGGCAGCAACCTGAAGACCCTTAAGCTCTTTGGCAAGGGTCTTCACACCTTCAAAGTCGCCAGGTGACGCAATAGGAAATCCTGCCTCCAGAACGTCAACCCCGAGCTTTTCGAGCTGACGCCCAATCTGGAGCTTATCTTCCATATTAAGTGCCACACCAGGAGACTGCTCACCATCTCTTAAGGTGGTATCGAATATTATTATCCGGTTGTTACCCTGTGAATTTACGTTGTTATTCTCATTTTTGCCAGAGGCGGTCATGACCCTGTTACCCCCTTTTTTCTTTTTATTGCTGTTTGATGGAAACCTTGCCTTCCTGCCTGCTCCTTGCAAACCCTTTTGTCAGGAAAGGATATAGGAGAGGACCAGACAGGCAGTAAAAGAGAAACAGCACGAAAAGGGTAACCTTTGGTTCGATGGCAATAACTACCATTGTGAGCAGAAGGGCTACAAGCCCTCTGAAAGGGTGTTGGTTGAGCCAGTACATCTCCTTGAAACTGTAGTATCTCACATTGCTGACCATGAGAAAAGACAATGCGTAAATCATGATCAGAAGCCCGTAATGGTGTACTGGCCCACTTATACCAAAATGGTGACACATGAGGACAGTAGTGGCCACCATGGCAGCAGCCGATGGACAGGGAAGCCCAAGAAAGAAGCTCTTAGAGCCAGGCCCCGATGAGCCAAGGGTGTTGAACCTGGCCAGCCTAAGAGCAGTAGTTGCCACATACAAAAATGCAGCCAGCCACCCAAGCCTGCCAAAACCCCTTAAGGCCCATGTAAAGGCCAAAATGCCTGGAGCAACACCAAAGGCCACTAGATCTGCCAGTGAGTCGTATTCAACTCCAAACTTGCTTGTTGTACCTGTTATTCTGGCCACCCTGCCATCCAGGCCATCAAATATTCCGGATACAAGCACGGCCCAGGCCGCTGCTAGAAATTTCCCGTCAATACTTGACACCAAGGAATAAAAACCGGCAAACAGGCTTATGCTCGTAAGAAGGTTTGGAAGTATATAAGCCCGCCTCTTTGGATTTCTTGATCTTTTTTTATCCTTTGCCTCTGTCATTAGGCACTCTCCATCCTGGCCAAAGGGCTTTGACCTGCCACTACTTTGCTCCCTTTTTCTACAAGGGGCTTTACAGTTGCAGGAACATAGACGTCAAGTCTCGATCCGAAACGGATCATGCCATAACGTTGCCCCTTTTTTAGCCTGTCTCCTGGCTCTGCCCAACAAACTATTCTTCTTGCTATGAGGCCTGCCACTTGAACCACCACCACCTTTTGACCCGTTTCACCCTGGATCAGCATTGCTGCCTGCTCATTTTCAGCCATGGCCCTTTTGGTGTTGGCAGACAGAAAGCCTCCTGGCCTATATTTCATGTCAAGCACCTTTCCATCAATAGGAGCACGGTTTATATGACAATTAAACACGTTCATAAAGATGCTGAGACGAATGCACTTTCCCGTTGCAAAATAAGGATCATCCCCATTTGCTATTTCAATCACCTTACCATCCGCCGGGGAAGTAATCAAATCTTGGCCGGAAGGGACTATCCTGTCTGGATCTCTGAAAAAATAGAGCACAAAGCCCGTAAGGCCAAGACATATTAAGGCCACGACCTTAAGTTGCAGCAGGGCAAAAACAACTGTAGCCAAGGCAGACATGCCTATAAACGGCACGCCCTCCTTGGCCACGGGCACATTAATCTTCTGCATGATTCAGGCTATGACTTCAGCCAGCTCATCATGTCCCTGAGCCGTGCACCAACCTTTTCCAGCATATGGGTCTGTTCCCTTTTTCTAAGTGCGTTGAACACGGGGCGATTAACGCGATTTTCCAAGAGCCATTCCTTTGCAAACTGGCCAGACTGTATCTCTTCAAGGATGCGCTTCATCTCCTTCCTTGTTTCAGATGTAATCACCCGTTTGCCCCTTGTAAGATCTCCGTACTCTGCAGTATCGCTTATGGAGTATCTCATTCGAGACAATCCACCTTCATAAATAAGATCCACTATGAGCTTGAGTTCATGACAACACTCGAAATAAGCAATTTCTGGCTGATAACCAGCTTCAACCAGCGTTTCAAAACCTGCCTTTATCAGTTCACTGACCCCGCCGCAAAGTACGCACTGTTCGCCAAAAAGGTCTGTCTCTGTCTCCTCCTTGAAGGTTGTCTCGATAACGCCGGCACGGGTTCCGCCTATACCTTGAGCGTATCCAAGGGCAATATCAAGGGCCTTGCCAGAGGCATCCTGTTCCACTGCTACAAGACAAGGCACTCCTCTTCCTATCTCGTATTCTCGCCTTACAAGATGACCAGGCCCCTTGGGTGCGACCATGGCTACGTCCACATCCTTGGGGGCCACTATTTGGCCAAAATGTATATTGAATCCGTGTGAAAACAGCAGCATGTTACCAGGCTCAAGGTTCGGTTCTATGGCCTCCCGATACAGATCTGCCTGCACATGATCCGGGACAAGAATCATTATAAGATCTGCCTTTTTGGCAGCTTCAGCCGCAGAGACCGGTTCAAATCCGTGCTTTACTGCCAAGTCATAGTTTGGAGAACCTGGTCTTTGGCCAACTATGACATCAAGTCCACTGTCTCTTAGATTTTGGGCATGGGCATGTCCCTGGCTGCCATAGCCAATAACGGCAATGGTCTTCCCATCTAATATTCCCTTTTTGACATCGTTTTCATAATATATTTTCATCTTTTGCAGCTCCTATTTGTTTTTAAAGGGTCTTTTTCTCACGCTGAATGGCAATGGTTCCTGTCCTTGTGATCTCTTTTATGCCAATGGGTTTAAGAAGCTCCATAACCGCCTTTAGCTTAGACTCAGGACCAGTAACCTCTATGGTGTACGTCTTTGGACTCACATCTACCACCTTGCATCTGAATATATCGCACATCCTAAGGACCTCTGCCCTTGTCTCATCCTCTGCCTTGACCTTTATCAAGGCCATCTCCCGTTCCACAAATTCCCCTTCGCTCACATCCACTACCTTGTAAACATCTACAAGACGGTTAAGCTGCTTTATAATCTGCTCTATTATGTATTCGTCGCCCGAAGTAACGAGTGTCAGATGAGACATGGTGTGATCCAAAGTGGGGGCAACACAAAGGCTTTCGATGTTGAACCCCCTTCCACTAAATAGCCCTGTAATACGAGAAAGCGCTCCGGGTTCGTTCTCTACCAGTACAGAAAGGGTATGTTTCATGGGTAAAAACTCCTGAATCTTTATAAAGTAGGGGCCTGCCATTAGGCAGGCCTGTGTACGCAAACTAATTATTTTTGCTCTTAAACAAGAAGCATTTCAGTCGTTGCCTTGCCTGCTGGTACCATGGGGAAGACCCCTTCTTCTCTTGCAATGGCAAATTCCATTATGGTAAGGCAATCTGTTTCAAGCCCTTTTTTCAATGTATCTTCCACCTCTTCCGGCTTTGTAGCCCTAAAACCCTTGGCACCGTATGCCTCTGCAAGCTTTACAAAGTCTGGTGTGACAGAAAATTCTGTTGCAGCGTAACGTCTGTCGTAGAAAAGTTCCTGCCACTGGCGTACCATGCCAAGAAACTGGTTGTTGAGAATTATAATCTTAACAGGCAGTTTCTGCTCCATGGCAGTGGCCATCTCCTGAATATTCATCTGAATGCTTCCGTCTCCGGCAACATCTATCACGAGTTTATCAGGAAAGGCCATCTGGGCTCCAATTGCTGCAGGGAACCCATAACCCATGGTACCAAGGCCACCAGAGGTCAAAAGGGTACGGGGCTCATCAAACTTGTAAAATTGAGCTGTCCACATCTGGTTCTGGCCCACCTCAGTAGTTACGATGGCCTTGCCCTTAGTAAGCTCATAAAGCTTTTCTATAACATATTGCGGCTTAATTACACCTGGCTCAGTCTTGTAGGTCAAAGGATGCCTCTTATTCCACGCACGGATCTGATCCCACCAGGGCTGGTACTTTTCCTTCCACACTTCAGGTGGACGGCCATCTTCCTCAATCACCTTGACCAATTTCTTAAGGGCTCTACGGCAATCTCCAACTATGGGCACATCCACCTTAACATTCTTCTGGATGGATGTGGGGTCGATGTCAATATGGATTATTGATGCATTTGGTGCAAAGGCCTCAATCTTGCCAGTGACCCTGTCATCAAACCTTGCCCCAACAGCTATGATCAAATCCGTGTTGGCCATGGCCATGTTGGCGCAATAGGTACCATGCATGCCCAACATTCCAAGACTCTGCTCGTGAGTCCCTGGGAAACCTCCAAGGCCCATGAGGGTCATGGTAACAGGTGCATATATTGCCTCTGCCAACTTCCTAAGTTCCTTGTGGGCATTTGCTATAATTACTCCACCACCTGCATATATGATGGGCTGCTTTGACTTTTCTATAAGCTTAAATGCCCTTTCTATCTGCCTCGTATGAGGTTCTACCACAGGATTATATGAACGAAGCTTGATCTTGTCTGGGTAATCAAATTCTGCCACCTGATTCTGGATATCCTTTGGTAGATCTATTAGCACTGGCCCAGGCCTGCCTGAACCCGCTATATAAAATGCCTCCTTCAAAATGGTTGGAAGCTTATGAACATCCTTAACCAAGTAGTTGTGTTTGGTACAAGGACGGGTTATCCCAACTATATCCACTTCCTGAAACGCATCATTACCAATAAGGCTTGTGGGCACCTGCCCTGTAAAGACCACCATGGGTATGGAGTCCATGTATGCAGTAGCAATACCTGTTACTGTATTGGTCGCGCCTGGGCCGGAAGTGGCAATACAGACCCCTACCTTTCCGGTTGCCCTCGCATATCCGTCTGCTGCGTGGGCAGCCCCCTGTTCGTGCCTGACAAGAACGTGTTTTATGTTGCCATCCTTTTCCATGGCATCATACACGTCTATAATGGCACCGCCTGGGAATCCGAAAACCACATCAACACCCTCTCTCTTGAGGGCTTCTACCACCATCTGTTTTCCTGGCAACTTTGTCATGTGAATCTACCTCAGAGCTAAAATTTTAATGGAACCAGTAGCATATTCCCACTGAAATTGCTTGTCAATGGATAGAAAAGCTCATTTTTTCTCAATTAATCAAATACTAAAATTTATTTATTCGGTTAATTTTCTTTCATTTTTCCTGTTTATTATGACGAGAAAAACAGTTAATTATTATGGCCATGAAACATGTCCCAACACCCAAAGGACTTAGAACACCGGCAAGACGTGCTGGCAGATGGCTCGTGCTCTGTATAGCGGTTGGGCTGTTTGCCGGCCTTGGGGCCATAGTGTTTCATTTCCTGTGTCATGTAGGTCATTACTTCTTTCTTGATTTCCTTGCCGGCTACAAACCAAGCCATCCAGCCGGGGACCCGCCCCTCTTTCACTACCAAACACCTGAAGAACTGCGAAGATGGATACTATGGCTTGTGCCCGCAGTAGGAGGGCTTCTTAGTGGGCTGTTGGTATATTGGTTCTGCCCTGAGGCTCAGGGGCATGGTACCGATGCTGCCATAGAGGCCTATCACAAGAAAAACGGTATCATCGAGCCAAAGGTACCCTTTGTAAAGATGATCGCCTCGTTTCTAACCCTTGGTTCAGGCGGGTCTGGAGGCAGTGAAGGGCCAATTTGTCAGATTGGCGCAGGTCTTGGTTCACTGCTTGCCCAAAAACTCAAGGTCCCTCCAAGGGAAATAAGGATTCTCATGGCAGCAGGTCTTGGAGCAGGCATTGGAAGCATATTTAGGGCACCTCTTACAGGGGCTCTGTTCGCATCTGAGATCCTATACAAAGACCCTGAATTTGAGGCAGATGTTATCATCCCTACAGCCATTGCTGCCACCATTGCCTATTCCATCTTTTGTACTGTCTATGGTTGGGGTTCGCTTTTTCGTGCCGAAGACTACAGATTTTCCAATATTTGGGCACTTGGCCCCTATGCAGTCCTTGCCCTTTGCCTATCCATAGGAGTTTTTCTATTTGTGAACATATTTTGGGGATTTCATGATTTCTTCCAGAAAAAGGTAAATCTGCCACTTTGGGCAAAACCCACCATTGGAGGGCTGTTAACAGGTACCATCGGACTTTTTCTTCCGCAGGTTCTTGGTTTCAGTTACGGATTTATACAGGATGGTCTTTACAATAAGGTGACAATGGGGCTTTTCTTGGTCGTTGCTGTAGGCAAGATCCTTGCAACCACCTTTTCCATAGGCTCAGGCGGAAGCGGAGGAGTATTTGGCCCTTCGGTAGTCATTGGTGGCTCCATAGGCGGGGCTGTAGGGCTCTTTTTTCATGAGCTGATGCCCACAGTAGTGCCATCGGCCTCACCTTTCATAATCGTTGGTATGGCAGGCTTTCTCGCAGGAAGCTCCAATATACCTATAACAGCTGTCATCGTGGTGAGTGAAATAACCAGCTCCTATCACTTGCTTTTGCCCTCGATGATGGTCTGCTCCCTCAGTTATTTCCTTTGCAGGCGATGGAACCTGTACAGGGCACAGGTCAAAAGTAAAATCGACAGCCCGGCTCACAAGGGTGATTTCTTAAACGACATATTGGAAGGAATAACTGTGGGCGACATTTTTAATCCAGACAAGGTCTATGCCATAATCCCGGAAGACATGACGTTTGCCCAGTTCAGACGTTTTTTTAAGGCAACTGAACAACATTACTTTCCTGTTGTGGACAAGGAAGGCAGGCTTTCCGGTATTTTTTCAATCAACGATATCAGGCACTTTCTATTCGATAAACATTTGGGCGATCTTCTGATAGTAAAGGACTTTGCCAGGAAAAATGTCATAACAACCACGCCTTCCGAGGACGTAAATACACTTTTGAGAAAATTCACCATCAGAAATATAGACATGATTCCAGTAGTTGATGATAATGATCCTACAAAATTCCTCGGGATGATCAGCAGAAGAGAGGTCATTGATTTTTACAATAAGACATTGAACCAGCTCAAGGAATCAAAGAAGGATATAGAGGAATTACCCTTTTGATTAATTGCACCGATTAAAAAAGAAGATAAAAAAACCCCGGTTCCCTAACAAAACCGGGGTCAACCAATCTCCAACAACCCAACCACCATTTTTTTCAAAAAAAAAGCCCTTCCATCTTCTTGGAAGGGCTGCCATAGCCAAAAACCTTGTAACTTACCACACAAATTATATTATTTACTAACCTTTATGATGTTAAAAGTCAAGATTTTTTTCGAAATTGAGGCAATTTTACACCTCATTCCTCCTGTTTCCCGTCCTTTTGCTCATCTGTCGCCTGATTTTTTGTTTGTTCGGTCACTTTCTCCTCAGACTGTGCCTCAGCTACCGGTTTATCTTCTTCAGCGTCCTGGGCGTCCGGAGAGGCACTCTCATCTGAATCGTCCAAACTATTTTCTTGAACATCATCATCTTGAGATCCTTCTTCTTTCTCAAGAGATTCAGATGACTTTTGGCTTGTGGCCTCAGCATCCGTCTCTTCTTTTGTTTGCAGTTCGGATTCTGTTGATTCTGCCGCCTCATCCACTGACTTCTGGGTTTCTTGTGCCTCTGGTATAACTGTAGGAGCAACCTGTTCCTCGGATATCTCTTTCTTGCTTTTGGCCTTTGAAGAGCCAATGGATTCCCGAACCAGTTCAATGACACACATCATTGCGCCATCTCCCCGTCTTGGCCCTATTTTTACGATTCGAGTATAACCACCGCGTCTTTCAGCCATCAAGGGAGCTATTTCTGAAAACAATTTGGCCACCACCGTCTTATCCATTATGAAAGAAAGGGCCTGACGCCTTGAGTGGAGACTTCCTTCCTTGGCAAGGGTAACGAGTTTGTCTGCGATGCGTCGAAGCTCCTTGGCCCTTGTAACAGTAGTGGTTATTCGGCCATGACGAAACAAAGAAGTGGCCATGTTCCTGAACATGGCCTTTCTGTGAGCCGTTTTGACACCAAAATATTTCGCTCTTCTTCTATGCCTCATTATTTGTTACCTTCCTTATCTTCTTCTCTCTCTGGTGGAGTCCAACCCTCCAACTTCATTCCAAGTGTCAATCCCATGGAATCAAGAATTCTAAGGATCTCCTCAAGAGACTTTCGACCGAAATTCTTAGTCTTCAGCATCTCTTGTTCAGTTTTCTGCACCAACTCCCCTATGTAATGGATGTTTGCATTCTTAAGACAGTTTGCAGAGCGGACAGAAAACTCAAGCTCATCTATACGCTTATTAAGATCCTTGAGTTTATCCATGTATGGAGGGCCTTGGGGCTTCTCCTCTGGTTCTTCAGTCTCATCAAAGTTGATAAAGACACTCACCTGCTCTTTCAATATCTTGGCTGCATAGGCAACTGCGTCCTCTGGTGCCACACTGCCATCTGTCCAGATCTCCATAGTCAACTTATCATAATCGGTCCTTTGGCCAACTCTGGCCTGGGAGACCTTGAAGTTCACCTTTTTGATGGGTGAAAAAAGGGAATCGATAGGAATTGTGCCTACTGGTTCATCCTTTATTTCATTGGCATTTTCTTCTGCTGGAACGTATCCTTTGCCCCACTTGACGAGCAGTTCCATGTCGATCTCACCATCGTCTGTTAGCGTGGCAATCTCATGTTCCGGATTGAGGACCTCACATCCGCCTTGCGGATCAATGAGATCAGCAGCAGTCAGCACGCCAGGTCCTTTCTTTTGCACATGAAGCCTTCTGTCTTCATCCTTGAAAAGGCGGAAACGCACACCCTTTAAATTAAGGATTATGGCAGTAACGTCTTCTATGACCCCTGGGATGGTGGCTAATTCATGATCGACTCCTTCTATTCGAACTGCCACGATGGCAGCACCCTGAAGAGAGGCAAGAAGGATTCTTCTAAGGGCATTGCCCAATGTTATTCCATAGCCCCTTTCCAAGGGCTCACAAGAAAACTTGGCATAGGAATCTGTCCTTGTATCTTGCTTTACCTCTATACGCTTTGGCTTTATCAGCTCTCGCCAATTTCTGTAAAATGGATTCTGATTTGTATTAGCCATAATCTCTTTTTTATCTGATGTCGCCCTATTTGGAGTAAAACTCTACAATATACTGTTCCTGAATAGGCATGGTTATATGGGAACGTTCTGGCATTGCCTTAACAACGCCCTTCTTGTTTTCAGCATCAAGCTCCAACCAGTCTGGAACCCCCCTTCTTGCAACGGCCTCTGTAGCCTGAACTATGGGAAGGATATCCTTGCTCTTTTCCCTGACCTTTATCTCATCCCCTACCCTTACCTGATAGGATGGAATATCCACGCGACGACCGTTTACCAAGAAGTGACCGTGCTTAACAAGCTGTCTGGCCTGGGACCTGGAGTCAGCAAAGCCAAGCCTGTACACCACATTGTCAAGGCGTCTTTCAAGGAGTACCAAAAGATTCGTTCCGGTGACACCCTTTTGCCTGTCTGCAATCTCAAAATAGCGCCTGAACTGTGACTCCTTAACGCCATAGATCCGCCTGACCCTTTGTTTTTCCCTTAAACGGATACCATAATCCGAAACCTTCACTCGCCCTTTGCCATGCTGGCCTGGGGCATAACTTCTTCGTTCAAAGGCACACTTTTCTGAAAAACATCTATCACCCTTGAGGAAGAGCTTGCTTCCTTCTCTTCTGCACAATCTGCACCTTGGTCCTGTATATCTTGCCACTATATCCTCCAGTGTAAGTGAAACTTTTATATGATTGGCAGGTAATGAAACAACCTACACTCTCCGTCTTTTGGGAGGCCTACATCCGTTGTGGGGAAGCGGAGTAACATCCCTAATGACTGTAATTTGAAGCCCAGCTGCTTGGAGGGCCCTGAGTGCAGCCTCCCTTCCACTTCCAGGCCCCTTGACTTCCACTTCCAAGGTACGCACTCCATGCTCCATGGCCTTTCTGGCAGCGTTTTCAGCAGCAACCTGCGCAGCAAATGGAGTGCCCTTTCTGGAACCCTTAAAACCGTTTGCTCCTGCACTGGACCATGATATGGCGTTGCCTTGTTTGTCAGTTATAGTGACAATGGTGTTGTTGAAGGTCGCCTGAATGTGGGCTATCCCTTCTGGAATATTCTTTTTAACCTTCTTGCCGCCTCGTCTCGGTGGTGACATTTACTCCTCCGTTACTTCTTTTTCTTCTTTATGGCTGCACGACGAGGGCCTTTTCTCGTGCGGGCATTTGTGCAAGTGCGCTGCCCTCTTACAGGCAACCCACGTCTGTGCCTTAGTCCCCGGTAACATCCAAGATCCATGAGTCTTTTGATGTTCATGGAGACCTCTCTTCTAAGATCACCCTCTACCTTATACTCTGCATCAATGATCTTACGGATGGCAGTTATATCCTCATCGGTCATTTCATCTGTCTTTTTGTCCCAAGAAATCCCGGCCTTATCCAGGATCTTTTGGGCTGATGTGCGACCGATTCCATAAATGTATGTGAGGGCGACCTCAAGTCTCTTGTTCTTTGGTAAGTCAACCCCTGCAATTCTTGCCATTTTTCCCCCTAAATCTTATCCTTGACGTTGCTTGTGTCTCGGGTTCTTACAAATAACCCTTACAATGCCTTTACGTCTTATAATCCGGCAGTCCTTACATCTTTTCTTTACCGATGCTCTAACCTTCATTGTTCTTACCCTTTTCGATTTACCTTATTTGGACCTGTATACAACACGGCCCCTTGTCAGATCATATGGTGAAAGCTCAACGGTAACCCTGTCACCAGGCAATATCCGAATGTAATGCATGCGCATTTTCCCTGAAATATGTGCTAATACCTTATGACCGTTGTCTAACTCTACCCTGAACATTGCATTTGGCAGAGTCTCTATAACCTTACCTTCGACTTGGATCGCATCCTGCTTGGCCATAGTTATAACCTCATCAATCAACTAAATAAAACCATCACTGAGGATCTGGGGACCCTTATCGGTGATGGCCACAGAATGTTCAAAATGGGCAGCAAGCGACCTGTCGGCTGTCACTGCTGTCCAGCCGTCTTCAAGTATCTCCACATCATAAGAGCCGACTGTCAGCATTGGTTCAATTGCCAGTACCATACCTTTTTTCAAAACCGGGCCAGTGCCACGCACACCATAATTTGGTACTTCAGGTGGCTCATGCAATGATCGGCCTACTCCGTGACCTACAAATTTTCTCACTACACCGAAACCGTACGAGTCGGCAACCTCCTGGATAGCGGAGGAAATATCACCAAGTCTCTTTTTGGGTTTGGCCTTTCCTATTCCTGCATACAGGGCCTGTTTCGTTGCTCTAAGCAAACTATCAGCCTGTTTGGATGGAGCCTTCCCGACAAAACAACTAAAGGCTGCATCCCCATAGTAACCATCTAAAATAACACCTAAATCTATACTTACAAGGTCCCCCTCTTTGATCACCTTCTTTTCCGAGGGAATACCATGTACTATTTCTTCATTAACTGAAATACACGTAGCCGCCGGGTATCCATAATAACCCTTAAATGCAGGCCGTGCGCCTTGTTCCCTAATCCGCTCCTCTGCTATCCTATCAAGATCCTTTGTAGTAATACCCTCCTTAACAAGCTCTCTGAGTTCTTGCAGAATCTGAGCAACAATCTGGTTGGCCTCTCTGAGTTTTTCGATCTCCCAGGGTGCCTTAAGAATGATTCTTCGACTGCCTGATTTTTTTCTCACTCTCTTCCATCGATAAAGGCTGGCTCTTATCGACCCTTTAGCCTTGCACCCTGTATCAGGCCTTCATAATTTCGTGTAATCAGGTATGATTCTATCTGTCCCAAGGTATCCATAGCAACACCAACAACAATAAGCAGGGCCGTACCTCCAAAATAAAAGGGTACGTTAAACTTCGAGATTAATACACTTGGCAGAACGCAGACAAAGGATACATATATTGCACCTATCAGGGTAATTCTCGAAAGGATATTGTCTATGAACTCCGCAGTCTTCCTCCCTGGCCTGATACCAGGTATGTAGCCTCCATTTTTCTGAAGGTTCTCTGCTATATCAGTCGGATTTATGATAATGGCCGTATAGAAGTAACAAAAGAAGATTATTAGAGCAACATATATACTTTCATAGATGAGACTGCCTGGCCTTAGAGCCTGGGCTACCGATTGCATCCAAGGCACTCTTATGAAATTCGCTATGGTTGCCGGAAACATTATTATGGATGATGCAAATATTGGAGGTATTACGCCGGCAGTATTGACCTTCAATGGAAGATGGGTGCTTTGTCCACCGTACACCTTCCTACCAATGACCCGACGTGCATAATGAATTGGTATCCGCCGATGTGCCTTTTCCATGAAGCAGATGAACGCCACGACAGCCAACATAAGTACGAGAAGTATGAGGAGCAATGCGGCATTTATCTCGCCTGTTTTCATGAGCCTGAAGGTATCAATTATGGCCGATGGCATCCTTGCTACGATTCCAGCGAAGATTATGAGGGAGATACCATTTCCCACCCCCCTTTCAGTAATCTGCTCACCAAGCCACATAAGAAACACGGTACCAGACATGAGCGTGAGTGCTGTAAGCAGCCTGAATGACCATCCTGGATGGGCTACCACAGGTATTCCCCCAGGTGCCACCATGCTTTCAAGTCCAATGGCTATCCCTAAGCCTTGAAGCGCACTCAACCCTACGGTTCCGTAACGGGTGTATTGGCTCATTTTCTTCCGCCCCTCTTCACCCTCCTTTTTCAGCTCTTCAAGTTGAGGTACAGCCACTTGTAGTAGCTGGAGGATGATGGAAGCGCTGATGTAGGGCATGATTCCAAGGGCGAATATAGAAAATTTCCTTAAGGCACCACCTGAAAACATGTCAAACATGCCAAAGAGTGTACCCTGCGCCCTTGAGAAAAAGGATGCCAAGGCATGAGCATCTATTCCAGGCGTTGGTATCTGCACACCTATCCTGTAAACAGCGAGCATCAACAGCGTGAATATTATCCTGTTTCTAAGCTCGGGATAGTTCCCTAAGCCTTCTGCTCCCTTAAGCACCTAACGCTCCTGCTTCATATTCTGCCATTGTGAATCTGCCCCGAGTATCCATTTTATCCTATTGGAATCAGCTCAATGGTTCCACCTGCTGCCTCTATCTTCTCACGAGCAGTACGACTTACAGCATGAACCTTAAGTTTAACGGCCTTATTAATATCTCCATTCCCCAAGACCTTGACATACTTGTCCCTTTTCTTGACAAGCCCCCTGCCCTTTAAAACGTTAATATCTATCACATCGTCATATTCAAGATTGTTTAGGGTAGAGACGTTAACCACACCAAAGGCCTTTCTGAAGGGATTCTTAAAGCCTCTTTTTGGAAGCTGCCTGTATATTGGCATCTGACCACCCTGAAACCCTGGCGGTATGGCTGCTCCTGAACGTGACTTCTGTCCCTTGGTTCCCCGGCAGGCCGTCTTACCATGCCCACTTCCTGGCCCTCTGCCTACCCTTTTCTTTTTCTTAACTGAACCTTCAAATGGTCTTAATGAATCTAAGGTTATCATAATCTTTGATTACTCCAACTTATGCAGCCTCTGATTTTTCTTCGCCAATCTTCTTCCCCCTGAGACTGGCCCTAAAAACTGAATCAACAAGGTCTTGCAATCCTACGAAAGTGGCACGTAAAACGTTATGAGGATTGTTTGTACCGATACACTTGGTGAGTACATCGTGAATACCTGCCGCCTCCATAATTGCCCTTACTACTGCCCCTGCTATAACACCGGTACCTGGAGGAGCTGGTTTCAAAAGAACCCTGCCGGCACCAAAATGGCCTATAACCTCATGCGGTATGGTTGTGCCTACCATGGGTACTTGAATCATGGACTTTCTGGCCTTTTCAGTGGCCTTCCTAAGGGCCTCTGGCACCTCTTTTGCCTTGCCAAGGCCAAAGCCAACTTTCCCTGCACCATCACCAACCACAGCAAGGGCACTAAAGGAAAACCTCCTACCGCCTTTAACCACCTTGGCAACACGATTGATGAAGACAATTTTCTCAATATATTCTTGTTCCCGATTTTCGATATTTGTAAGCAACGTCCAACCTCTCTCGTATGTAATAAGTAGTTAGAAAATTAGGCCCTCTTCTCTGGCCCCTTCTGCAAGCTCCCTGACCCGGCCATGATAGAGATATCCGCCTCTATCGAACACTACACGCTCGATCCCCTTGGCCTTGGCCTTTTGAGCAATCAGGTTTCCTACCTTACGGGCCATCGCCTTCTTTCCACCCTCTATTTTTTGCCCTTTTATCTCCTTACTAAAGGATGAAGTGGCCACCAAGGTAATTCCTTTTTCGTCATCAATTATCTGTGCTATTATGTGCCGATTGCTCCTGAAAACCGACAATCGTGGCCTTAACTCGGTTCCGTGGATCTTTTTCCGGATCCTTAGCTTTCTTCTAAACCTGGCCTTGACCTTTGGATTTGTATTTCTTTTCATATCTGGTTGCCTGTTTTTTGAAATTATTTGGCAGCAGCCTTGCCTGCCTTTCTTATAATCACCTCATCCGCATATCTGACACCCTTGCCCTTGTAAGGCTCTGGCGGCCTATAAGCCCTTATCCTGGCAGCGGTAAGGCCAACCAATTCCTTGTCATGGCCTTCAATAACAATTTTCGTCTCTTTTTTTGCGTCCACCGTTGCCTTTATTCCTTCAGGCAGCGGGAACTCAATGGGATGCGAATAGCCAAGATTCAACACAAGGGTCTTTCCCTTCACCTCCGCCTTGTAACCAACTCCCGTTACAATAAGCTCTCTTTTGAAACCAGAGGTAACTCCCTGAACCATATTGGCAACAAGTGCCCTGGTGAGCCCATGAAGTGCCCTTGTGGGCTTTGAGTCATCACTCCTTATAACCTTCAAGACGTCTCCATCCCTCTCTATTTTTATCTTGGGATGAATAGTCTTTTCTAACTTGCCTTTTGGGCCCTGAACTGACACCCGCTGGCCATTTATATCGACCTTTGCTTCCTTGGGAACCTTTATTGGTAGCTTACCTATACGAGACATAATGAGCTCCGATCCTTACCAGACTTCGCAAACCACCTCACCTCCAACACCTGCCTTGCGTGCATCGGAGTCTGTGAGCACTCCACGTGAGGTGGATATTATGGCAATACCAAGTCCTCCTCGGACCACTGGTATTTCATCCTTACTGGCATATATCCTACGACCAGGTTTACTGACCCTTTTTAGGTCCTTGAGGACAGGCATTTTTTTATGCAACTTGAGGGTATGGTAGCGAAGCGTTATGCGAATAATTCCCTGCTTTCCATCCTTAATTATACGGTAGCTGTTTATATAGCCCTCATCCTTCAGAATCCTTGCTATCTCAATCTTCAGACGGGACGCAGGGATATCCACCTTTTCGTGGCCTGCCCTTACCGCATTTCTTATTCTTGTTAGCATATCTGCTATTGGGTCAGTCATTGACATAAGACAACACCTTCAATCTTAGTATTAATTACCAGCTTGACTTTGTAACTCCTGGAAGTTGACCAAATGACGCCATCTTCCTAAAACAAATCCTGCATATACCAAACTTCCTGATATAGGCCCGTGGCCTTCCACAAATAGGACATCGATTATATTTTCTTACCCTGAACTTGGGTTCTCTTTTTACTTTTTCCATTAAAGCTTTTCTGGCCAAAATTCCCTCCTATTTCTTAAATGGCATGCCAATGGAATCGAGAAGACAAAAAGCCTCTTCGTTGGTACCAGCCGTGGTCACAATAGTTATATTTAAGCCTTTGATCTTATCAATTTTATCATAGTCTACCTCTGGGAAGATAATATGTTCCTTTATTCCCATACTGTAATTACCTCTGCCATCAAAGGCCTTTGGTGAAATACCCCTAAAGTCCCTGATACGTGGTATTGCAATATTTATCAGTTTGGTAAGAAAGTCGTACATGCGTTTTTTGCGCAAGGTGACCATGCACCCAATTGGCATGCCAGCCCTTAGCTTAAAGGCAGCGATGGATTTCCTTGCCCTGGTAATCACTGCCCTTTGACCTGCAATCAAAGACAACTCTTCGGTGGCAGAATCCAAAATCTTGGCATTTTGAATGGCCTCCCCAAGCCCCATGTTTAAGACCACTTTTTCTATCTTGGGGACCTGCATCTTATTCTTGTAACCAAACTTTTCCATCAGTTTGGGCACTGCCTCTTGGTGATATCTTTCCTCAACACTTAACATTTTTGATCCAATGCCTCCCAAAGGCTACTTGCTCTCAGTTGGTATTACTTCCCCGCACTTCTTACAAATCCTGACCTTTGTGCCATCTTCTAACTTTTTCCTCGCTATCCGTACAGGATCTGTACATTTGGGACATATAAGCATCAGGTTTGAGATGTGAATAGGAGCCTCTTTTTCAATAATACCACCAGATGATCTTGGCCCCGGCTTTGTGTGCCTCTTGATTATCTGGGCACCCTCGACAATGGCCCGATATTTTCTAAGGTCTATTAATTTGATCCTTCCAACTTTTCCACGATCCTTACCGGCCATTACCATGACCCGATCGTTCTTTCTAAGATATGTTTTCTTTTTCCCTGTAGCCTTCATAACTTATAAACCCTATCTATATGACTTCCGGAGCCAGGGATATTATCTTCATAAACCTTTTGGCCCTGAGTTCCCTGGCAACAGGCCCAAATATACGTGTTCCTACTGGTTCTCCATATTGATTTATTAGCACTGCTGCATTTTCATCAAATCTGATAAAGGAGCCGTCTGGCCGCGGTATCTCTTTTCTGGTACGTACCACAACGGCCCTGGCCACATCCCCTTTCTTTACCTTGGAGTTAGGGATGGCCTCCTTAACAGATACCACTATGGTATCACCTATTCTTGCATACCTTTTTCTGGTCCCACCCAGAACCTTTATACATAGGACCTTCTTAGCCCCGGAATTGTCTGCTACGTTGAGCTTGGTTTCCTGCTGGATCATTTCTCACTTACCTCACACTATGGTTTAGACGGCCCTTTCCACGATCTGTCTGACAATCCAGCGTTTTTTCCTGCTAATAGGCCGGTGCTCTTCAATGGTAATCTTATCACCTATCCGGCACTCGTTGTTCGGATCGTGAGCCATGTATTTCTTTCTCTTCTGGACAAACTTACCATATATTGGGTGCCTAAATCTCCTTATTACCACAACAGTCACTGTCTTATCATTTTTGTCGCTAACCACCATACCGGTAAGCGTCCTGCGTAATCCCTTTGCCTTTTCCATCAGACCTCAGCACCCTCCAGATCTTTCTCTCTTATGATTGTGTTGACCCTCGCTATCTCGCGCCTGACCAGCTTCAACCTTGCAGTGTTTTCAAGTTGATGCGTGGCATGCTGGAATCTTAGATTAAAGAGCTCCTTGCGAAGGTCTTGATCCTTTTTTCTAAGCTCTTCTATGGTCATCTCCCTATATTTGTCTGCAGCGCTCATACCATGCTACTCCTGCTGACTATCTTGGTTGGTATCGGCAACTTGTGGGAGGCCAACCTGAGGGCCTCACGCGCTGTCTGCTCATCCACACCTTCCATCTCATAAAGGATACGCCCTGGCTTGACAGGTGCCACCCACAACTCGACACCACCCTTACCTTTACCCATCCTGGTTTCAGCAGGCTTTTTGGTAACCGGCTTGTCAGGAAATATCCTGATCCAGATCTTCCCTTTCCTTTTTACGTGCCTTGTTATTGCGATTCGAGCAGCTTCGATCTGCTGAGCCGTTATCCTGCCTTTACCAAGCGCCTTTAATCCAAAGTCGCCAAAATTGAGCCGGTTGCCTCTTTGTGCAACACCCTTTACACGGCCCTTTTGATGCTTACGGTATTTTATTTTCTTAGGTGCTAACATCTTTCATCACCCGCTTTTAAATGTCTGCTGAAACGTATTCAGCATCCTTGTCTGGCAACACTTCACCCTTAAATATCCAGACCTTGACGCCTATTACGCCATATGTGGTTAGTGCCTCAGTAAATCCGTAATCAATATCTGCCCTAAGAGTGTGAAGCGGTACCCTGCCTTGGAGATACCATTCACGTCTTGCCATCTCAGCACCACCGAGCCTGCCGGCACAGGCAATCCTTATTCCCTGGGCACCGAATTTCAGTGCAAGACCTACAGCCCTCTTCATAGCCCTTCTGAAAGAAACCCTTCTTTCGAGCTGTGCTGCCACATTTTCTGCCACTAATTGGGCATCTAACTCTGGCCGCCTTACCTCGGTTATGTCTATAAGAACAGGGCCTGTTGCTATCTTTTCAAGACTCTTCTTAAGAGCCTCTATTTCAACCCCTTTCTTGCCAATGACTATACCGGGACGTGCGGTATGAATCCGCACTCTTACTCGTTTTGCCGCCCTCTCTATTTCAACCTTTGAGATTCCGGCATGTGACATCCGTTCCTTGACATGCCTGCGAATGTTGTGATCTTCAAGAACCAGCCTGGGATACTCTTTACCTGCAAACCATTTGGAATCCCACGTACGAGTTATTTTCAATCTAAGTCCTATTGGATTTACTTTCTGACCCAAAATTACCTCCCGGTACAGTTCACTAATACTCGTCCAAAACTATGGTTATATGAGAAAGTCTATGCCGTATACCATAAGCCCGGCCCATGGCCCTTGGCCTCCAGCGTTTTAGCTGAGGGCCCTGATCCACACATACTTTCTTCACATACAGACTGTCCATATCAAGGTTCATGTTTTCAGTGGCATTGGCCAAGGCCGACTCCAAAACCTTTTTTATGATCCTTGCACCTTTCTTAGGCGACAGGCTCACTATCTGCATGGCCTCATCCACTGGCTTATTCCGAATAAGGTCTGCAATGAGCCTCGCCTTTTGCGGTGATATGCGCCTGAATTTGCCGATTGCCCTAGCCTCCATGATAAACCTTCCTATTTCTTCTTTACCTTTGATTTCTTGTCTGCCGCATGACCGTAAAAGGTTCTCGTTGGTGCAAACTCACCCAATTTGTGCCCCACCATGTTCTCAGTGATGAACACTGGAATAAACTTTCTGCCGTTATGCACGGCAAAGGTCAGGCCAACCATATCTGGGATTATCATGGAGCGCCTTGACCACGTCTTGATGACCTTCCTGTCATTGGTCTCAATGGCCTTCCTGACCTTCTTCATCAAGTGTTCGTCAACGAACGGTCCTTTTTTAATTGATCTTGGCACTAGCCTATCTCCTTTTTTTAGACAATTACTTCTTGTGCCTGCTACGGACTATGAACCTGTCGCTTGGCTTCTTGCCCCTTGTTCTATAACCCTTGGTAGGCCAACCCCAGGGACTGCATGGATGGCGTCCGCCAGAAGACTTTCCTTCACCACCACCCATTGGATGATCCACAGGATTCATTGCAACGCCCCTTACCCTTGGTCTTCTGCCAAGCCAACGACTACGGCCAGCCTTTCCGATGGAAACATTTTCATGATCCAGATTCCCTACCTGGCCAATAGTGGCCCTGCAGTCCTCAAGGAACATCCTTACCTCCCCACTGGGAAGCCTGATCTGGACGTATCTGCCTTCCTTGGCCATAACCTGGGCGGCTGTTCCGGCACTCCTCACCACCTGTCCACCTTTACCAGGTCTCATCTCTATATTATGAACCAAGGTGCCAAGGGGAATATTCTTAAGAGGCATAGAGTTGCCCGGCTTAACATCTGTCACATCATCTGAAATAACCTGATCACCAGTTTTCAGGCCAAGAGGCGCAAGTATATATCTTTTTTCACCGTCTGCATAGTGCAGAAGGGCAATCCTTGAACTCCTGTTTGGATCGTACTCAATGGCGGAAACCCTTGCCGGTATTCCAAACTTGTTCCTCTTAAAATCGATAACCCTGTATTTCCTTTTGTGGCCTCCGCCTCTGTGCCTGCTGGTTATGCGGCCATAAGCATTTCTACCACTACTTCTTTTAAGTGGCTCAAGGAGTGATTTCTCCGGCTCTTTCTTGCTTAACTCCTCGTCGACTATAACACTCATGAAACGTCGACCAGGCGATGTTGGTTTATACTTCTTTACTGGCATTATGCACCCTCGAACAGATCAAATTTTTCCTCTGGATAAAGCCTCACTATTGCCCGCTTAGTATCTGGCCTTCTTCCAATGAATCTGCCGCTTCTTTTCTTCTTCCCTTTTCTATTGAGAATTTGAACAGCTAAGACCTTCTTGTTAAGGACCTTTTCAACAGCCTCTTTCACCTCGATCTTGTTGGCCCTCTTGTCCACCTCAAGAAAAATCTGATTATATTTTTCATTATGGATAGTGGCCTTTTCAGTAAGGATAGGCGATTTTATAACAGAATATATGTCTTTCATTACCGTAGCCTCTCATCCAACAACTGGACTGCTTGCTCTTCTATAAGAAGGTATTCGTATTTGAGCAGGTCGTATACGTTGAGGCCCTTTTCAACAAGAACCTTTACACCTGGAATATTTCTGGCTGACAGCTCTATCTTCTCGTCCCTGTCACTTGTAACAACAACAGCCTTGTCACATCCGAAAAGCTGAAGCAACTTAGCCATTTTTTTGGTCTTTATCTCCTCTATTCCAAAGTCTTTAAGGACAAAAATACGTTCAGATGCCAATTTGTCACTAAGGGCCATCTTGAGCGCAAGCTTCCTTACCTTTTTGGGAAGTCCGTACCCGTAATCCCTTGGCTTAGGCCCGTGAGCCACTCCCCCGTGTCTCCAAAGGGGTGAACGGACACTACCTACACGCGCCCTGCCAGTACCCTTCTGACGCCAAGGCTTACGGCCGCCTCCCCTCACCTCTGACCGGGTCTTGGTGGAAGCCGTACCTGACCGACGTTTTGCCAGCTGCCATTTCACAACCTCATGGAGGACACCAACCTTTGGCTCCACGCCAAAAACATTGTCAGAGACCTCTATGTCCCCCACCTTTTCCTTTTGCGAACTATAAACTGCCAGGGTAGCCATAATTTGCCCTGTCTCCTGCATCTTATTTAAAATAGACCAACACCATCTGATTGATGGCACCAGCAACACCGCCCTTAACAAGCAACAGATTCTCTTCAGGGCGAATATCAACTATAAGCGAATTCTTGACTGTCTTGCGCTTTCCTCCCATACGCCCAGGCATCCTTTTGCCCTTCAATACCCTTGAAGGATAAGCGCTCATACCACTTGACCCGACTGCCCTGTGATGCTTTGAACCGTGAGCCATTGGCCCCCTGGAAAAGCCGTGCCGCTTTACTGTACCAGCAAAGCCTCTTCCCTTTGTGACGCTCACTATGTCAACCAATTGGCTTATATTGGCGTCAGATAAAGTGAGCTCCTGGCCCGGTTCGAACTCGTTTGGGTCTTCTACCGGTATCTCTCTGATGAAACGGAAACCTGTATCAACTCCTGCCTTTGCAACATGCCCTCTTGCAGGCTTATTCAGCCTTTTTAATGGTCTTTCCCAGTAACCGAGCTGGAGAGCATTGTAGCCCTCTTTCTCAGTGGTCTTTTTCTGAAGAACAACACAAGGCCCAACCTCCAACACTGTAACAGGCACACTTGAGCCGTCTTCACTGAAGACCCTGGTCATTCCTATTTTTTTGCCCATCAAGGCATTGATACCAGCCATTACTATAGTCCCCGATTATAGTTTTATTTCCACATCAACGCCCGCTGAAAGCTCAAGCTTCATTAGGGCATCAATGGTTTGCTGGGTTGGCTCCAGAATATCTACCAACCTTTTGTGAGTGCGCACCTCAAACTGCTCCCTTGACTTTTTGTCAATGTGGGGTGATCTGAGCACTGTATATCGACTAATTCTCGTAGGCAAAGGGATCGGCCCGGCAATGCGCGCCCCGGTTCGCCTAGCTGTATCCACTATCTCATTAAGCGACTTATCAAGTTGCTTGTGATCGTAGGCCTTAAGCCTTATTCTGATTCTTTGTGTAGGGACCATCATCCCGATCGCACTCCTTAATTAAAAAACCTATTCAATTATTTTGCTGACAACGCCTGCACCAACGGTTCGCCCACCTTCCCTGATGGCAAAACGCAGACCTTCTTCCATGGCTATGGGCTGGATCAGCTCCGCCTTGATCTTCACATTGTCAC
>Ga0256833_1000601_pt1 | contig 27568 bp, 31 predicted proteins | sample 356284metaG_FD_190535 | JGI IMG/M metagenome (GOLD analysis project Ga0256833, IMG submission 190535) | Hydrothermal vent microbial communities from Mid Atlantic Ridge, Atlantic Ocean - 356-284 | ecosystem: Environmental > Aquatic > Marine > Hydrothermal vents | place: Atlantic Ocean: Mid... | reverse complement strand
TTATTCCAAATTGATTATAGATACTAATACCATCTACCCAAAACAATTCTTGCTGATTGGAATAATTGACACCAAAAATAGAGTAAAATGATTTTTGTCCAAAACTTATAAATGGTAATAACAATAAAAATAAAATTATAATATTTTTTTTCATAATCTGAATTTAAAAAACTTTACACCTTGAATAAAATTCAAGGTGTAAAGTTAATAATTTAATAGTTATCTTCCGTTAAACCAAACCTAAAACTTCCAAAGTTATAAGCATTGCTTTCAGGATATATTTTATCACAATAATATACTTGTTCCTGTCCTAGTGGATCATCAGGATCAGGATCATCTCCTGGAATAATATAGGTATAATAATCATTTTCAAAAATAATATCATCTTGCACAAAGTCATAGTCTTTGTCACAATAGCTTAAATTAGTGCTTTTATCAATTGCTACCCAAAGTTCTTCAAACCCCAAAACTAAAGTTGGAAAATTTGGATGTTGATCTGCATTAATAATAAATGGAATTCCTTCATTATCAAAACCAGTAACTGTATCTTGAGTTCTTTCATCATAATCTTGTGAAACCACAACTACTTTTGGGACTTCATTCTCATAATTATTCCATTTTTTATAATCATTTGAATCAGCAGAAATATAAAAAATTCTTAAATATGGCTGAATTCCAATCATATCATTAAAAGAATCAAATCCAGAATTTAATTCAGGATTCCTGTTACTATCCAAGAACTGAAAAAGACTTATCCCTTCACCCATTTCAACATTTTCCAATTGATCAAATAAAATGCTAGCTTCACCATAAATTTCTGCAGCAGAATTCAGGTTATTTGCAAATATAGTCCTAAATTCTGCATCATTCATAGATTTTGCTAAAGCGTATGCAATATCTATTCATGCAACAAATACAATGCAAACTTATAACTAATTTTCAGATAAATTAATCAATAATTTGTGTTAATTTCACCGAATTTTGTTTAATTTGCACAATATATTTTTTATAAATATATTATATTTTGTAGGATGAATAGGTAACCTTCAAATATTGATTAATTTTAACAAGTTTTTGATTATTTTACCAATATATTATTTTAACATATACAACGATAAATGATTATGGAAACAGGTCTGCAAATTAGAATATTGAGAGAGCATAAAAAATTGAGTAGGGAATCAATGGCTGATTTATTGGGAATCTCTACCAACACTTACCAAAAAATAGAATCTGGGGAGAAAATACCTAATCTGGAAGAAATCAAACTAATATCTAAAGAACTAGATGTCGCTCCCGAGTTTTTCCTTAAAAAAGATGGAGTTTTTATAAATAATGTTAATAATTCCCCGGGGGTTGGTACTGTAAATACAGTAAGTATGGATAAGGACTTACTAAAAGCTCTTACAGAAACCCTCAATAGATTAAATCGTTATTTGGATAAAAGTAATTGATTAAATACTTTATTTCTGTGTGAATAAAGAATGAACCCTTTTTTTAAAAAATTGAAAATTGAAAAGACAAAAAGAAATTTAATTACGAGTTAAATGATATATCGTAGATTTGAAAGAAATATTCCAGCCCCTCTTCGGGGGTTGGCTGGCAAGAAGTTGGGATGCCTTAACCTTGTATAGTGAAGAGCATTGCTAGAAAAATCAAGGGATTTTTTGTCGATTTCGCAGAGCAACGGAGAAATGGGGAGTTAGGGGGTAGCAGAGCAAAAAATAAAATTAAACACTTTATAGACAGATACTATAAATACAAAACAGTAATAATCGTAATAAATAATAAAACTATTATAATACTAAATGATTTCCAAAATGGGTGAGCGTGTTTCAATTCTAAAAATTGGAATGCCACACCTATATATTTAATAAAAGATGCTATTATGATTCCAAAAAAGGCTAGTTTGGAATAAGTGGAGATTTCGGAAAAAGTGTATTCAACAATAGTAAGTACGACAAGTATTATCCAAATAAATATAAGTGTACTATTTTTCTTCATAACTTATTTTTTGTTTTTTTTATTTTATGAGAACATTGAGGTTTTATAATCAAAGTAGATAAAATATTGGAAATACTAAAATCCAAATCAAATCACACAAATGCCAAAATGCTCCCCCAGTCTCTACATCAAGATAATCATCTTTTGAATATTTGTTCTTTTTAATACTGATATATAAAGCCACTAATATCAATATTGCCACGGAAACATGGATAAAATGAAACCCTGTAATCAGCCAGTAGAATGAGAAAAAGGTGTTTGTTCTCATGCCTATCCCATCAATTATTTTATCATAATACTCATATCCTTTGAGTGCTAAAAACATAAATCCGGTAAGTATAGCATACAGTATCATCTTAGAAGCTTGATTGTTGAGACCTTTTTTGATTTTTTTGATACCTAAAGCCATAAAAAAACCACCTGTGATAAGAATAATAGTATTTATTGTGCCTATCAACGCACTTAAATGGTGCTGTGATTCATGAACAAGCTCAATATTGTTGCTTCTGAAAACAGCAAATGCTACCAATCCACCCATAAAAGTAAGAAGCTCCAAGCCTATAATTATCCATATAAGTATTCCACCGGGAGGATAATAAAAGTTTTTATAATTTATTGGTTTTTCCATAATTTCAACTTTTTATTTTGTTGTAATATTTTTGGATTTTTACACAAGATTTTAGTTCAGATTTCGCTTTTTCTCCTAAGCTGCTGTTTGTATTGTTTTTTAAGAATTTGTTATAATCAACAATAGCTTCATTAAATTTGTTTATGGATTTATAATATCTTGCTCTTTTTAAATGCATAATTGGAGACGAGCTGTCTTTTGCTATACTATCTGTCAATAGTTTTATGGCAATTAAAGCATTTTGCAATTCTTTTTTTGTATCAAGTTTTTCAAACTTATTCTTTTTCCTATCACTTACCGGTCTAAGGTGGAAGATAGTATTTGTAAATCCTATAATCAGTATTATGCCTAGAGCAATTAATAACTTGATTCTATTTTTAGTAAGCATATTTTAATAATTAACCGTTAACAATTCTTTCTACAAAAATGGTCATTGCATTTATCAATTCTTTAGGATTTGTTAAAACATTGTAGTTTTTTGTTCCAAACATTAGAGGTAGATAGTATTTTGCCCTTTGCTCTATGGCAAAAGCATGAATGGAAATATGATGTTGATCCATTTCTTTAAGTGCTTGTTTTACATCTGCAATACCGTATTTGCCTTCATATTTATCGTAATCATTAGGTTTGCCATCTGTCAAAAATACTATCCATTTTGCTCTTGAATCTCTTTTGTTTAATAGATAAGTAGCGTGTCGAAGTGCAGGTCCCATGCGAGTAAAACCACTCGGGTTCAATGTGCCTATTTTTGCTTTGCTTTTTTCCCAATTATCATCAAATGTCTTTAATGTATTGTAAGTACAATTATTCCTGGTTTTGGAAGAAAAGCCATCTATTTCAAATTCAATATTGTATTCATCAAGTACTTCGCCCATTAATATTGCAATTTGTTTCTCGACATCAATTATCCTTGTTCCCGAGGCATATCCATCACTTGAAAGACTTTGATCTAAAAGAAATAATATAGAAATGTCTTTGTGTTTTTTGCGTTTGGTATCATAAATCTTCTCATTGGGTGAATGACCTGAATAGATATCACTAACCATATCTGTCAATGCATCAATATTTAATGTTTCTCCTGTTTCTACTCTTTTTATTTGATTAAGTTTATTGAAAAAATCAGCAAATTTCCTTCTAATACTTCTCAGTATTATACCGTTTTGGGAAATTGTATTATTGTAATATTCCAGATCAATTTCTATGGTGTTTTTATAAAAAACTTTGCAGTAATTACGACGATACTCCTTTTTTTTGTAGTTGTATTCATCATACAAATAATGCTTTGTTGTAGCTTCTTCTTCTTTACTTTCTGCAATATTTGCATTGGATACAAACTCTGCTTGATAAATTGAATGTGTTTCATCATCTACTCTAACAGTGTGTTTCATTCCGGCTTCAGCTAAAGCCTCAGCATCATCTTCTAGTGAGTCATCTCCGTCAAAATCCCTAGGCAACCCTGAATATTCTTCTATGGTTTCAACTTTTTCAAAATTGTGAGTAAGCACCCAATCATCTTGATCTTTTTTGTCAACTTGAACAGATTCAATCTCCTCAATAGGTTTTGCATCGATAACAGTATCTGCTTGAGGAAGTGCTTTTTCGTCAAATTTATTGTCCATTTTTTCAGAAATGTCACTGTTAGAATCTGCTTTTCTAATAGATCCCAACAACCATGAGTAATCAATTTCTGATTTGCGTTGGGAATAGTAAATCTCCAACTCTACAACCAATTCTCTATAAAGATTTTCAATTAAGGGGAATTCATTGAATAAACTATTGAGTATTGGACTATCCTTATCTTTTTCTAATTTGCCATAGGGTAGAGTATATTTTCTGTTTTCTATCATTTGAAATATTTTTGTAAAATAGAAAACCCTGAATTGATAATATTTAATATTTAAAACTTTGTTCTTTAGAAGATGAAATTTTTCGGGCAAAAATATGTTTTTCCCTTTTATTCCTCCTTCTTTTTCTGCTGTGAAGATATTAATGTCTTTACCTGTCAGCACCCTTGCAAGAATTGTGAGTTCTCCATTGATTTCCTCGAGTTTGACCATTCTATCTTTTTCATTTTCGGTCAATTCAGGAGCTTTCTTCAAGAAAATATTCAATAATTTTTTAAACAATAACTGGTCGAGTTCCATTATCAGATCATTAGTTCAGATAGTGTAATCAATGTTTTTAGTACCTCCTCATCATCTGTCAATGGTTGTATTATTCCAACGTTTACTGCAAGGCGTTTTTCTAATCCGGCTTTGATTAAAATTGCAGCATCTACAATCAGTCTTGTCGATACGGTTTCGGTCAGACCAAGTTCATGTAAATTGCGGATTTTAATAGCTATTTTCACCAAATCTTTTGCTATTTTACTATCAATACCTGTTTCTTTTTGTATTATTTCAGCTTCAACTTCTTGTTTAGGATAATTGAATGTCAGTCCAACGAATCGTTGTCTTGTAGAAGGTTTCAATTCTTTATATCCTTTTTGGTAGCCAGGATTAAAGGAGGCAACCAACATAAAATCTTCATGTGCTTTGATTTCTTCACCTAGCTTATCCAAAAATAAAACTCTGCGATAATCGGTTAATGAATGAATTGAAACAATGATATCCGGTCTTGCTTCTGCTATTTCGTCAAGATAAATTATAGCTCCGGTTTTTACAGCATTAGTCAATGGGCCATCTTGCCAAACTGCCTCAGTACCTTTTAAAATAAACCTGCCTATTAAATCAGTTGCGGATGTTTCTTCATGACATGCTACTGTGATTATTTCCTTGTCCAGTTTCCAAGCCATGTGTTCTACAAAACGAGATTTTCCGGTTCCGGTAGGTCCTTTAATCAATAATGGCAGTCTTTTTTTGAAACTTGCTTCAAACACCTCAATTTCTTTACCTGATTTTAAGTAAAAAGGTTCTTTATCTATTTTCATATGATATATCTTTCGTGTATTTCTAAGGTCAAACCGCTGCCAAGTTGCCGGTTATAAAGAATATGTGTTTAACTTATTACGAGTAAAAAACGTATAGCCGAAGCTATTCAAATTGTTTTCTAGGGTATAAGCAAAAGCTATTTCTTTATCTATTTCACTATTTTGACAAGGGTTTGGTGTAAAAAGGGCAACTTATGAGCTGCCCTTTTTAAATTTGGTTTGTCGTTTAGTCTAATTATATTTTTTCAAATTTATCTTCCATTCCAATTGCTTCATCATTGGGTAATCCATATTTTATGAAATTCCATACATATAGCAATATTCCTATGGTAAAAATACTAGCTGTAATAATCAATACCCAAAAATGTGAATGAAGTTCACCTTGGACTGTCATGAAATCCAATCCTAATCTTCTTTCTAAAGTAACTTGTGCAACTCCCATAGCTCCAAAAGAAGCCACCATTCCTAACATACCTACAAGTGACAGCCAAAAAGCGTAATTCCCTAGAGCGCTGTCATAGATTTTTCTTCCGGTCACATTTGGCATAATGTATGTGATAATTGCAAACACTATCATTCCATAAGCACCCCAAAATGCAAGGTGTCCATGCATAGCAGTTACTAATGTACCGTGAGTGTAAAGATTAACCTGTGGTAAAGTATGAGCTAACCCTAACAATCCTGCACCTGCGAAAGAGACTATTGCAGTACCAAGAGTCCATTTGACAGCCATTTTGTTTGGATGCCTTTTTTCTCCTTTGTTATACATGTTAAGGGCAAATAAAGCCATTGCCATAAAAGCTAATGGTTCTAATGCAGAGAATATACCTCCTACAATCAACCAGTAACTTGGTGCTCCTGTATAATAATAGTGATGTCCTGTTCCTAAAATCCCGGATAAAAATGTAAGGCCTACTATTACATAAAGCCATTTTTCGATGACTTCTCTATCCACACCTGTTAATTTGATAAGTAAATAAGCCAAAATACCACCCATTATTAATTCCCATACTCCTTCTACCCAAAGGTGAACAACCCACCATCTAAAAAATGAATCTAGAGCGTGGTTGTCAAACCAAATCATTCCGGGAAGATATAATAATGCAGCAGCCAATAGACCAACTGATAAAATCATTGCTGTTGTGGTTCTTTGCTTTCCTTTCCATAAAGTAGCAAGAATCAAGAATAAAAATAGTAAAACATCAATAACAACTAGAAAATCTAACTCTCTTGGGATTTCCAGAAACTTTCTTCCTTCCCACCATCCAAAATGGAAACCGATTACGGCTGTTACTCCAACTGCAGCCAATGCAGCTAGTTGAATATAAGCCCATTTCACACCTACTAATTCGTGATCAGCTTCATCAGGAATAATATAATATGCAGCTCCCATGAATCCACTTAAAATCCAAACTACAAGCAGATTTTTATGAACAGCCATAGACGTATTGAATGGTATCCACTCGTGCAATCCATCATAACCAAGATGTGCAAATGCTTGAATAAACCCATACGTTATCTGTAAAATTATTAATAGCATACTCAGTGCAAATGCCCAATATGCAACTTTTTGTGATTTATATTTCATAATATTTATATTTTAATTTTGAGAAAATTGGTTAACTATTTAAGCCTGTTTTTTAATGGAGGATCAGCCGGATAACCATTGAGATCTATCTCTCCAATCCATTTTAAAAATGCAACTATTCCTTTAGCATCATTTTCTGAAAATCCGTATGCTACCATTTTTCTCCCATGTGGAGCCCAAGGTACTTTTGACATAAGGATCGCCTTCATGGCATCAGGTCCCAATCTATCGTAAACTTTAGTAAGTTCGGGGGCGTAATAAGCACCCTCGCCCATTAGTGTGTGACATCCCATACAGTTATTCTCATCCCATAACACCCTACCATGAATAACTTCTGCAGTCATGTTTTCTTCATGTGTGTGTGCCGGTATACCTTTAGTTACGGTATCAATTGACATCACAATGAAAATAATGGAGAAAAGTAATGTTCCTCCTAAAAAGAAAAGCAAAGCTTGTTTTTTCGAAAGCATATCTATTTTGTTTTAGTTAAGAAAAATAATTATCAGTCAATACTATAATAAAAGACAAATTTATCTTTTATAAGATTCCGCAATATATGAAAATATCAAGAAACCTACAAGTTTATAAGTTATCATGTTGCTAATTTATAATTACTCCAAACAAACAAGTAGGTGTTTTCGTATAGGCGTTATAGTGTTTGTCTATAAAGTGCCGTAGAATCTTGCATATTGGTAGAGCATGAGGAGTATATACTAAGAGGTTTCACCCTCTGCCACAACCAACGCAGGAATTATTCAGGCAAGAGCAAGGGAGATCTTTGCCTTGGTGAGTGAAGAGTAAAGATCGGAGATTTAATTGATTTTGCTCCGGATATGATTGCCAATTGAATTGAAGGTCAAGATAGTGATGAATATTGCCATGCCGGGAAATATTGCCAACCACCATGCTGTAAAATCATGTCTTGCTTCACTTAATAAACTACCCCAACTAACATGATCTGCCGGAATACCGATACCTAGAAATGATAATGTAGATTCCAGTAAAATAGTTCCTGCAAATCCAAATGCCAGAGCTACTATCGTGGAGTTTAATACATGAGGTAATGCGTGCTTCCAAATAATATAATTGTTGGAATAGCCCAAAGCTTTCGTAGCTTCTATAAATCTTTCTTGTTTTATTTTCAACATTTCTGCTCTGACATATCTGGCGATAATTGGCCATTTCAAAATAGCAATTACTATAATTATATTGTAAATAGATGGTTTTGTAAAAAGGCTGATTAATATTAATACGACAAAAGTGCCCGGCAATGATTGAAATAACTTGATTACAGTCGAAAACATACTGTCAAGAGGTATTAGGATTTGTCTAGTGAAAATATTGATTTTTGATAAAGTAAACCATAAAGCGATTATAATCCCTAAAAACAAAGCAGGGATGAAAATAAAATTGTATCCTCCCGTAGTTAAAATGGAAATTATTGCTGTTTTGTAATACAAAAAATAAACGGTGAAAAATAATAGGATTATTGTTATCAATAGGGAAGACAGTTTTGCTTTAAATTCAAAGTCACCAAAATAACTAGGGTACAGGCTCATCATGAGACCTAAGATAAGTGCTAAAAACATGGAGCTAAAACCTATTTTTAGTGCAATAGTAGTACCGTGAATCAACCCTGCTAAAACATCTCTGCCAAGGAGGTCTGTACCTAGATAATGTCTTTGTTGTTTTTCTGCAAGATTCTGTTCGCCAAAGGGAGAGATACTACCGGCATTAAGCTTGTCAATGCTGTTATTTGAATAATGAATTATGGGGTTTAAAATAATCTCACACTTATTATCTTGGTTTACTCTATATTTGTCACTAAAAACAGGAAATGTATATCCTTCCTTATTTTTGCAAATTAATGGTTTATCATTTGCGATAAAATCCGCAAAAATACCTATAAAAACAAAAATAAAAAGCGATATATATTTTATTCTAATCATTTGTTTTAGTGTATTTGATTTGAGGATTGAAATATGAATAGAGAAAGTCACCAATCATGTAGGATAAATACGTTACAAAACCTATAATTAGTACTATTGCAAATACTATATTCCAATCATAATTCAAAATAGAATCATATAACAGCCTTCCCATACCGGGAATATTGAAAATAACTTCAGTAATAACCGACCCTGCCAAAGAAGCAGGAAAACTCACGACTAGTAAGGTGATTAGAGGTAACAATGAATTTGGGAATATATGTTTTAAAATCACTTGTTTTTTGGGAATACCACGAGCCAGAAGAGCTAAAAAATATTTTTTCTTCATCTCAACTTGCATATTTCTTCTTATTAACGTTCCTAAATATGCACCTGAATGAATCGCTATTATAATTGAAGGTAGCAATAAATGGGGTGTTGCTATAATAAATTGTCTCAAAGTGCTCATATCTGAATCTATTTTACCAATGCCAATGGACGGAAAGATATGAAACAATCCCGATGTAGTAAATAATATAACGGATAAAGTAGCCAGCCAAAATAATGGCAAAGAATGGAAAGCTACAAATAGCGTGTTTAATGTTGTCGATATTTTTTTATTTGAATTTGCAGCGGTATAAATACCAAGAGGAATAGCTATGCCAAAAGTCAAAATATAAGCTATTAGAATATAAAGCAAAGTCCATTTTAATGATTTCAATATCTTAGTAGAAGCTTTTTGCCCATCGATTATTGAATTGCCAAAATCAAAAAGGAGAATTTTCCCAAACCATTTATGAAATCTATTATTCGATCCGTAAAAAGTTATTTTTGGAAAAATACTCAAAGTAGTCACTTTATTACTTTTTAACTTGTTGAAAGAAATATCTATTTTCTTAAATTTACTTACTATTTTTGAAGGTAATTCTCGCTCAGGGGTTGAAAATTTATTATAGAATATTTTATAATTATCATTAAATTCTTCAGGGTTAGAACTATTTTTTAAGTTTAATGATATGTGTAATAATTCTTTGATATAGTTTTTATCTAATATTGTATCTTTTGAATTTCGCAAATTGGCATTAAAATCATTCAGATAATCAAATAGTCTATTTACTTTATCAATTGAAAGGTATTTTACAAAAAGGGCTTTTTTTAATTCACCTGCCGGCTCGGTTTTTAATTTGTAAATAGTATTGGGATAAGCTATGGGATGAATGCTAAAATAAAATGGAGGCAAATCAAGGTTTAGTGATTTAGCGACTTCAATATAATCTTGTTTTTGTAGTTCCTCATCTTCATTTAACGACTCCCCGTTTAGTTCAAGATGTGCGACTACTTTATCCCCCGGAGCAAGTTCACTTAAAAAAAATACGAGTATCGCCAGCAAAAAGATCACCGGAAATATAAGTAGTATATTTTTTAAAAACCGAAATATCATTTGTAGATTATTTATACAAAACTAAGAATAAATAATAAGAAAGATAACATATCTTAAAGAATGAAGGCGTAAAATGGGGTTTTAGTTATATTTATTTCGTTAAAACATATTTTTTTTGCATTTTTATAGTTTGATGCCTAATGCAAAATTCTATTTTTACTTATTGTGATTTTGCTGTGTTTGCAAAATATCCCGGACGCTTTATGCTTGTTGTTATTTTATATTTATTGTTTACTATTATATTATTGGTAGGTACATATAAAAATATCACGGGTTGATTTTCGTAGATGATTTTTTGAAACTTTTTATAGAGTGAATCTTTTGTAGTTCTGTTTTTCTCTTGCTGTATTTTTTCAATTATACTATCGCATTTATCGGTATGAAATCCCGATAGATTTGTCATACCGGGATCAATATTATCGCTATGCCATCTTGGGTAAGGGTCATAATCGACTAAATCTTTCCCGATATTTGAAATAATCATATCAAATTTCAAGTTTTTTCTGTCTCTTTGATAATTCTTTTTATTTTTGGTTACTATACTTATATTGATTCCGATATTTTTAGCATTTTCTTTCAATAAAAGAGCGGTATTTTTTTCAATTTGTCTTCCTACTATGGTAAAATTAAGTGATAGTTCTGTTAATTTGCCATTTATTATTTTGTCTAGTATTCCATTGTGATTTGAGTCTGACCAACCCGCTTCAGCTAGCAATTTTTTAGCTTTTTGAGTATCGTATTTTATTGGTTGTAATTTTTTGTTATAATATGTTTTAGATATGTGAATCGGGCCTATTAATCTTTTTTCTTTTCCTGTTCCAAAGTTTTTTATCAGGAAATCTACATCTGTGATATGTGCCAGTGCTTGCCTTACTTTTAGTTCACTAAGGATTATATTTCTGTTATTTAGTATGATTACACTATACCTCAAAGAAAGCGGGCTATAAAAATCAAACATTTTATTAAATGAATTATCGTTTTTCAATCTGTTGAAATCGATTCCCGGTATATTGTTTAATAAATCAATATTTCCATTTTTTAATTCAGTTAATGCTGTTGTATTATCAGGGATTATCTTAAATAATATTTTATCCGGGTTGTTTTTTAAAAAGCTATTATTTTTGTATTTTGTTCCCCACCATTTTTTTTTCCTTTTAAGTGAGATATATTGATTAGTTTCCCATTTATCTAAATAATAAGGTCCGATATTGGAGACATTATCACGCATAAAATAAGTTCCATTAATGTTTTTTGCAAATTCCTTTGCCGCAGGTACTTTTTGTAATTGGCTTAAAATCTTGGGAGTGTTTAAAAATATTTTGTAATTATATTCCCTCATTAGATGCAGAGAGTCATAAAAATATTCGGGATATATCTCCATATTTGTAACTAATTCTTTTGTAAGCATATAATCACTTACGGTATATACATCTATTTTTCTAGGGTCGTCTTTGTAGATTACTATGTCTCTTATGTTTTTAAATTGATTTCTGATTGCGGGATGAATTTCCAACATTGGGTTCAATAGAATCTTGACAGAAAAAAGATAATCATTTGCTGAAATGCTAGTGCCATTATCCCATTTTGCATCTTTTCTAAGAGTCAGTGTATGTTTTAATAGTCCTTTGTGGATACCGGTGTCAAGTTTTATTTCATCGGGTATAGATTCGATCAAAGTTGGTATTAGTTTGTGATTTATTGGGTCAAAATCAGCTATTTGTAAGAAGATATAAGGATTTATTTGCAATTCAGCCCTGCCTCTTCTCTTAAAAGGTAATAAAGCTGACGGTTCTTTAGATATTCTGATTTTAAAAGTAGATAATTTCTCATTATTCTGTTTATCATTTGTACATTGAATAAGCAGAAAAGAAAGAATCAATATTAAAAATGGAATTTTATACATCAAATTACAGATTATTATTTAAATGTGCATTTGGGTTATCGCTTTGAAGTTCTAAAAATTCCCATTTGTCATTAGCCGGATTGTATTTGAATTTATAGATAATTCTCATAGATACACTAGCTGAGATGAGTGAGTAGCTAAATTCTCTTGTCTTTAGCGTCATTATATTATCTTTTATCAACATTCTGTGGGCTTTGACATTGGATCCGCCTGGGACATTTTCAAGAGAAAATTCATATCTTAAATCATCTTTGAACCCTCCATTTTCATTTAGACCTATCGAGTAAATCTCCGGTTTTCTAGCAAGTCCTATATAAATTCTTTTGCCTGTCTTGCCATGAAAAATGGTAATTCCCATGACGTCAAGATTTTTATATGTGTCTTTTATTGCTTTGGTAGAAGGATTTATCTGAAAAATTTTTCCTGATTCATTTTTATAAGTAGAACCGGCAACAGAAGTAGCATATAAGCTCTTTGTTTCGCAATCAAATTCCAATCCGATTACCCCAAATGGATTTTTCGCATTAGGTGGAGTTTCAGAAGGCAATTGCATGAATACATACATTTCACCTGTTCCTGAATCGACTTTAAGTATTCTGTTCTGCTCATTAGGTGGATTTATATTTATACTTACGTAGGGCATTGGAGCTGTATAAATATTTCCTTTGTCATCTAGAGTGTATAGTCCAAGGAATCCATAGCTGTCCCAGCCTGGTAACTGTAGCGTTTTTCCATTTCTTTTTGCCTCAATTATTCTTAATCCTCTAAACTCTGTACCTTGTCTTAAGTCAATAGCATAAGGAGGATTTAATCCATGTCTTTTGGGGAATAGAGGACTTCTTTTGCAAGAAATTATTGATGTATTATTTGAGATATTTGCTTTGTGGTGCTTGTTAGGTTTAGTATTTTGGGATTTGTTTGTTAGATTATATGTGAGTATCCCGACTATCGCGATAATCAGTAAAGAGACTATAAAAAGACCGGTTTTTCTTTTCTTATCAAGTTTGTTTTTTGATTGCTTCTTTTGTTTTTTTGCTCTTGCGGCTTTAGTTTTTTTTCCGGACATAAGATTATTTTTTTATTGGTACAAACATTGGGCCTACTATTCCCGGCCAGGTTTTAGTTACACTTTTTCCGTTTTCAACTACAGTTGTAGACCAACAGTATTCTTTGCCGGGAGTGTTGTCATTGTGCATCCTAGGTACATACCATAGAACGACATGTTTTTCATCTAAATTTTCTGCCGGTTTAAGAAATTTTTCAGGGCCCTGTCTATAATCGTAATTGCAACATGTACCCATCGTGACCATATCAGTAGTTCCTTCATCAATATCACTATGAAAAACAGATATATATATGAATGCACTATCTCCTCTGTTGTATTTGAATTGTCCGTTTCCAGGCTCGATATAGTATCCATTTCCTGACTTGGAACTGAGTTTCATCCAATATCCTTCTTTTGTATATTTTGCATATTTTTGATCCATCCATTTTTCCTTTTGCCATGTATTCCATGTTTTGCCATTCCATGTTGCAAAATTATCAGCTTCTTGATCCGTTGCAATGTCCATTCTGAAAACCGGTTTGTACACACCGTCAGTATTGCAGCCTCGACCGTGGTTTACTCCGGTTATCCTAAATCTTCCGTCATTGTAAAACTCAAACCTACTCTGATACCTATAATTGCATGGTGCCGGCCAAATAGGACTTCTGAAATCTTGAACTAAAGCGTATCCTATTTTTATACCATTCTCGTCATTAATAGGTTCTACAAATGGACCATCAAAAGCTACTACAGCTGATGAACTAAACATAGGGCATCCTGTAGCGTCACTATACCCCATACCTTCTTTATATAAATAGCTCACATGCCAATCAACGATTTTGGATGAATTGATAATGGTTTTTCCTTTATATTTTGTGTCAAAAACCTCAAGTCCGTCTGAGCTTGTCAATCTGTAATTAATATTCCAGTCTCCCAATGTTGTGTCATTATTTTGTTCACAAAAATGTTGCATTACAAATTCATTTTGTATTTCTCTTTCCGTAGTCTTCGGTATTGGTCCGTATTCACCCAATTCGGTCCAAGCAATTCCGACTAATTTCCAATCTGTGAGGTCAACAATAGCCCAAAGAGCTTTTTTATTTATGTGATTGAGAAAAGTAGGAGCTACGCATAAATGTTTGGATCTTTCGCATTTTGTTCCGTTTAAAGCAGTCTTTACATTTGACATTGTTGCTTCTTTTTCTTCAGGGTTTATACCCAATGCTTCTATTACTTCCGGTGAATTTATAGCGATATTAATAGCAATATCAGTCAATCTTTTATTCAGTTCGGCCTGACCATCTATTATTCTTTTTATATTGAAAACTCTTTCTCTCTTTACATCCACTAACGCAACCGTTGTTTTATTCCAAAAATAATTGTACATAGATACACGATAACAGTCTTCCTTATTGCATTTGGTATGTGGAGGTATATCGCTTGGTAATGCCTTACGTACATTCATTATTTCATTTCTGATTGGTGCGTGAGTATCCGGATGGTAAACGTCTCTAATGAAATCACTATTACTTATGGCTAAAGCTTGTGCTTTTTTTTGTTTTTCATCTCTTATTTCTTTGTCGTCGAGAAGTAAAATAGGGGGATCGTTTTTCAAAGATTCTTTCACTCTGTCATGATAATATTTTAATTCAGGAACTTTGCTCATCATTTCTGATAATGGCATTGGTTTTGCCAATGCTACATGTTTTTCAATAGGTTTTTGTGTAGTTTTTTCCTCTTGATTAGATTGCTTGCAACTAAATATTGATATTGAAATCAAAATTAGTATTGTTTTGGTGTAATTCATATTACTAAATTAGGTATTGAATGGCAAAAATACATTAAATTGAACAAAAAATGAATTTATAATCGGTTAATTAACTTTTCCCAAGAGCTATAGCGCGTTTTAATGCTGATTTTGCTCCTGATTGAATTAGGTCTGACAGTTGTGATTTTTCAAATGCTTTGATGGCAGCTTCTGTTGTACCTCCTTTGGAAGAAACTTTTTTTATCCACTCTTGAGTTGATAGATTACTCTGTCTATATAAATCAGTAGTGCCTCTAAAAGTCTGGACGACTAATAACTCTGCTTCTGAGGGCGAAAACCCCATTTCTATAGCAGATTGAACCAAAGAATCAATAAAATACATTACATAAGCCGGGCCACTTCCCGAAATAGCGGTAGCGGCATCAATCATAGGCTCGTTGTCAGTATAAATTGACTTTCCAGTAGTATTTATCAGGTTTTGTACAGTTACAAGTTCAATTCTTGTTACATCATTTGTTGAAGTGAATACTGTCATGCTTTTGCCGATCTGTGTAGCGAGATTGGGCATGGCTCTTATTACTTTTGTTACATTCAAGGAGTCACAAATAGTTTGCATTTTGACTCCTGCCATTATTGATAATAATACTTGTTGATTATCTAGAAAACCTTTTATCGAATCAAACAATAAAGTTGTATCTTGAGGTTTTACCGCTAGAATTATTAAGTCAGCATCTTTTATGAATTTTTCCGGTGCAGAAAAAACAGTTCCTATATTCTTTTGTCTTAATTCTGTAGCTTTTTCTTCTGATTTTTCAAGTATCATTATGCCTTCAGGATTAACAATATGTGAGCTTAAAAAACTCTTTGCATAGGTAATTCCCATACTCCCTCCTCCAATAATTAAAATTTTCATACGTTCAAAATTTAAGACATTCCGATATTATTGATTCATGATTTTCCAAAGTTCATCCTTGAGTTCAATTAGATTTTCTCCTGTTATAGCTGAGAAAAACATAAATGGGATATCACCAAAATTGAGTTCTTTTTCAATCATTTGTTTTAGCTCTTCATCTATCAAGTCTGATTTTGAAATAGCTACAAATTTGGGTTTGTCCAATAATTCAGGATTGTGCTCTTTTAATTCATTGATTAGAATGCGATATTGATTATTAATATCTTCTGCATCTGCAGGGATGATAAACAGCAAAACAGAATTTCTTTCAATATGTCTAAGAAAACGGAGTCCAAGTCCTTTTCCTTGATGTGCTTTTTCTATTATCCCGGGGATATCAGCCATTACAAAGGAGCGATTATCGCGATATTTTACAATACCTAGATTAGGAACAAGGGTAGTGAATTCATAATTTGCGATTTTTGGTTTAGCAGCTGTGATAGCTGCTAAGAGGGTGGATTTTCCTACATTTGGAAATCCTACCAAACCGATATCAGCTAATAATTTCAGTTCAAGTATTCTTGTTTTTTCTTTGCCGGGTGTGCCAGGTTGTGCATATTGTGGAGTCCTATTGGTTGAGGACTTGAAATTGACATTTCCCAAGCCACCCATTCCTCCCTGAAGTAGTACTTTCTCTTCATTATGTTCGGATATTTCAAAAAGGACTTCAAAAGACTCAAAGTCTTTGGCTACGGTACCTAAAGGGACTTCAAGTATAATGTCTTCTCCATTGGAACCTGTTTTTTGAGCTCCTTTACCATTTTCTCCATCTCCGGCAGCGACATGTTTTCTGAATTTCAATGGCAACAAAGTCCACATTTGTTTATTGCCACGGAGAATTATACTACCTCCCTGACCTCCATCCCCTCCATCGGGACCACCTTTGGCACTCAAACGATCCCTACGGAAATGGACAGAACCTGCTCCTCCTTTACCACTTTTGCAATAAATTTTTACGTAATCAACAAAATTATTATCTGCCATTTAGAATATTTTAGCTTTTATGTTCATCGATTGTACAACACAATCTATTAAACACAACATCAATCTCTCCAATTCCATTAACAGTTTTAGCTTTGTTTTGTTTTTTATAATAACCAAAAACATTTTGAGTAAACTCTTTATATATTTGGTATCTGCTTCTGATTATATCTTCATCCATATCATCAGCTCTGCCTGAAGTTTTTGCCCTATTCAATATCCTGGAAACGATTTCTTCTTCATCAACATCCAAAGCCAACAGTAGATCAACTTTCGTTCCCAAACTTTGGAATAGTTTGTCCAAGGATTCTGCTTGGGCTTCATTTCGTGGAAATCCATCAAGCAAAAAGCCTTCGGGATCTTTAAAAGATTGTATTTTTTTATTGAGCATTTTTATGGTAATATGATCAGGGACTAATTCTCCTTTGTCCATATACCTTTTTACAGCTTTTCCGAGTTCGGATTCATTTTTCAATTCGAATCTGAATAAATCACCTGTTGAAATATGGTGCAAGTTATATTTTTTAGTAATTTTCTCTGCTTGAGTTCCTTTACCGGAGCCGGGAGGGCCGAACAATATCAGATTAAACATTTTTTAATAATTTTTTATTTAGCGTGTTATAATATCCTTAGCAAAGGTAATTCTTTTTTTCCAATATTTACTATTTAAAACATCATCTTTTTTTACACCTTTGCTTGTTGTACTGTGAATTATAATCAAGCTATTACCATTGTTTTTAATAACAATACCAACATGATTGATTCTTCCGTGTTTTTTGAAAAAAATCAAATCACCCGGTTTAGTATTTTTAACTTTTATCCTTTTTCCTATTTTGGCTTGTTTTTCCGATGTTCTAGGCAGATTGTACCCATTTTTAGCAAAAACATATTTTGTAAATCCAGAGCAATCAAAGCCTGTTTTCGGGGAGGTTCCTCCATATTTATACTTTGTACCGTTAAGTTTATTAGAGGTTTTAGTTATAGATATTCTTATTTTTTCAGTAGCTGAATAGTCCGATTTATTTGGGTTTTCGTACCTTTTTATTGTTGTGCAAGAAAAAAATATTGCAAATAAAAAAAAGGCAGGCAGCGTTTTACCTAAAATATGCGTCTTTATAGTAGAGAAATTACTTATTACAGCTTTCATGTTAATTAATAAGATAATCGTTGCCAAGTCCGATTTGATGAAATCGGACTTTTTTTAATTTATATCACCTTATCAACTTCTTGACACCCCAATTTATTGCGGTTAGTAATCCAATAAAAATAAATATAAGATAATGAAAAGGCATATAGGTAAATGCAATAATCCTAAATTTGTCTGCAAACCATAACAAAAGAATAATAGAAGAAATTATCATAATTAAACCTGAAATTTTATCAAATCCCGGAATTTTGTCAAAACTTACATATCTTCTGACTACAAATAATGTTGTTACCATTGAGATGATTGGTAGTATTTGTATCAATATATCGAAATTTAAAATAGAGTGTCTTTCAAATAAAAATAAATAAAGATTGAAGAAGAGAGCAAAGATACCCGGAATCATCACTCCATATATTATTATCATATAAATTTCTTTCCAAGGGCTTTGATCACATTTATCATCACCCAATAAACCTGTTATTCCTGCAAGAATAGGCAATCCGACAAAATAAATCAATACGTAGTTAGGATTTTGTCCGACAAAGTCAAATAATTCTTTTACTGTCATTAATGCTTGTTTTTATAATACTATGCGAAATTACTAAATTATACCAGTAAATAATGCAAATTAGTCCAATAATTCATTTTATTTATGTGTTTTTTGATTTGAAAAACTCGTTATGGCTATATGGCTATACCTGTATTTTTACCTTGAATTCACGCAAATAGTTTTAATTTATTTAGGACTGTTTGATATCAATTAAAATTAGCCTTGATTGAATTTTGTGTTTAAAAATATATAGATTTTGAGGTCGCCTCAATTCACAATGTGGCAGTTGTTCTGAATTTGTTAAAAAATATATATTGTTTCTTTAAGCTATTTTAATAAATTTTTCGTTTTGATATTATAGTTTTACAATAAATACTTGAAATGGAAAGAAAATATTTTGAAGATAAACAGATAATAAAGTCAGCACATTTTATGTATTTTATGATATTGGTTTTTGGTTTGTGGCTAAATTCATGTGGAGATAAATGTAAAGATGTGTATTGTGAAAACGGATATTGTATAAAGGGAGATTGTTTCTGTGATCAAGGGTTTTCAGGTAGTAATTGCGAGGTTAAAGAGAGTGATAAATTCGTTGGCTTGTATAGTGGTAAGTTGTCATTTCCGGATATGTCTGTAGTGCAAAGTGTTGATGTAAAGGTGAAGAACGATCAATTTAATCCTTTTGATATAAATATCGGCATAAACAGCCACAATGGAGTTGGTTCATTTGAGTTGAAAGCACACGTAAGGGATGATAGTATTTTTATCGAACAAACGTTTAATGAGTTTTATACCGACTACGATACTACAATCAATCTCATTTATACTTCTGTTGGTAAATTGGTTCATGACTCTATAATAGAGATACCTATTATCTATAAAAATATTGAGCATAGCAAAATTTATTCTGTACAGCTTTTGGCCTCTAAATAAATAGAGTCTGTCGATAAAGTCATTAAAATTTAAAAATAATGCAGGATTATATCTCCTGCACTATTTCTATATTTTCCATGCCTTTAGTTATTGCTGATTCGTTCAATGGTATTAACTTATGGTATCTTTCAGGGAGTGATTTTTTTAGTCCTTTGATGACATTTTCCAGCTGAACTATTGGTTTTGCTTTCATATATGCCCCCAAAATCACCATATTGAAAACTTTTTTGTTGCCCATTTGGGTTGAAATCTTTGAACCCGTGATTCTATAAATATTGATATCTTTTCTTTTGGGGTGAACCAATATTCCATTTGGGTCATAGAGTAAAGTTCCCCCGGGTTTTACAGAGCTTTCAAATTTGTCCATTGACTGTTGGTTTAGTATGATGGCTGTATCGTATTTAGTCAAAATAGGACTACTGATTCTCTCGTCACTTATAATCACCGTTACATTAGCTGTACCACCTCTCATTTCCGGGCCGTAACTAGGCATCCAGCTTACTTCCTGATCTTGCATAATCGCACTATAAGCTAATATTTTACCCATGGACAAAACTCCTTGTCCTCCAAATCCTGCTATTATTAATTCTTCAGTCATAATTATATTTTTTAGCTTATTAATTATTTTAGTTTACCATTAACTTTGATATCTCCCAATGGGAAATAAGGAAACATGTGTTCTACCATCCATTCGTTAGATGCGACCGGTTCCATTTTCCAACCTGAATTACAGTTGGACACTATTTCAACAAAGGCTAGTCCTTTTTTATCTTTTTGTACTTCGAATGCTTTTCTTATAGCTCTTTTGGCTTTTCTTACGGCTTGAGCTGTATGTACTGCTTGTCTTGTCACGTAGTGGACGCCGGGTAATTGAGCGATTAATTCTGTTATTTTTAGAGGTGACCCCATAGTTTCAATTTCTCTTCCGTAAGGAGATGTAGAAGTGCGCATGCCATCTAAAGTGGTGGGTGCCATTTGTCCTCCGGTCATTCCATAAATACCGTTATTTACAAAAATGATTACGATATTTTCCCCTCTATTACATGCATGGAGTGTTTCATTGCCACCAATAGCGGCGAGATCTCCATCACCTTGGTAAGTGAAGACAAATTTATCAGGATAGACTCTTTTGATACCTGTAGCTACTGCCGGTGCCCGACCATGAGCGGCTTGCGTCATGTCTATATTCATAAATTCATATGCCAAAACAGAGCAGCCTACCGGAGCTACACCAATCGTGTCTGCTGTGATACCCATCTCTTCTACCACTTCCATTGTGATATTATGAGCAGTACCATGACCACAACCGGGACAATAGCTCAAATGCTTGTCAGTCATATTTTTGGTCTTTGTATATATTAAATTTTCCGGCTTAATTATATCTATTATTTCCATGATTATCCCTTTATTATTTGATTCTCTAATGCTTCTAAAACTTCTTCGGGGGAGTGAACGACTCCTCCATATCTGCCGTAATGTTCTGCTTTAGCTTTGCCTTCGATAGCTAATTTTAAGTCTTCAATCATTTGTCCTGCACTCATTTCAACAGCAAGAAACCCTTTTACCTTTCCTGCCAACTCATTGAGTTCTTTTGAAGGGAAAGGGAAGAGTGTAATTAACCTGAAAATACCTACTTTGTAGCCCTTCTCTCTAGCCAATTGCATTGCTTTTTGTGATATCCTTGCACTAGAGCCATATGCTACCAGTATGTAATCTGCATCTTCACAATCTATCATTTCGTACATAAGTTCATCCTCTTGCATCAATCTGTATTTCTCTTGCAATTTATGATTGTGAGCCTCTTGTTTATATGGATCAAGATCTAGAGAAGTAATGATGTTTCTTTCTTTATTATTTCTTTTTCCGTTTGTAACCCAATCGCCATATTTTTCTTCTATTTCTTCATCGGTAAGTCTAGGCTTTTGTTCAGGAAAGACGACCTTTTCCATCATCTGGCCAATTATTCCGTCAGCAAGAATCATAACTGGATTTCTATATTTGAAAGCAACTTCAAAAGCGATATCAACAAAGTCTACCATTTCCTGTACAGATGCCGGAGCTAAAACATATAATCTGTAATCTCCATGTCCACCTCCCTTGGTAGATTGAAAATAATCAGCTTGAGATGGTTGAATTGTGCCTAGTCCCGGACCACCTCTTACTACATTTACTATGACGGCGGGGAGTTCGGATCCTGCTAAATACGATATTCCTTCTTCCTTTAAACTTATACCGGGGCTTGAAGATGAGGTCATAGCTTTTTTTCCGGCTCCAGCAGCACCGTAAACCATATGTATCGCTGCTATTTCACTTTCAGCTTGTAAAACTATCATACCGGTTCTGTCTTCTGGTCGTTCCATCATCAGGTATTCTATTACTTCTGATTGTGGTGTGATAGGATAACCAAAATAGGCGTCACAACCCGCTCTGATAGCAGCTTCTGCCAAAGCTTCATTTCCTTTCATTAATTTTATATCTGCCATTGCTATATGTCTTTAATAAATTATTTAATTCTAAACTTTTACTCTATATACTGAAATCACTCCATCCGGGCATACAATCGCACAGTTTGTGCAAGCTATACAATCATCAGGATTTTCCATGTATAAGAAATGATAACCTTTTCTGTTAACGTCTTTTGCCAATTTTATGACATCTGTGGGACAGGTAGGAATACAAACGCTACAACCTTTGCATTTTTCCGTGTCAACAACAATCGCGCCTCTTACTTTTGCCATTTTGCTTCAATTTTATTGATTAATACTTTCGCTACAAATATAGTGATTTTACCAATACTTTAGATGCTATCAGGAGAACTATCGCCTTTATTTATATTTTTTATAAATTGAAAAAGCGAATATTATTTTGAATCAAATACTCTTTTAAAGACTTCTAGAGTTTTAATTCTGCCAAAATCAATTAAATGTATTTTGTAATAAAGAATAAGACTTTTTAACAAATTTTGTTTGTCTACTCGAGAAAAAGCTATTTTTTCGGGAAATTCAAGATCAACAGATAAGACTAAAATGAGATTTTTTGAGTCTTTTTCATTCAAAAAGTCATTGTGATGAGGGATATTGTGTGTAAATTTTCCTTCTCTGAGGTCAAAGTATATATTTGATGATGAGTGATTGGATATTGGATTGAACCCTAAGAATTGGCTCATTTTAATTAAAAATATCAGATGGAAGTTTGAGATATTTTTGCTTGTCTGGTCAAGAAAGACCAATGAATTTTCACAAAAATCATAAAATTCCTTATTGGTTTCTTTCTCTTTAATGCTTTTATTTATTATTTCAATAATAAAAAGCGCTATGGATGATTTTTTAATATCAAAAAGCAGATTTTTAAATACATAGGCCATTTGTGCTTCTTTAATTCTATTTATTTTGGTATTTTCTTTGTTGTAGATAACCAGATCCAAAATATTCATCGGTTGCAACATACCGAGAGTTACTTTAGCATTTTTTTTTCTAACGCCACTTATTATATATGTCTTAAGCCCTAATTCTCTAGTAAAAATATCAAGGATTAAACTCGTTTCCGAGTATTTTACCGTACGTAGAATTATTCCTTTTGATTTTGCAATCATCATTAAATAGTATCTAACAAGAAAATCCCAAATCCATCAAAGTGAATTTGAGATATTTACTAGTATAAAAAATTAAAAGAAGTTAAAGGTTATTTATCCCTTCTTCTTTTTTGTTTTTTGAGGTCTTGTCTTACCGTAAGAGCCTTTAATTATTTTACCTTTCTTTGTTTTTCTATCTCCTTTTCCCATTGTTATAAATTTTGAGTTGCAAAGATAAGAATTAAGTTTAATAATTGAAATATTATTGCACTTATTATTGTTTGCCAGAGAGGTTTTATTTCATTGGATTTGCTCAATATTTATCAGGAACGAAACTTTGTATTTCCAGAGGAGTTCTTACATAACCTTTATTGTGTATGCGTGGAGGTAATTCTTTTACCCCGTAATCTATCTCTTCGTAAGGGATTTTACTTAACAGATGGGAGATACAATTGAGTCTTGCTCGTTTTTTTTCATCTGCATTTACTACCCACCAAGGAGATATTTTTGTATCTGTATAAGTAAACATTTCATCTTTTGCTTTGGAATATTCGACCCACAATTCTCTTGATTTGACATCCATAGGACTTAATTTCCATTTTTTTGTCGGGTCTTTTAGTCTGCTTTGAAATCTTTTTTCCTGTTCTTCTTCACTTACCGAAAACCAGTATTTGATAAGTATTATTCCGGAATGAATTAGCATATTTTCAAATTTCGGGCAAGATCTTAGAAAATCCCAATATTCTTCATCGGTACAGAATCCCATTACTCTCTCAACGCCGGCTCTATTGTACCAGGATCTATCAAATAAGACTATCTCCCCGGCGGCAGGCAGATGAGTGACGTATCTTTGAAAATACCACTGTGTTTTTTCTCTTTCAGTTGGAGTTCCCAGTGCGACTACCCTTGCTATTCTTGGATTTAATGATTGAGTTATTCTTTTAATTGTTCCTCCTTTACCTGCAGCGTCTCTACCTTCAAACAAAACTACAACTCGCAAGTCTTCTTTTTTAACCCATTGCTGAAGTTTTACTAATTCAATCTGTAATTTTATCAGTTCCTTTTCGTAAAATGATTTTGACAGTTTCCCTTTTTTATTTTTCATAATACTAAAATTTGATATATATATACATAAATACTTTACTACACTCTTATGTTTTATATTACAAAATTATGTAGTGGTTTTGTGTAATGTCTTGTTTTTCTTTTATAATTGTTTTTATAAAGAAGGACAAATATAAAAAAAATATTACTTTTTGGACAGTTTTTTATTCTTTTTGTGCCTGTGATGATCTCTTTTGGTCTTTTTTTCAAGATTTTTTAATATTGCTTTTTCCATATCTATATTCATTTGATTTGATAGGCAGGTTAACACAAATAGAATATCAGCTATTTCATCAGATATATTATTTTGTAGTTCATTTTGTGTAATAGGTATTTTGAAGCTTTGTTCTCCATACTTTCTAGCTATTAGCCTTGCTAGTTCTCCCGTTTCCTCCATCAATAATATCATATTTGTCTTTTCATCAAAGTATCGGATGCCGTATTTTTTAATCCAATTATTGACTTTGTTTTGCATTTTTTTTATTTTCATATTAAGTTTTTTTCTATCCTATCACAATAAAAGCAAAAATTATTACATTAGTCTAATCTATTGGTTAATTTTGCATTTTTATAATATAAAACAAAAAAATATGTCTGCAATAGATAAAATAAATAAACAGGAGATGTTGGAAGGGATAAATTCGGCGAAATATGATAATGATCTTTCAGTAGTAATAAAAACAAATAAGGGTGATATCAATTTAACCTTATTTGCAACAAAAACACCTAAAACTGTCGCTAATTTTGTAGGTTTGGCAAAAGCAGGATACTATGATGGATTGTCATTTCATAGAGTAATTGATGATTTTATGATTCAGGGGGGATGTCCCAATGGGAATGGAATGGGCGGTCCAGGATATAATTTTGATGATGAATTTCATCCTGAATTACGACATGATTCTCCTGGAATCCTTTCAATGGCAAATGCCGGTCCTGGAACAAATGGGAGTCAATTTTTTATTACTCACATCGAAACCTCTTGGCTGGACGGAAAGCATACTGTATTTGGAAAAGTGAAAAGCGATGAAGATCAGGCAGTCGTGAATGCCATAAAAATGGGAGATAGGATTGAGTCAATAAAAGTCAAATAGGAGGTAATTACCAAAAAGTTTTTCCTTATGCAACTTTTTGTTGAGTCTCGTTGTAGCTGCTACAATCAGTATCCTGTCGTATTGCAATACAATATTTTGGGTAGTGGTATTGTTTGCTCCAATTGCAATTTATTGAGATATGTAAAATTTCCGGTTGCCTTAATGAAGAAAATAAGTGATTGGAATGTTTTGTATGCTAAAGTATACAAGAAATGGCTTGATGAAGATAAAGGCTATAAGGAGATATTTGATGTTTATAGTATAGTCAATAGATTAGGGTTAGAAATAGTAAATGAGATGGGGGTATTTAAGAAAACTTATTACTGGTGGCATGTTGATACGATGGAAAAAAAAGAAAGATGTCCTGTTTGTAACAAAAAACTTATATCCTTAAAAAATGATTATAGTACGAGTCACAAAGTTTGTAAAGAATGCTTAGTTTTAGTAAATGATGTTGAATAAAAGTTTGTATGAAGTTAATATTTGAATATAGTTATGGATTGTTTTTATGTGTTGTGATTGGTGGAGTTGCATTAGTTTTATCCACATACATTCCATTGGGTGCAGTAGCTATTGCAATTGTCTTAGGAATATTCTTAGGCAATATTTTAAAATTGAATAAGGCATTTGATTCTGGGATTTCTTTTAGTGAAAAGTATGTTTTGTCTCTTGCAATAGCATTGATGGGAGTTAATTTGAATTTTTCAGTTTTAAAAGAATTAGGCACAAAAACTATTTTATTAGTAGTCGGAGCGATGATTGTTACTATTATGTCTTCAATAGTGATCTCGAAGATATTAAAATACAATTTTAAGCTTGCTTTGTTGTTGGGTATCGGTAATGGAGTGTGTGGTAGTTCAGCCATAGCTGCCACCGAAAAAGTAATCGGCGTTGATAAAGAAGAAGTAGGATTGTCAGTAGCTATTGTTAATTTTTTAGGAACAATTGGTATATTTTTACTGCCATTCATAGCAAATATCATACTTAATTTTACTGATATCAAATCAGGTATTTTAATAGGAAATACTTTACAAGCAGTAGGGCAGGTAGTGGCTGCAGGATTTTCGGTAAGTAAGGAAGCTGGGCACGTGGCTACGATTGTTAAGATGACAAGGATACTAATGCTTTTTCCACTTGTTTTTATTTTGATACTAAGTTTCAAACAGAGGACAAATACAAAAGAAAGAACTTTTAAACTTCCCAAGATTCCTATTTTTATTATTGGTTTTGTTTTGTTTTCATTTGTCCCAACTTTTGGGCTTTTATCTGATTCGGTAATCGAAGTTGTCAGAAAGACCAGTCATTTTGCTCTGATCATAGCTATGGCAGCAATAGGCTTGAGAATCACCTTTAATAGTATATTGAAAAATGGTAAAATGGCATTGGTAATTGGAGGATTAATTTTTATAGTGCAGATTGTTTTTAGTGGTACTTTGATATATTTCCTTTATTAATATTCTAACCTTGTGCAAGTATTGAATTATTTCAGACCAACTGACCCGTTGGGAATTAAGGTGACCCCAAAATTAATAAAATCATTTTATTAAAAATATTTTCATTTTTTGCCTTGATGCATGACTGAACGGTCTTGACGAAGGAGAGAGCCAAAAGAGTAAACCTCTTTTGGTAATGAAGGAACCGCTACATCAGTAGCGGGTGGGTTGATAAAATCATGACAGATTAATGCTGCTGGTATTTGCTTGGCTTCATGATTAATCATCTTTTCAAATTTAATCTCTTTGGAAGGATATTAAAATAGCCCGCTGTAAATTATTTTTCGATAATTGAAGGTAGGACTTGAAAGCATGCGATAGCATGACTTCAAAGCCGGCTTAATTTTTTCTTCGCTTCGCTGCAAAAATATCGCCAAAACAATCGAGGAGACTACTTTTTACCCCGCACTTACGTACGGGGCTATAATATGTCGTCACCAATGCAAGATTGGGACAAGCTCCTACGGGACTTTCTTTTGTTTCAAATAAATTTGAAACGCCATTTAAAGACA
>Ga0256833_1000600_pt1 | contig 27583 bp, 21 predicted proteins | sample 356284metaG_FD_190535 | JGI IMG/M metagenome (GOLD analysis project Ga0256833, IMG submission 190535) | Hydrothermal vent microbial communities from Mid Atlantic Ridge, Atlantic Ocean - 356-284 | ecosystem: Environmental > Aquatic > Marine > Hydrothermal vents | place: Atlantic Ocean: Mid... | reverse complement strand
GTTTTTTTTTAAATAAAACCTTGTCCCAAAATGACGCTATAAAACACGGTGGTTCAATCTAATACAAATCTATCAAAAAATACGTCAACATATTACAAAAAAATATATGTAAAAAATACCGTGATTGTTTTGTCCTGAAAACTTACTTTTTACCCTTTTAGTATTAAACAAGTGTGTGTGTGGAGAAGAGAAACCTGTGGGGGGGGGCTCTTATCCGGGCTTGGAAAGCAAAGGGTATGATTTGTGGAGATTATGTTATATCGCTAAAATAATGTCAACAAATCTGCCTTTGTTTTAAAATAGTTAATAACGAATATAATTTAAAATAAAATTATTGTTAAGATTAAAAAAATAAAAATAAAAACATACTTTTGTATATCGAATACAAAATAAATATACAGGTATGAATTTAAATTTTGGTCTCTCAAAAAACGAGTTTGATGAGCTGGTGACGGATCTCCGCAATGGGGACGAACGGCTTTTCGAGATCATGTTTAGGCATTTGATAAAAAAAGGTATTGAAAGATTAAGATCGAAATATAAAAACGACGATATTGCTATTGAGGATGCAGTGATGGATACGCTTTTAGTGTTCAGAGAAAGGCTTTTGAAGGGGAAAATTAATTATGGTGCTTTAGTTCCTCTTTTTTATAAATTACTATTTCAAAAATATTCGAGTATAAGAAAACATGAGATAACCTTTGTTTATGGGGGTGGTGTTACGGATATGGAAGCAATTGGGAATTATGAAGAACCGGTATTTGATACTGATAAAATACATCTATTGGACGAAGCTTTGAAAAAAATGGATAAAAAATGTGTTGAAATATTGAAAGCTCTTTATTTAAATAGTAACAACACAAAAAACAGTATTGCGTTGGCTTCCAAGCATCTAAATCTTACGGAAAGTGGCGTTAGTAAAAGAAAAAACAGGTGTTTGAACAAGCTTAGACTAATATTAAAACAAAATGAAGAATTTAAATAATTAAATAAAGATATTATGTTAAAAAAGTTTATTAATAATGAATTGTCTGAAAGAGAAGTTGACACAATGATGACAGCTTATTTCAAAAAGAAACAGGAGATTGAATTTAAAGATAAATGGAGAGAAATACTAAGAGAAGATTTAAAACCTGAGCAAAAAGGAGTTGTTGCAATGTTCAGAAAACGAATATATGCGACAGTGTCAGCGGCTTCTATATTAATTCTTGTTGGAGTACTCAGTATGTATTTTTATTCAAGCAATATTCCACAGCACAATAGCGATTACACTATTGAGACTAAAGGTCTTGACGATAATATTATTAAGCTAAATGATTTGATTAATAATCGATTAATTTCTGAAGATTCTAGATTATCCGAGAGAGGGAACTCTATAATACACCTCTATAATCAAAATAAATACAAGAGTGTATTAATTAAAATTGATGCACTTTTTGGCAAAGATGAGGGGGTTGTTTCAGATGATATTCTTTTTACAGCCGGTGTATCCGCAATTAAATTAATGAAGTATGATAAAGCGGTTGTTTATTTAAGCAAAATAGATAAAGACTCAAATTATTATATAGATGCGAAAGAAATAATTCCATTAGTAAAAAAGATAAAGTAAAATTATTTTTTTCAGTTATATTTTTGTTTCGTTGCAAAATCACTTTCAAAAATGATGGTACAGTTTAACTCAATTGTACCATCATTGGAAGTGAATGTATTATTTTTCGCTTTTTATAGTGGCGATGAGCTTTTTTATTTCTTTGATTTTGTATCTACCAAGTTTTATGTCATATGGGTTTTCGCTAATATAAAATCTAATATTGACATTGTCAGAATATATAATATCCCTTAAAAGACTATCTGATAATATGGCTTCGGCTTTTATCATTTTGTAATACATGCCAAATCCATCACAATTCATAAAGATAGAAGTATCTTTTCTCATTGGCAATACTTTTCCACCAATTATATTTTCCTCAAGATTAAGTTTAATTTTTTTCGTTCCATTCTGCGTTTTAAAGTACACATCTTTTTCTAAATGATTATTTTGGTTTAATGATACCTCCAATTTGAATTTAATGATATTAGAAGGTTCTGAGTTTTTAATATTTTCAAATCTAAAAATAACATGTTTACGCCAATGATATACTCCATCATTTATAGGTTTTGGAAGCGCATATTCGGAAAATGATAAGTATGTTTTGCTTATTCCTTTATATGAATCATTTTCATGAATAATTCTATAGTACGGGGAACAACTATAGATAAATATAGTAAGCATACCAACGAGCAAATTGAATACAAGTTTTTTCATAATTATTTTTATTTATTTATGATAAATTATTTACAAAGAACGATTCTGAATTCATCATGAATGAATTCCAGGAATGATTTTTTTTTCTTTATACCACAAAAATATAAATAATAGGATAGATTTAAAAATCCTTATTGTGCTTTAACTCGAATTTAACGGTATATGGTTTTTATTAACAAAGCTATAACATCTCAAAAATTCCGGCAATACCTTGGCCTCCTCCTATACATGCTGTTACCATACCGTATTTGGCATTTCTCTTATGAGCTTCGTGGATAATCTGAGTGGTTAATTTTGCTCCAGTACAACCAAGAGGGTGGCCTAATGCTATCGCTCCACCATTGACATTCAGGATATTTGTGTTTATGCCCAATTCTCTGATTACTGCCAATGATTGAGTTGCAAAGGCTTCATTCAATTCGATCAACCCCATATCGGATAGCTTTAGTCCGGCATTTTTAAGTGCTACCGGTACTGCAGCGATTGGTCCTATACCCATGTAGAGCGGCTCTACTCCGGCAACTCCATAACCGATCATTTTGGCAATAGGATTAAGGTTTAGTTTTTTAACCATTCTATCGCTCATCACTAATACAAATGATGCCCCGTCTGATGTTTGGGACGCGTTACCCGCAGTCACGACACCATCCGTGGCAAATACAGGTCTAAGTCTGCTCAAAGCTTCTACTGTTGTGTCTTTTCTATATCCTTCGTCGGTATCCATGATAAAATCTCTCTCTTCTCTTTTACCATTAATAACCAAAATATCTTTTACATTGACAGGTACAATTTCATCTTTGAATCTTCCGGATTCTATAGCGTTAGCTGCCTTCATGTGGGAATTATAGGCAAATTCATCACATTCTTCTCTTTTTATTCCATATTTGTTTGCTACAGCTTCAGCGGTTATGCCCATCCCAACCAGAGCTTCAGGCATATTTAGGGCTACATTGTAGTTAGGTGCAAGCTTAAATCCGGTCATAGGAACCATGCTCATGCTTTCGGCTCCACCAGCGATGTAGATATCGCCCATACCTGCATCTATTTTAGCAGCAGCCATTGCAATAGTTTCCAGTCCTGAACCGCAAAATCTATTTACAGTAGTTCCGGGAGTTTTTATACCAAGGGCTCCTATCGAGATATTTCTTGCCATATTCAAACCTTGTTCTCCTTCAGGAAAAGCACAGCCTACAAGTACATCTTGAACCATTTCCGGCAATAGATTGGGAGTGTCTTCTATAATGTATTTAATCACACTAATTGCCAAGTCATCTGATCTTGTATTTTTAAATGAGCCTTTTTTAGCTTTACCAATAGCTGTTCGATATGCTTTTACTATATATGCCATAATTTCTATTTTTTAATTTATTTAACTGTCTCCAAGTTATAAATTTTTATTTTCTATTTGTTGCGAAACAATATCTTAGATCGCATTATTCTAATTTCTCAGTGGTTTATTATTCTCCAACATATACTGAATTCTTTCCATTGTTTTTGGTTCTCCCAGTAAACTTAAAAATCCTTCTCTTTCAATATCCAATAGATATTGCTCCGAAACAACTTGTTGTCCGGTTAAGTCTCCTCCACACATCACATAGGCTATTTTCTTTGCTATTTTAGCTTCATAATCAGTGATATACTTACCTAGTTTGAATTCATTAATAGCTGCATATAGAGTTGCCAATCCTTGTCTTCCCAAAACTTTCACTTGTTTCATATCGGGCATAACGTAAGTATCCGCAAGAGTCAAGACTCGCTTTTTAGCTTCACCTATAGCCCTCTTTGTATTCATTATCCTAAAATCTCTCTTGTGATCCAAATATTTAAGGTCAAATGCTTCATCAGCAGAGGTCGCTACTTGTGCAGTAGCAATCGTCTTGAACATTTCTATCAACTTGGGCATCACAACATCTCCCGGATACATACTCTCTGACAATCTAACTGCAAATTCTTTAGTGCCTCCGCCACCAGGTAATAAGCCAACCCCAACCTCAACCAATCCAATATATGATTCTGCTGAAGCAACTACACTATCAGCGTGCATAGACATTTCTACTCCACCTCCAAAAACATAACCCTGTGTTGCTACAACAACAGGTATTTTGCTATACCTCAATCGCATATTTACCTGTTGAAATGCATTGGTCATCTCATCCAATTTTTTAAAGTCTTTTTGAAATGCAATCATAGCAACCATCATCAAGTTTGCACCTACTGAAAAATGCTGTGCATTGTTACCGATAACCACACCACTCCAACCTTCTTCCTCTGCCATTTCAACAGCTTTTTGCATTGCAGTCCCTGTTCCTTCTCCTATAACATTAGCCTTTGAGATAAACTCAATATTCAGTACGCCATCACCGATATCGTGAATTATAGCTTCACTATTTTTATAAACAGGAGTATCTCTATACAAATCCAAAATTATGAATTGATCAATACCGGGAATCGGAATATACCCTTTCTCTGATGCATCAAAATAGTTTATTTTCTTGTCGCGCTTTTTATAAAAGCTATCAAAACCTGACTCTAGCATTTTCTTTACCCAAGGAGCAATCGAAAATCCCATTTTTTCAGCTTCTTCAATACCTTTGTTTACTCCAATCATATCCCAGTATTCAAATGGCCCTGCTTCCCATGCGTATCCGGCTTTCATTCCATCATCAATACTAAATATATTGTCCGAAATCTCAGGTACTCTATTTGAAACATAAGCGAATAATGACAAAAAATATTCTTTTAAGAATTTTGCTTCCCTTCCATCATTTTCAAAGATGTTTACTATTTTATTCTTGAGATTGTCAATCTTTTTGTTTTGTTTCACCAAATCAAATCTAGCGCTTTTTTTCGGTCTGTACTCATTTTTTTCTAAATCTAAAGATAGAATAATACGTTTACCTTTTTCATCTTTATCCTTAGTTTTTTTATAAAAACCTTGTCTTGTTTTATTTCCTAAAAACTTATTTTCCAATAAGAACTTCATAAATCCGGGAGTTTCTTTATTTTTCCATGTTTTTAGATATTCATCATTTGGAGCATTTGCTATTAACCCTTTTAAAACTTTGTCTGCTACATCTACTCCAACTAAATCCAATAACCTATATGTTCCTGTTTTTGGTCTTCCTATTATCGGACCGGTTAATACATCAACTTCTTCGATTGTAAAACCGTAATCAGTAGTCAATTCCATCAATTTAGCCATAGAAAAAAGACCTACTCTATTTGCGATAAATCCGGGAGTGTCTTTACAAATCACCCCTTGTTTGCCAAAGTATTTATCTCCGAATTCCATGAAAAAATCAACAACTGCCGGGTCTGATTCTTTACCGGGAATCAATTCTAATAAAGGTAAGTATCTAGGAGGGTTAAAAAAATGAGTTCCAAGAAAGAATTTTTTAAAATCTTCACTTCTTCCTTTAGTGAGTATAGCAATAGGAATGCCTGATGTATTTGTTGAAATATATGTTCCTTTTGTCCTGTACTTCTCTACTTTTTCAAACAATTCCTGTTTGATTTTTGGGTTCTCAATTATTACCTCGATTATCCATTCATAATCTTTGATTTTATGAAGGTCATCATCAAAATTCCCTGTTGTTATTCTTTTCGCATACTCTTTTTTAAACAAGGGGGAAGGTTTTGATTTAATCGCATTTTTTAAGGCTGTATCTACGATTCTATTTTTTGCTTTCACACTATCTTTTTCCTCTTCTTTTAAATCGAATGGTACTATATCCAACATCAAAACGTCCATTCCTGCGTTGGCCAAATGACACGCAATTCCGGATCCCATTACTCCGGAGCCTAATACTGCAACTTTTTTAATTTTTTTAATCATGATGATATGTTTTTTCAAAAATAGACACCGGTATAACAAGAACGTGTCTTTTAAAAATGCTTATTAAAATAACTTTAGAGTACATCAATATATTGTGATAAAAATTGAATACTATAATATTTTAAGTATATATTGTACTCTGAGTATATTATTAATATAATTTCAAATTTGTTCGCAATTTAACAATAAATAACCTATTTTCAAAGTTTTCTTTGCAAAATTGCTCATAATTATGTTAATTTAGCGAATAAATTATATTTTTTATTGCATTTTATGAATTATTTATTTAACTTTATGTTAATTTTTTAACTTTTAAATATTTTTGTTATGAAATACACAGATCTGAACTTCCTGAAATTTTTATTATTTGATGTTCACAAAATAGAGGAAATATTAAAATTTTCAAAACATAGTGATTTTGATAAAGACACTATTAATATGTTTTTGGACGCAGCAAAAGACATTTCAGATCAAGAGTTGTATCCTTACTATCAAGAATTTGATGAAAAACCGGCGGTTTATGAAGATGATGGAATAAAAATTCATCCACAGCTAAATAATATCTTCAAGGCAATAGTCGAAAGTGGATGGGTTGGCGCTCACTTTTCTCCTGAACACGGGGGAATGAACCTTCCGCATATGGTAGAGGGGGCAGCAGGCCATATTTATAGCGCAGCCAACAATCACGTATCTGGATATCTTGCTCTAACAGTAGGATCTGCTAATCTCATTACTAGTTTTGGCACACAAGAACAAATAGATACCTATGTACCCAAGATGCTACAAGCTTCATGGATGGGCACAATGTGTTTGACAGAACCGGAAGCAGGCAGCTCTCTAGGCAATCTTCGAACTACTGCCAGTCTTTCGGATGAAGGGCACTATGAAATTAAAGGTCAAAAAATATTTATTTCCGGAGGTGATCATCAATTTGCTGATAATTTTATTCATATGGTTTTAGCAAGAATTGACGGAGCTCCAAAAGGCTCTAGAGGTATCTCTCTTTTTATCGTACCAAAATATAGAATTAAAGAAGATGGCACAATGGAATTTAATGATGTCTTGACTGCAGGAGACTATCAAAAAATGGGACAAAAAGGCTATTGTACTGCCCACTTGATATTTGGAGAAAATGATAATTGCAGAGGATGGCTGGTAGGCGAACCAAATAAGGGTTTGAAATATATGTTTCAAATGATGAATCAGGCGAGACTTGAAGTAGGTATGACAGCTACTTCAATAGCTACATCATCATATTTTCATTCACTACAATACTCTAAAGAAAGACGACAAGGAAAAAAACTAAATGATAAAGGAGAAAGAGCCACAGAGCAAGCTTTGATTATAGAACATCCTGATGTTAGAAGAATGCTTTTGATGCAAAAATCGGTTGCATTCGGTTCTTTATCTCTATTAATGGAATCGTTTAAACTGTATGATTTGGTGGAAAATACTGAAGGTGAAGAAAAAAACGATATTTTTTTAATTCTGGATTTGCTTACACCAATAGCAAAAGCATATCCTAGTGAATACGGTTTGTTGGCTGCCAGCAATGGTGTGCAGGTGCTTGGTGGATATGGTTTTACAGTTGACTTTCCCCAACAACAGTTTTTAAGAGATATTAGAATAACATCTATATACGAAGGTACTACAACAATACAAGCAATGGATTTGCTTGGAAGAAAAATCACAGCTCAAAACGGTAAAGCTCTTCTTCTCTTGATGGAAAGAATAAATGAAGATATAGCTGAGGCAAAGAGAAATGAGACTTTGACCAAATACGCTGAGCAACTTGAAAATTCTATTAAAACTACCCAAAAAACACTAGAATATCTATTGCCTTTTGCATTCCAAAAGAAATACCAAAGCTATCTTAAGGATGCAACTCTTTTCCTAGAGCTATTTAGCCATGTTGTTATAAGTTGGCAATGGTTGAAGATGGGGGTAGTCTCTATAAAAGCAGAAGGTCTAAATGAGAGTTTGAGACAAGGGAACATTCTTGCGATGAAATATTATTTCAATTATGAATTACCAAAAATAAAATATTTATCGGATACTATAATATCTACCGACGATGTTATTGTTGATGATGGAAAAGATTATATAAACTAAAAAAACAAGAGAAATGAATTTTAATGAAATAGCTGAAAGTATAAAAGAACAGGCAAAGAAAGTATCTCCACTAGGAGGTACATTTAAACTTGTAATAGATGAAAACATAGTATTTGTAGATGGTTCTGGAGATGAAAACATCGTCTCTTTTGAAGATAATGATGCTGATTGTACTATATCCACATCCCAGCAACATTTGGTAGATATGATGAATGGAGATCTAAACCCCATGATGGCAACTATGACGGGTAAAGTGAAAATCAAGGGAGATATGGGGCTGGCTATGAAGCTACAGTCTTTGCTTTAAATAGTGTCTGTCTATAAAATCATTAAAATTATTGTAAAACGGCAATACATTTAATAATTTTTATCGTTATCATATTACATGCAATCTACTATTGTGCTAAAGTATGCATATATCCTGTTGATTTTCCTTTGGTCGTCAAGTATCATTGGACAAGAAAAATATATGGGCTTTGTTAGTGACGTAGGTTCGAGGACTCCTGTTGAAAAAGTATTAGTAGTTTCTTCCCAGTCGGGCAAAACCTCATCTAGTGACAAATCCGGTTTTTTTCAAACAGAACTATATACAGGTAATATTGCTACACTTGACAATCATTATTATATACTAAATAACGTATTTTATTTTGGGCTTGGTAAGGAGATGAGTTTTTCACTATATTCATTAGACGGAAAAGCTATCATGAAGAAGAAAATAGCCAATAAAGGGACAATTACACTCCCAAAGCTACCTATTGGATATTATGTAATAGAATTGTATTCTTCGAGTAATCGCTTAATGTTTTTCTTGTTTTCAAATGGTAAAACAAAATCACTTGTCCAAAGGAAAAATACTACAACGCCTATAATACAGACAGATTCAAGTCTTGTGTTCTCTAAAAAGGGTTATTTCAGCCGGGAACTATTTCTTCCTGATAAGGATAGTATTTTCTTTATAAATATTTTAAAGGAAGAATATGATTCTCTTGATTATTTTAATGAATTGCTAAGGCATGAGGCTTTTGTTATGCTGCATAGTAGTCCTCCTATCTCTAATTATGGAGAAGTGATGTCAATAAAAGCTTTATATGATATCAATGCGAATAAAATGTACTATTCCAATGCAAAGAAATACAAAAGTCACTATGTTTTTTCAAAGAAAATTTTAGGTTTTACCGGTAGTAATCTTGATTTTTACCATACGCAATATGGAAGTAGTCCTTATAGGTTTTTAAATCTTGTAACGATCAATTATTATAAAAATATTGATAAATATGTCTTTGAATTTGGTGCTTACGATCAAGTAGATTGTGAAGGAATCTCAAAAACATACGAAAATCTATTGGAAACATCTTTTTTTGGTGATAAGTTATTTTTTTATCCGAATAATCTCAAATGGAAAGACTGCTCTGATGTGCCAACTATTGATTCTGAAGAGATTTATTTTGGTCAAAATTATCAGGCTCTTAATTTGGAAAATGGATATGGATTTTTGAGAAAAGTAGATGTTAAGGATTTGTCCGACACCTATTTGGGAAGACATGACGTAGTATTGCTCAATGGTGTACCAAATGATTTGTCAGTAATATCAGGCATTATTACTACCAAATTTCAAACTCCACTTAGTCATATCAATATACTTAGCCATAATAGAAAGACTCCTAATATGGCTTTACGGGATGGTTGGGACAGTCCATTATTGGATTCGCTAATAGATGAATTGGTTTACTTGAAAGTAGAGAGTGACTCTTTTATAATAAGAAAAGCGAGTATTGAAGAAGCAACACTTTTTTGGAACAAAAGAGAACCGCATTCTCCTGTTGTATTGGAAAAAGATACAGAGACAACAGGATTGATTGATCTTAATAATCAAGGAGTATCATCAGTAAAACTGATAGGTGGTAAGGCTGCTAATTTTGCAGAATTGGTGAAGCTGGGCAATATTCCTGTTCCTGAAAATTATTTTGCTATTCCATTTTATTATTATCAAAAACATATTAAGAACAATGGAATTGATACTGTTATAGATAAACTTCTCAATGAGGAAAAATTCAAAACTAATATTGAATACCGTAAATTAAAACTCAAGGAGCTAAGAAATCTTATTAAAGATGCTCCTTTGGACCAGTGGTTGATAAATGCCGTCAAAAATAGAATTAAAAACTTTAGTGATTTTACATCTTTTAGGTTTAGGTCTTCGACTAATGCCGAAGATTTAGAAAATTTTAGCGGAACCGGGCTGTATGATTCTTATTCAGCTAAAAAAGGTCATTCTTAAAAGACAATAGAAAGGGCTATAAAAAAAGTTTGGGCCAGTTTATGGAACTTAAGAGCTTTTGATGAAAGAGAGTATTATAAAATAGAGCATAAATCTACTGCGATGGGTATACTTGTACATCGTTCTTTTCCGGATGAAGATGCTAATGGAGTGATAGTTACAAAAAACCTTTACAATATTAACCACGGATATGTATTTAATGTTCAATACAAAGAATATAGTATAGTGTATCCGGAAAAAGATATATTGCATGATCAGATAATAGTATATACGATTAGTCTAGAGGACAATGATTATACTATTGAATACCTATCACACTCTAATGTGCCACAATTACAAGGCAAAACCGTTCTCACAGATAACGAGATCTATGAATTGGCAGATTATTGTACTACCATCAAAAGGCATTATTATTACGATTTGCCCAATGATTGTAATTGTAGTTACAATGATTTTGCAATGGATATTGAATTAAAGGTTGATTCTCAGGTAAAAAGCCGTAAAGTGTATATTAAACAAGCAAGGATATATTCTACCAGATAAACTGATAATAACAATCCTGTATCTATATCTTTATGCTTTTGATACCTTCAACCTTGTACTCACATTCTCATTTAACTCAATTTCGTCTGAATCCAATTTTTGTACCAAGGAGATACTATCCGTCAATGTTTCTACTTTGATATATTCACCGTATTTTTCTACTGCTTCTTTGACTAAATCATTGGATTCGACCTTTACATTTATCCTGTCAACCACGTCAAAATTACTTGATTTTCGTAAATTTTGAATTCTATTTACAAGCTCTCTTGCCAATCCCTCTGCTTTGAGATCATCTGTCAATGTGATATCCAACGCTACTGTCAATTTTCCATCACTTGCAACAGTCCAACCGGGTATGTCTTCGGCTGTAATGATAAAATCTTCCATTTTCAATTCAAATATATCTTCACCCAAAGCAAGGTTATAAACTCCTGTTTTTTCCAAAGATTCGATATCTTCTTGAGTGAATTTACCTATTACGGCAGCTACATCTTTCATCTGTTTACCCAATCTTCTGCCTAAAGTCTTGAAATTCGGTTTGATTCTTTTCTTTATTATCCCAGCAGTGTCCGTCACGTATTCTATTTCCTTGACATTCACTTCATGGAGTATCAGATCTTTCACTTTTTCTACTTGTCCGCTAAATTTTTCATCCAAAATAGGCAACAATATCTTATGAAGCGGCTGTCTTACTCTTAGCTTTTGTCTTTTTCTTAATGACAATACCAACGATGAAATCTTTTGAGCGTATTCCATTCTTTCTTCAAGAGCTGAATCTATCGCATTTTCATTTATTTCAGGATAAAGGCTTAAATGTACTGATTCAAAATCTTCTTTTCGAGCTACTTCATTAAGATTTTTGTACAACCATTCACTAAAGAATGGAGCAGCCGGAGCCATCAATTTTGATATAGTAAACAATACCTCATACATAGTTTGATATGCAGACAATTTATCTTTTGATAGGTCTCCTTTCCAAAATCTCCTCCTGTTTAATCTAACATACCAGTTGCTTAAATGGTCGTAAACAAAACTTTGTATTTTTCTAAGAGCCGGGGTGAGATTATAAGTATCAAAATCTTTTTTCACCTCTTTTTTCAGAGTATTGAGCAATGAAATTATCCATTTATCTATTTCAGCCCGTTCTTCCAAGGCGATTTCTGCTTGACTGTAATCGAAGTTATCCAAATTGGCATATAAGGCAAAGAAAGAATAAGTATTATACAAAGTAATAAAGAATTTTCTTGTTGTCTCTTCGATCCCACTAAGGTCAAATTTTAGATTTTCCCATGGTGGAGAGCTTGCTATCATATACCATCTTGTCGGGTCTGCACCGTACTTATTTATTGTCATAAACGGGTCAACTACATTGCCCTTCCGTTTTGACATTTTCTCTCCTTTTTTATCCAACACCAATCCGGTAGAAATTACATTTTTGTATGCTATACTGTCAAAAGCCATTGATGCAATAGCATGTAATGTAAAGAACCACCCTCTTGTTTGATCCACTCCTTCCGATATAAAATCAGCGGGAAAATGAGTTTTGAATTTATCTTTATTTTCAAATGGATAGTGCAGTTGTGCTGCCGGCATAGAACCGCTATCAAACCATACATCTATCAAATCAGCCTCTCTCTTCATTTTTTTGCCTGATGCCGAGACTAAAAACACTCTATCTATATAAGGCTTATGCAAGTCCAATTTGTCATATCCGGTAGCATAGGGATTTTCTGACATATAGCCGGCTTCAATAGATTTTTCTATCTCATTTGAAAGCATCTCCACAGAATCTACAAACAATTCTTCTTTACCGTCTTCTGTTCTCCAAATAGGTAGAGGTATACCCCAAAACCTTGATCTTGACAAATTCCAATCTTGAAGATTTTCAAGCCATTTGCCAAATCTTCCGGATCCTGTATGCTCCGGATGCCAATTTATCGTTTTGTTTTTTTCAATCAATTTATCCTGCATAGCAGTAGTCTTCACGAACCAACTGTCAAGAGGATAGTACAAAATTGGCTTGTCTGTTCTCCAGCAATGAGGGTAACTATGTACGTGTTTTCTTATATTAAACGCTTTATTGGCAAGTTTTAGATGAACAGAAATATCTACATCTATATTTTCCCAATTAGGATCATCCTTGTAGTTTTTGACATATCTATGGGAAAATTCTCCCATTCCTTCAATAAATTTACCTTGTTTATCCACCAAAGTCAATGAGCCAATGCCGTATTTTTTAGCTACTGCCATATCGTCTGCACCAAATGAAGGAGCTATATGCACAATTCCAGTACCATCTTCTGTAGAGACAAAATCCCCGAGTATCACCTTAAATGCAATGCCATCTTTTGGTTGATGGTAAGGCATTAGTTGTTCATAATCCAGTAGTTCAAAATCCTTACCTTTGTACTTTCCTGTCACTTTACAAGGGATGAGTTTATCATTTTCCGGATCGAAGTTTTCAAAATCAAGTTCTATTTGTTCATCAGTAAACCAATTTGACAATAGTTTTTCAGCTAAAATCAAATTAACAGGTTCTTTGGTGTATGGGTTATAAGTCTTTATTCTTACGTAATCAATTTTATGTCCAACAGCCAAAGCTGTATTTGAAGGCAAAGTCCAAGGCGTAGTAGTCCAGGCTAAAAAATGTACATCTTCATTGCCAATTCCATCATAAATAAATTCAGAGTTTTCATTTCTCACCATTTTGAACTGAGCCACCATTGTTGTGTCTTTTACATCTTTGTAGCATCCTGGCAAGTTCAATTCATGAGAGCTAAGCCCCGTACCTGCTCCGGGAGAATACGGTTGTATGGTATATCCCTTGTATATCAATCCTTTTCCATAAAGATTTCCAAGAATTGACCATACGGACTCGATATATTTGTTGTTGAAAGTGATATATGGATTATCAAGATCAACCCAATACCCCATTTTTTCAGTAATATCATTCCATTGATCTACAAATTCCAGTACAGTTGTTCTACATTGAGTATTATACTCTTCTACAGTGATTTTAGTGCCGATATCCTCTTTCGTTATTCCCAATTCCTTCTCTACTTTCAGTTCGACCGGCAAACCGTGGGCATCCCAACCACCTTTTCTCTCTACTCTTTTGCCCTGCATAGTTTGGTATCTGCATACCATATCTTTAATTGCGCGACCAAACACGTGGTGAATTCCCGGTTTACCATTAGCAGAAGGAGGACCTTCAAAAAAAATAAATTGATTGTCTTGGGGACGTTGCTCCACGCTTTTTTGAAACACATTTTGTTCTTTCCAAAACTTCAAAACTTCATTATCTATCTCTTGAAGATTTAAGCCTTTAAACTCCTTGTATTTAGTCATAATATATTATTATTTTGTAATAAGCGCGCAAAGGTACGAAATAATTTTCACAGAGCTAGGAACAGTATGATAAAAGTATATATTCAAAACCCGGAGATTCTTTCTGAGTTGAATTAATATGGGTTTTCAGTCCGAAGGTTTTGAAAGAGAATAACGCCTTGAAATTGAGGTTTACAAAATGAGTTTACGTCAAAAATTTGAGTTCACTTTAATTCTCCTAGAGCTAGTAGTTATGAAATTGTTGTTAAAGCGAAATTTTTACAAAATAATTTTTTTATCGTTTTAATTGCAAACAAAATACTATCTTAGCGTAATAAATAAAGTTATTAAAAATGAAATTTTATATATTTATTTGCTTTTTTGTGGTAAGCCTTTCCATGTCAGCTCAATTTGACAAAAATTTTGAAAATCACTCTTTGCGTCTTGATTATATCCATAGTGGCAATAGTATTGAAGAATATTATGCTTTCAAGCAATTTAAGAAAGAAAAATATTGGGGAGGATCGCATACACAAATGCTGGAAACATTTGAATATGGAAAATACTTTGTAAAGGTATTTGATGAAAAAAGTGGAGATTTGATTTATTCGCGAGGATATGGTAGCTTGTTTCATGAGTGGAGTACAACTAAAGAAGCAAAGGAGTTTAGTAAAAGTTTTGAAGAGACTGCCTTGATTCCATTTCCTAAAAATAAAGTTGTTATTAAACTATATTCACGGAATAAATCTATGAATTTTGAAGAAAAGTTTAAAATTTCTTTTGATCCTGCAAAGACTCCTTATGAATATAAAAATGACAACATACTGCCTGTGTTTGATATTCATAAATCAGGTAATCCACAGAGCAAAGTTGATATTGTTATATTGCCTGAAGGGTATACAGAGATGGAATTAGGAAAGTTTATTGAGGATTGCCACATGTTGACTAAACAGTTTTTTGCATTTGCTCCTTATACTCAAAATGAAGATAAATTCAATATGAAAGCTGTTTGGATTCCGTCTGCAGAATCAGGAAGCGATAGTCCGAATGACAGTATTGAGGTAACTACAGCTCTAAATACCAGTTTTAATACTCTATATTCAGATAGGTATTGTATGACACAAGATTATCACAAGGTAAGGGATTATGCGGCAAATGCTCCTTATGATCAAATTTATATTTTGATAAATACTGACAAATATGGAGGAGGTGCTATATATAATTATTATTCTGTTAGTGTGAGTGGGAATTTGAAATCTCCTAAGGTATTTATACATGAGTTTGGACATGCTTTTGCCGGTCTTGCAGATGAATACGGCTATGAAGATTCATTTGAAAATATGTATGCAAAAGGCGTTGAACCTTGGGAGCCTAATATTTCGACTCTTGTGGATTTTGAGAGTAAATGGAAAGCTATGGTTGATAGTAAAACTCCGATTCCAACGCCTAAAAACAGTGACTACAGTAATAAAATAGGTGCATTTGAAGGAGCAGGTTATGTAAAAAAAGGTGTTTACAGACCTAGAAAAGACTGCATGATGAGATCATTCAATGGAGATGTATTTTGTGAGGTATGCAGTAAAGCAATTGTTGATATGATAAAGTTTTATACCGAATGATGTTGTTTCATTAAGATTATGATTTGAAAAAGACATTGGGTATTTTACCTAATGTTTCTTTCAGCATCCATTTTAAGTACTACCCCCATCATTATGCTAAATACTATCAGGGATGATCCTCCTTTGCTTATAAATGGAAGGGGGATGCCTACTACAGGTAGCAAGCCCATATTCATGCCAATATTCATTAGAAAATGGATAAAAATATATCCTGCTAGAGTATATGCAAAATAAGTAATAAAATTGTTTTTACCTCTTTCTGCAATTTTTATTAACCTTAATAATAGCAATAAAAACAATACTATTATACTCACTACGCCGATAAAACCTTGTTCTTCACCTATTGAGCTAAAAATAAAATCGGTTGTTTGTTCCGGAACAAAATTAAGTTGAGTCATCGCGCCCTTCAAAAATCCTTTCCCATGTATGCCTCCAGAGCCAATTGCTATTTTTGATTGTAAGACATTGTAAAGTGAGCCTCGCGGGTCACATTTATCAGGATTGAGCCATACATTTAATCTTTCTTGCTGATGGGGTTTTAATATGTTGTTGAAACTATAATTGGTGATAAAAGATAAAAAAATAATGGTTAGGACTGTTACGGGAACAATTGAAACAGAATTCTCCCTATTTTTTAGCCAATGTAAAAATGTTATTATTAAGACAATGATACTTAATGCAGAAATCGTATAAGCCTTATAACCTAAATAATATGAATAAATACTTGTTACAATAATTATAACTGCAGCTATATTCCAATATTTTTTATTTGAAAATAAGATTGTGTATATGATTAAAGCAAAAACAAGCGCTCCAAAACTAACAAATTGAGGGTTGTAAATCAAAGTAACAATAAAAGTGGCTGCAAACATACCGCTAATGATATAAAAAAGCAAAGGAAATCCGGCTTTATAGTACAATATAAGTATAGATAGAAATATGATGGCTGAACCGGCATCCGGTTGTAAGAGAATCAAAAATATTGGGATAATTACAATTAATGAAGTTTGTGATATAGACTTCAAAGTTTTAAAATCTGTCTTGTGATGAGATAAATAAGAAGAAATTGCAAGTGCAGTACCAAATTTGGCAAACTCCGAAGGCTGAAAGGAAAATCCAAAAATATTGAACCACGACCTAGCTCCTTTGATATCAGAGCCAAATATCAATACTGCCAATAATAAAACTATTGAGATAGCATAAATAGGGAAGGCGTATGTGCTCCAAAACTGCCATTCTATAACATAAGAGATAAAAAAGAAAATAATCGAAACAACAATTATTATAGAGTATTTGCCACTTTGAGTATGAAAATCCATGAAAGCAAATGGGATATCCTTGTCATAAAGTACTGAATAGAGTGAGATAGCACCTATAGTTACCAGACTGATGTATATAACAAATGTAATCCAATCAAATCCTCTTTGGTCTATTACTTTTCTTCTTGACATCAATCGACACTTTCTATAAACTCACTTTCTCGTATTTTTTCCCAAACGGTAATTGCACTTGGAAAATACTCCTTCACTTCGTTCAAAAATGCTTGAGCCTTGAGTTTAGAGTTGAAGCCTCCCACTTTTACCCTATAATATGGACTGACCTGCTCCCAAGCGACATTGCTTATGTAAGGGAATTTTCGCTTGAATTTGCTCATTGCCCTTTCCATTTTTCTTCTGTCATCAGTATTTATAATTTGAATTCTCCAACCATTGATATAGTTTTTTTCCTCATTCCATTGAATGAACTTTTTGACCAGGTTGGATATAGCAGGCTCTTCGTTGACATAAATATCTTGAGAATGAATACTGCCAAGTGAAAAAAATAAAACGGAGATGATAATTAAAAGGAGTCTCATAGTAAAACAATATTTTTAAATTAATTATATGGTAATCTACAAAGGTAATATTAAACGTATGAATTTAAAAGTATAATATGTTTTTTCTGTTACGATTTGATGAAAAGCTAAAAAAATATTTAATTTTATCAAATTATCTGTTTTTGTGTTTAAATTATTATATTTTTCATTTTTTTAATCATTTCCATTGGATTTTGTGCATTGAAAATACCAGATCCTGAAACAAAAATATCACATCCAGCATCAGAAATAGTTTTTATATTGTCCAACTTTACTCCTCCGTCCACTTCGATTTCAATGTTTTCTGCATCGTGTTTCTTTAAGAAAGAATTTAGTTTTTTCAGTTTATTTAGCGTATTTGGAATAAAGCTTTGTCCTCCAAACCCCGGATTGACAGACATGATTAAGATAAGATCGATATCAGCTAATATGTTTTCAATTGTATTGATCGGTGTATGAGGGTTAAGTGAAATTCCTGCTTTTATGCCTCTTGATTTTATCTTTTGGATAACTCTGTGTACATGGGGAGTAGACTCTACATGGATAGTAAGGTAATCTGCTCCGGCATCTATAAATCGGTCTACATAATTTCCCGGGTTTTCAATCATGAGATGTACATCGAGCGGTATTTTTGAGACTCTATTAATCGCATTTACTATAAATGGTCCAAAAGTAATATTTGGAACAAAATGACCGTCCATCACATCAATATGCAGTAGATCTGCTCCTCCTTTCTCCAGTGTTTTTATTTCTTTATCTATATTTGAGAAGTCTGCTGACAGCAAAGAAGGGGATATTTTTTTATTTTTCATTATACAATATTTATTGTAGTTGTCAATTATTCAATGTAATATTACATCAATTATATGTCTTTTGCGCATGCGAAGATAATTATTTTTATAATTTTGCAAAAATATAAAAATGAGATTAAATAAATATATAGCACATTGTGGGATTGATTCAAGACGAAAAACTGCGGAATTTGTCAAACAGGGGTTAGTTACGGTTAATGGAGAAGTTGTTGATCACCCTGCTTATCTTGTTAAAGAGACTGATGTTGTTAGGTTTCGAGGAGAAATTTTAAAGCCCGAGGTGAAAAAAGTGTATATACTTATGAATAAACCCAAAAACACAATTACAAGCCTTAATGATGAGAAGGGGCGTAAGACGGTGATGGATATAGTAAAGAATAAAGTTGAAGAAAGAATTTACCCAGTGGGAAGGCTTGATTATTTGACAACAGGGCTGCTTTTACTTACCAATGATGGTGATTTGACAAAAAAGCTTTCTCATCCTAGTCATAATGTACCTAAAGTATATCAGGTCACGCTGGATAGAGAACTGACAAAGCGGGATTTTAATCAAATTGAAAAAGGATTTGAATTGAAAGATGGGATGGTTAGAGTTGATTGGATTAGACAAATAGAAGGAGAAGGAGATTATGTATACAATCTTGAGATACATATGGGAAAAAATAGAATAGTAAGACGTATATTTGAAAATTTTAATTATTCTGTCAAAAGATTGGATAGGATATATTACGCCGGGTTGACTAAAAAAGGATTGACACGAGGTTGGTATAGACATTTGACAGAAAGAGAAATTATTATGCTAAAACATTTCACTTAGTGGTCTATTTTTTTTATTAATGATTGCACTATAAAACTGAGTGTTTTTCACTCAAAATTACTGCTTATGGCTAGGCTTTTTAATAAAAAACAAGCTTTTCTAGGAGAAAAACTTAAAAAAATAACCCGAATGCTTTATAATTAAATAAAAAAATATACCTTTGCACTCCAAATTTAAATGCTCAATAATAGACTGATATGGAAACTATAAAAATAAATGCAAAATTAAGAGACTCTTTTGGCACAAGCGGTGCTAAAAAAGTGAGAAATAATAAATTGATTCCTTGTGTAATGTACGGGGGAGATGATATCTATAAATTTACTGTTAAGCCATTGGATGTACGTGATTTGGTTTATACACATCAATTTAAAACAGTAGAATTAAATCTTGATGGTAAAATGACAAAAGCTATTTTGAAGGATGTTCAATTTCATCCTATATCAGATAATATCATTCACCTAGACTTTCAAGAATTGGTTTCAGATAAAAAGGTTAAAGTCTCAGTTCCCGTCAGTTTTACCGGAATCGCGCCCGGTATTAAGGACGGAGGCACAAAAGTTGCTTTGTTGAGAAAAATTGCTATTAAAGCAACTCCTGACAAGTTGGTTGATACCATAGTTGGGGATATGTCCAAAGTGAAGTTAGGCGAATCATTAGCAGTAAAAGATTTGGTTATTCCTGAAGGTATAGAAGTGCTTGAAAATGAAAATACACCGGTTCTATTTATAGAAACACCGAGATCTCTTAAGAGCTTGGAAAGCGAGCTGGAACTGGAAGAAGGTGCTGAAGGAGAAGCTACAGAGGAAGCACCGGCTGCCGAATAATAAAATAAAAGATATAATAAGATCAGAAGCTGTTTCGAGAGAAGCAGCTTTTTTATTTTTGGATAGATTCTATGACTTTTTCTAGAGTTTTCGCCTTGTTTTCTGTTTCTTCCCATTCTTTTTCAGGGATTGATTCTGAATTTAGGCCTCCTCCAAGAAAAAGTTGAAATTTATTTTTATAAGCCTTCATGCTTCTAAGGTTTACAAACAAACTCATTGAGTCAGGGCTCTCTATATTGACAGGACCTAAAAATCCTGTGTAATACTCTCTGTTGTATCCTTCATATCTATTGATGAAATCCATTGATTTTTGCTTTGGGAAGCCTGAAACAGCCGGAGTAGGATGAAGACTTTTTATAAAGTTATTTATATCACAAGGAGCTTTGAAAGTATACTCTGTGGCAAGATGAACCAAATTTTTATCATTGATTTTAGCTGCGACTTTAGTATAAGGTTCTGTTGACTTGAATGAGATATTGTTTTTTTTGAAAATATTTTCGATATAATCCATTACGGCTTTTTGTTCTTCTATTTCTTTGTGCAGCCATTTGACATTTGAGAAGTTTGTGACAAATTGTGTTCCAGCTAGAGCTATAGTCGAGCAATTTTCATCAGTTTTAGACAATAGAGTTTCAGGCGTTGCACCTATCCAAGTACCGGATAAAGGGTGGTTTACTAAAAAGACAAAGGCATTTTTGTAATTTGATTCCAATTCTGAAAACAATAAATGAATGTCAATATTTATATTATTTATTGTTTTAGTACGTGATAATACTATTTTTCTATATTCTGATTTTATTCTGTCAATAAAAAATGCGACTTTTTCAATATATTCTTTCTTAGAAATATCGCTACTGACTAGTGATTTTTTTATTTTAAATCTAAAATTGGCATTTTTATAAATCTCATCAGCAGTAATAAAAATAGGTGGATTTAGATTTTTATCAAAAGGAAAAAACGCAAAACCTTTATTGCGAAATAAAAAATTTTTAAATTCTGAAAGATCCTTCTTTACCTGTTTTATTAGGGTCACATCATTAGAGTATGGCAGTCTGTAAACCGCAAACGTATCATTTTCAGATAATATTATTGTATTTTGTTTCATGGTTTGTGATTTTGATGATTTGTGACTATCTTATATTGCAAGATAGTAAAATTTAAAATAATTATGTTTTTTTTTGATAGTTTAATAAATTATTTCAATTTTGGGCATTCGTAATTTAAATTAAAACTAAATATATGCAATTAGACAAATTTTATAAAAGTGTTCTTGCTAATTTTGATAAAGCGGCAAGCAAAACAAATTTTCCTTCCGGATTATTGGAACAAATTAAAGAGCCAAATGCTATTTATGAGATGAGGTTTCCTGTGAAAATAGGTTCGGAATATGAAGTTATACATGCATTTAGAACTCAACATAGTCAACACAGAATGCCTACAAAGGGAGGGATTAGATACAGTCTTAATGTTAATACTGACGAAGTAAAAGCCTTGGCAGCATTGATGACGTTTAAATGCGCTATTGTGGATGTTCCTTTTGGTGGAGCAAAAGGCGGTATTAAGATAGATGCTAAAAAGTATGACGAAAATCAATTGGAAAAAATTACCCGCCGGTATACAGTAGAATTGATTAAGAAAAACTTTATTGGTCCGGGAAAAGATGTTCCTGCGCCTGATTATGGAACAGGACCTAGAGAAATGGCGTGGATTCTTGATACTTATGAGATGTTTCACCATGGAGAAGTGGATTCAGGAGCATGTGTGACAGGTAAACCAATAGAACAAGGAGGTGTCGCAGGAAGAACGGAGGCAACAGGGAGAGGAGTTTTTTACGGCTTAAGACAGTTTTTTAGCCATAAAGAAGATGTGGAAAAGTTGGGACTTACGACGGGTCTTGAAGGTAAGACTATGGTCATACAAGGATTGGGGAATGTAGGGTCTTATGCGGGAATGATCTCTCAGAAAGAAGGAGGAGTAAAGATAGTTGGAGTTTCAGAATACGAAGGAACAATATATAACGAGGACGGAATAGATATATTTGATTTATTGAAATTCAGACAAGAAACAGGTTCTATAAATGGGTTTCCCGGAGCGAAACAAATGGATAGAAGAGATGATTGGGTGTCTATTGACTGTGATATACTTGTACCCGCAGCCTTAGAAGCCCAGATTCACAACAAGAATGCCGGCAAAATAAAAGCCAAAGTAATTGCAGAAGCAGCTAATGGTCCGACGACATCGGAAGCAGAAAAAATATTATTAGACAAAGGTGTTGTTATAATTCCTGATATGTATATCAATGCGGGAGGTGTGACTGTATCCTATTTTGAATGGTTAAAAAATCTCTCACATATGCATTTTGGTAGAATGGAGAAGAGATTTAATCAAGGGACATACACAAAATTGGTTGAATTAGTTGAAAAAATGACAGGGAAGACAATTTCCCAAACAGAAAAAGATGTTTTAGTCAAAGGAGGTGATGAAATAGACTTAGTGAGATCAGGGCTTGAAGAAACTATGATTAATTCATATGAATCTATCAGGTCTTTGTACAAAAGAAGAGACAATATAAAAGACCTTAGGACTGCTGCCTTTGTGTACGCTATTGAAGTTATTGCTAATGATTATTTGAAATTAGGTATTTTCCCTTAATGAGACATTCTACAAAAAGCAAAAAATGAAAAAGAGGAGCGAACGCTCCTCTTTTTTTTGCGATTTATCCCGGATAATTAAAAAAAAGATAACTGAGTAATACCCCGGTTAATACTAGAGCCAGTCTAAATCGCAAGTCTGTAAACAAGCTTTCGCTTTTACTGTCTTGCATGAGTTTTGGTTTTTAAGTCATTAGTTATTTTAAAAAGACATTAAACAAAAAGCAAAAAGCATACCATAAGGATTTTTTATAATGTGTTGAATAACTAACAATTATAATATTGTTGTAATATGTAATAAGCCTAAATATCTCATTAGAAAAAACAAGAATATCTAAATGTCTGACAGTATATATCAATAAACTTTAAGCTTTTTAATAAATAATTATTAAAGTTAATGTGACCGGCTAAAAAAAATAATTGAAAAAAAATGCATATTTTTTTTTATAACATAATAAGTAACTAAAATACTAGAAATATGTTAAAGTTTTTATCGATTTGGTGACATAGACAATCATCTCACGTATCAATTGTATAGTAAATAATTATTGTCTGTTTTTGAGCAAGTACTTTAAAGTGATAGTTTTTTATCTAGATTAATTTGAGTCACTATCAATTTATAGACATACGAAGAATCTTTTATTTTTTAAAAAATATTTAAAGCAAATATTATGGAAAACATTTTAACTTTTTTTGACAGCTTATTTGGTTCATTTGGAGGACCGATATCAGCGATTATTATACTTATTATCGGATGGTTTATCGCCGGTATAATTCGGAGTATAGTAAAGAAATTAACACATAAAGCCGGTATTGATAGAGCTTTAAGAAGTGACAAGGTAGTGTTTTCTGCATTGTTGGGAAAACTTGCATATTTCCTAATAATGATTTTTGTGTTTATGCTTGCTCTTGAAAAGTTGGGTTTGAGTGGTGTTTTGGATCCGTTAAAAAACATGTTAAACGAATTTTTAGGATTCCTGCCAAATATTTTTGGAGCTGGTTTGGTGGCATATATTGGGTATATGTTGGCAAATATAGTATCGGAATTGGTTGGAATGTCAGGAGATACAATCCAAAGATTTGCTCCTAAGCTCAACATATCACAAAATATAGATATCGTTTCTATTTTGAAGAAGATTGTATTTATTTTTATTTTTATTCCAATGCTTATTTCCGCATTAAATATATTGAATATGGATGCTATATCAGCACCAGCGACAGCGATGCTGACCGATTTTTTCAATGCAATTCCTAAAATAATTATGGCATTAGTTATCATTGTTTTCTTTGTAATAGGAGGTAAGTTTTTAAGTGGATTTGTAAGAGAACTTCTGGAAAGCTTCAAGATAAATGAGGTATTGCAAAGCGCTCAATTGGGTGTTATTTCTAATCGGACAAATGTTTCAAAAATAACAGGAAATCTTGTGTATTTCTTTATTGTGATATTTGGTGTCATGACAGCTGTTGAAAAACTTGAGTTTACGCAATTGACAAATATATTAAATGTTATTATCGCTTATTCTAGTAAAGTATTATTGGGTCTTGTGATTTTAGCTCTTGGTAATTGGGTGGCAAATATCGCTTCCAGTAATTTCTCAAAAGGAACAGGTAATAAATTTGTTGCATCTGTAATAAAAGTTGCAATCATCGCCGTATTTTTAGCTATGGGTCTTAAGACTATGGGCTTGGCAGACGATATTGTTAATCTTGCGTTTGGTATCACTTTAGGAACTGTTGCGGTGACAATAGCGCTTTCATTTGGACTTGGAGGAAGAGAAGCAGCAGGGAAACAAATGAAAAGAATTATAAGCAAATTTAACAACGATTAACACTATTTTTATTCATTGGTCCCCCCCCCTGAATTTTGAAACACTCAATCTTATTTGAGTGTTTCTTTTTTGTACCAATAAAAAGAGGTCAAGCTATCGAAGCAGACCTCTTTTTTCTTAACAAAACGCTATGATTGTTTTTTATTCTTCCTCTTCCGTTTTCTTTTGACTTAAGGTTTTTTTGTCTTCTTGTTTTTTGCCCAAATACTCAGGTAAATCCATTCCGGCCATATTAAACAATTCTGTCATTGGAGGAACAGCTTTGTACATATTAGATAGAAACCCTGCTGCATTGCCACCGTTTTCAGTATTGCCACCATTTTCCCAAACGACTACTTTATCAAATTTTATATTTTTAATAGCTTCAACTTGAGTTTTAACCAATTCAGGTAATTTATCTGCTATTAATAGCAATACGGCATCTCTTGTATTACCTTCTGCTGCTTTAATTACTTCATCAAAACCTTGTGCTTGTTTTTGTAATACTTCATAAAGACCTTTAGCTTCAGCTTGTTTTTTCAAGACAACGGCATCAGCCTGACCTTGAGCCACTCTTCTTATTCTTTCGGCTTCAGCTTCTGCTTCGATTTCAACTTTCCTTTTTGCTATTTCGGATTGTACGATGATATCGGCTTCTTTACTTGCCTTTTCCTTTTCAGCTCTAGCTAATTCTGCTTGTTGTTCAGCGTGGTAAGCTGATTCCAATGCTTTGGCTCTCTGGATTTTTTCAGCTGAGATTGCTCTTTTTTCTGCTTCTGCTTGCCTTTCTCTTCGTTCAGCATCTGATTCAGCTATTTGTACTTTGGCTAAGTTTTCACCTTCGATTGCTTTAGCATTTGCAGCAGAGGTTTGTACTCTTTCATTTTGAAGAGCTTTAGCTTCACCGATTTTGGCTTGAGCTATAGCTTCAGCTGTCTGAATTCTTTCGTTTTGTTGAGCTTTAGCTTCACCGATTTTGGCTGTTGCGTTGGCAGCGGCGACTTCTGTTCTTTCGGTTTGATTAGCATTAGCTTCACCGATTTTTGCTTTGGCGATAGCTTCAGATACTTTAATTCGTTGTTCCTGCATAGCATCTGCTTCTCCAATAGCTCCGTATTTATTTTTTTCTGCCACACTTTTCTTAGCTTCATTGATAGCGTGAGCTGCGGCTTCTTTTCCCAATGCCTCAATATAACCTGATTCATCTTCGATATCTGTTATATTCACATTTATCAATGTAAGACCGATCTTTCTTAATTCATTGCCAACATTTGAAGATACGTTGGCTAAGAATTTGTCTCTATCTGCATTTATCTCTTCGATATCCATCATAGCAACTACTAATCGTAATTGTCCAAAAATTATATCTTTTGCAATATCTCTAATTTCTTGGGTAGTTTTCCCCAATAATCTCTCAGCTGCGTTGCACATTACTCCTGGCTCGTTTGAGACAGCTACAGTAAAACGTGAAGGTACATTGACACGAATGTTTTGTTTACTCAAAGCATTTTGAAGATCCACATCAATAGAAATAGGGGATAAATCCAAGTATTGATAATCCTGAATTACCGGCCATACAAATGCAGCTCCACCAGCCAAACATTTTGCTGAGGTACCACCTGTCTTACCATAGATGACCAAAATCCTGTCAGAAGGGCATCTTCGATATCTAGAAATAAAAAAGAATATTAGTGCTATAAAAAGGACAAATAAGCCAACTCCCACGAATAAAAAAACTTGTTCCATAATAATTAGTTTTATAATGATCAAATGTAGTATTTATAAATAAAAATATTTTTATTCACTGTCTTTTATTTTACCAACCAAAAGTACATTGTCTTCTAATATTTTGAAGATATATATAATAGTACCTGTTTCCAATCTATCTCCATCTGTCACAGATCTTAATTCCATTATTTTATTGCCGATATCTACAGTCACAAATCCAATCCCCTCTCTATTTGCTGGAATAGGAATATAAACTTTTCCATATTTACCCAATACATCCTCTATTTCTACATTTCCTTCTTCTGCCAATTTTACAAGTTGATACAAGACAAATGCGACAAAGAATAAGGCGATTAATCCGGAAATAAAAGAAATAATAATAGCTGACTTTAATCCCATGCCTCCCGATAAAGTTATCACTCCTACCCATCCGAAGAATGTAAAAAATGCTATTATGCTCCTGACCGAAAATAAGGTAAAGCCGGGGTCAACATCAAAATGACCGTCACTATCAATTGAACCGTCAAAATCAGTATCAACTTCAATGTCGAAGTCCGAATCAATATCTATCCCCATTATACTGGTAACCAATTGCAGAATAAATAAAATAGAAAATATGACAGCAATAGTCCAAAAGACTTGCTCTTCAAATCTAAGTTCATGCCACCAATTTATGAAATATATTAAATTCATTCTTTTAATTTATCACGAATATAAAGCTATCAGTTAATCAAAACCAATTTCTTTCGACAAATATAGTAAAAAAATCGGTAAACGAAGACTAAAAAATAAAGCAAAGTACATGTTTGATATTTTTATAAAGTGAAAGAAAAATATACTGGTAACGTACCAAACATAATAAATAAGATTTTTTAATAAAAAACGATTGTAAATGAAAATCATGAAAGAAGCGGAGGATAAAAATAGTTTATTAATTTTGCAAAAATACTAAATTGTATCCATGTTTATAACAAAAGACAATTGCAAATCACTAAGTGATAAAGAAATAATATCTAAGTCCATTGAGGAATTGGATTATTTCAAATGTCTTTATGAAAGGTATGGAAAT
>Ga0256833_1000599_pt1 | contig 27612 bp, 30 predicted proteins | sample 356284metaG_FD_190535 | JGI IMG/M metagenome (GOLD analysis project Ga0256833, IMG submission 190535) | Hydrothermal vent microbial communities from Mid Atlantic Ridge, Atlantic Ocean - 356-284 | ecosystem: Environmental > Aquatic > Marine > Hydrothermal vents | place: Atlantic Ocean: Mid... | reverse complement strand
GAGGGTTCCAGGATTCGGAGAAGCCCACAGGAGGATTAGCTGGGATCGCGTGGGTGAGAAGGCGATGCTTAGCAGGGCAAGTGCCTACGTTGTTGGCGACTGTTTTGTGGCGGTTTCACCGGGTAACCCTGACGCGGTAGAGGTAGCGCTGGACCTCCTAATACCCGTGGCCGATCACATAGAGGAGCAGCTAAGCGGGAAGCCACATAAATGAGCCGTTTGAAGAGGTGCCCGGTCCCGGCTTGGGGGGGCTGCAGGGCCTCTCGGACCCCACGGCCACCCCCAACGCGGCCGGCTTAACTTCCGGGTTCGATATGAGTCCGGGTGTTTCCCGGCCGCTATGGCCGGGCCGGGCGTGTTACTCCCACCTCCGCCCGGGTATATAATGCTTTGGGCCTTCCAGTAGGGGCTAATACTCGGGCCCGATATGCGAAGGAGGCGAGGCACACTTTACCCTTCCAGCGCTCTCCCCTCTTTCGGCGGGGCTCTGAAGAGCCAACACCTAGGGGGACCGGTGGCGGCTGGGATGACCTATTCCCTGCGGCTGGAGCCCCGCCCGGATTCTATGGAGTACACGGTTTACCCTAGAAATAGACTACCTGGAAGGCTATGCTCTTCAGGGGTATCCTTCCTGGGATGAATAGGTCCCTCTTCCTACCCTTAAGCCCTATAAGCTTAATGTAGTCGTCCTCAAGCACTAAGCCTTCCCTATACATGATGAAGGCGCAGCGGGTTAGAGCAGCAGCCTCTGCGAGTCCCCCCTCACTGAGCAGGTCAAGGCCCGATCTCACATCAGCTAGTGACAGACCGCAGGGGCCTCCGGGGTGCGTGTGTACACTCATGACAGCCCTCACAAAGGGGATCCTCACATAGCCCCTCTCGCCTTCGAGAACGACTAGTAGGCCCCCATCTGAGTAGATGTACATGTATTCAGAGCCTCCGCTGGCCGTGGCTTGAGCGCTATTCCTAATGAGGGAAGAATCCGCTTGAATAGCCTTGGCCGGAGCGATTCTATATAGGCTAGATAAGAGGGACTCGCAGCTGCATTCGGGGTCAGATTCTATAACTATAACGGGTCCCTCCCGTGTTTCGTATTCGCCTAGAATCCCCCTTATCGTAGGAACATTGACTCTGACTACAAGCTCCTGATGTCCACTGTTTAGTAGCTCGAGGGTATCACTTGGGCTTAGCAGGTATGCTGGAATCCCTACTTCTAGGAGGTCAAAAGATTCGTCGTAGTTCTTCTCTATAGCGTCTATAACAGAGTAGACCACTGCTAGGTACCTGGATCCGGTAGTCTCCAAGAGGTACTGCTCCTTGCGGCGACCCCCCACTCAGCCTATCCCCCGGCTGATTATTCGAGAGCTAAAACATAATATTATCAACGCTGCTGTCTGGGGTAATCAATGGGAGTGGCACTATCCATGAGTGGTTTAGGCGATATATGGGAGGATATTGTCGAGAGTATAGAGGATCTAATAGTAAGCGGCTGCTATGAGCGTGTCAACAACTTCATGAGCCTACTCCAAGCGGGCAAGTTGAGGAGGCTCGCGGCCTCAATGGCCTGTAGGAGGGGCTTCGCACTCGACCTCGGAGCTGGCCCGGGATACACCTCTCTCGAGTACTGTAAATCATGTAGTGGGCCAATATTGCTTCTCGACGCTTCGACCGAGAACCTCTACAGGGCCAAGGCTATACTTGAAAAGGCCTGCCCCGACGCAGCGGTGGAGGTGGTGAGTGTATTCGAGGCACTGCCTCTGCGTGACTGCAGTGTTTCATCGATCATTGCCACATTCTCGCTAAGAGACGCTGTAGACAGGGATAAGGCTATAGAGGAGGCGGCCCGGGTTCTAGCAGGTGATGGAAGACTAGTCGTACTGGATATCTATAGGCCCTCAGCGAAACTAGCTACGGCAGCGTTGCTCTCGTACTTCGCGTTAATGCCGCTGCTCGGGGCAATCCTTACTGGGTGCCCTCGTCATGCTTTGGACTATGTAGGGCTTCAGAAGACATTGAGAAGAATGGATACAGTTAAAGGTATGGCATTGCGTATGGCTAAGTATTTTAGTTTCGTTAGAAGTTTAAAGATTATGCCTGGAACAGCGTTGTGGATAGCGGAAAGGCCTCGAGGGGGGTGCCGATAGTAAATGGGGTCGGGCAGCGTGGAAGAGGGTTACTCGAGGAATAAGGAGACGGTAGCTGCCCTCATAGATGACATAATAATTATTGATATAATAATTATATTAATATCGTTTATATTGAATAAAATAGGCTTGCTTGGTTTGAGGGGTCTCATCCTGGTAGCAGTAATTGCAACAGTAGCTATTGCACTCATAGCTGGTGCTATCTATAGAGTTCACAGGAGAAAGCCGGCAGTAGGCATGGAGGCTTTAGTCGGTTTAACGGGTGTAGCCTATGATAGAATTCCCCCGAAAGGTGAAGGCATAGTACTGCTTGAAGGCGAGTTGTGGCGTGCTATTAATGTTGGCGAGGATGAAGTGCTGAGGAATGATAAGGTCGTCGTTGTAGGTATTGAGGGTCTTACACTCAAGGTAAAGAAATTTAAATGAATCTACATATTTTCTAATGGGAGAAGGTGTTCATCCTTTTATGTACTCTCGTCCGATAACCTCTCTCGCCACTATATACCTCATGATGTTCTGTGTACCCTCGGCGCCTACATAGTAGGAGAGCTGGCCGAGCATGCCTCTATAGACGTTGGCCTCCTCCGTGAAGCTGAAGGCGCCGAGAGTCTTCATTAAGACTTTAAACGCCTCCTCTGCGGTCTCGACCGCGGCTATCTTCGAGGCGGCGGCTGGGAAGTTGAGGTCGTGGGGCCTTAGGCCGGCCTCTTCCTTTATGTAGATCCTATCAGCCACCTGGGCTGCTTTGTATGTGAGAAGCCTGGCCGCCTCCACCTTAACCGCCACCTCGGCTATTGGGAAGCTGACTCCCTGGAAGCTAGCTATGGGCCTTCCCCCGAAGAGTCTCCTCTCCCTGGCGTACTTTACCGCCTGTTCTAGGGCCCACTGCGCGGCGCCGACGTTTGCAGCTGATACCAGTATTCGAGCTAAGGCGAAGCCCTGCATCGCTATGTAGAAGCCCTTCTTCTCCTCCCCTATCATGTTTGCCGCGGGTACCGGGGTGTTGTTGAAGCGCAGTATCCCCGTTGATATTGCGTGCCGCCCGATTGTCCTAAGTATACTGTACTCGAACCCCTCGGGCCTCTCTCCTCTCCTATTACCTATGAAGGCGAAGGCTGTTATGGCTCTATGACCCTCCTCCAGCTTACCTGTCCTGGTTATTAGGAACCAACCGCCTAGGTCGAGTTGCTCCATAGCCTCTCTTACACCGCTTATGTATACCTTCTCTCCTGTAACCCTGTAGAAGTCACCGTCCTTAACGGCCATGGTCCTCGTACCAGCTACGTCGCTTCCCCCGTGGGGCTCGGTGGAGGCTATCCCGAAGAACGCCCTACCCTTACCTACAAGCGGTAAAACCTCGCTCTTAACGTCCTCCGGCCCGAACTTGTATAGTATGAAAGGCCAGGCGTTGTTGAGTAGGGTGAACACCGCCGTAGCTAGCGCAGGGTCGGCGTAGGCGACCTGCTCTACGGCAAGCGCCGCCAGCAAGAAGGAGCCCCCTTGCCCTCCATACTCCTCGGGCACAGGTATGGCGAAGAGGCCCTGCTCTCCCATCTTGTGTATTAGCTCTGTCGGCAGCCTGCGCTCCTCATCGGCTTTTATCCATATTGGTGCTAGCTCTCTCATCAAGAACTCTCTAACGGCGTCTTGGAAGAGCTTCTCGTCGGGGCTTAATGTGAAGTCCAACCCTCTATCCCCACCAGCCAGCTGGAAGCCTGGTATGGGAGGGATTAATTTCTGGGATTTACCTAGACACCAGACCTACGGACCTACACCCTAGGGCGATCTGTTTAGATGGGTACTATCGAGTAAAGCCTCTCCACGCTTAGAGATGCAGTCTATGGGGCGATTCCCTCCTAGATATAGCTTTGAATTTGTATACTTCAAAAAGTTGTAATATGTTACTGTCGGCCTTCTTTCTCTTTCGGATAGTATACGACGACGTTGAGCTGTGCAAGAGCGGTCTTTCTTCTTTCACCGCGGGGGTCGGGTATAACCCTGCCCCTCACGAGCTTTCTCCTTCTTTCACCGCGTTCGCGTGGGTGAAAACCGGGCGGCCCGGAGAGAAGGACGGCTTTTCGACCCGCGCCAGGCACGCCTGGATGCATGGGTATGCCAGTAGCATCACTGCCTCCTCTTATTTGGAGCCTTATCCCCTCTAGCCCTATTAGAGAGCCGTCGAATACATCGCCTATTTCCAAGCCTGCAAGGCGAACGGCCACTTCCTCAGGAACGGCTATCTGCCAGGCCTTAGCCCTAAAAGCCTCGGCCTCGGCCTCAAGATTCCCCGCAACCTCGCCTAAAAGCTCCATGCTCACCTCTACTTCATAATCTGATAAGTCGTCCTTGACCTCCACCTTGAACGGTACATTTACCTTCTTACCCTCCTCGTTCCTGAATCTAAGGGTCATAACACCTAAGTCCTGGAGCCGCAGCTCCTCGAAGAGGCGGCGGCTCACCCTCGCTATGGGCAGCTTTGTCCTATCCTTTTCCTTGGTCTTCCTCATCTCTTCGGTGTACTCGATATCCTCGACTCCCCTAACCTTGACCTTTACAACCTTGTCTCCCGCCTTAGGGTCTGATATCACTATCCTCAGAGGGGGCCTCTCCGAACTCATGATACCACACCCCGGTCCCCCTTGGAGGGACCAGGTCTTCCAGACCGAGAATAGGGGCTCGCTTTGAGGGGGCCTTAAAAGCTAAGCGCTCTAATCCTTGGTCTACCCTAATCGGCCCTGACGTGTGAGATCAAACGCTTTTCCAGGGCCCCGCTGGGAGGGCGCTCAGTCCTGGCCACTTCGATCATCCCTCATCTAAAGGGTGTGTGGTCATCATCGCATGCTTGATCGATGTGGTGGACCGGCCGGGATTTGAACCCGGGACCTCCGCCGTGCGAGGGCGGCGCTCTTCCAGGCTGAGCTACCGGCCCACTCGCGTATGGGGATCCTCCTCGGAGGCTTTAAAGGGTTTCAGAGGAGTGCTAGAGGAATACTTGTCAATCTCTTAGCGGGGGGATCCTATGAACAGTCTAGGTAAGTCATAGAGTAGCGGTGCTGTGAAACACTCTATTTTAAATTCGCTGGGCCCGCATGAATTGCGGTGCTGAGCTTGGGTGGTTCGGCCAAGCCTAGGGTTCCCGTGAGGATTGTGGGGTGGGAGGACATAGTTGAGTGGGCTAGGGGTCTCGCTTTATCGATTGAGGAGAGCGGGTGGATCCCCGATATAATAGTGGCTGTTGCGCGTGGAGGCTTTGTGCCGGCAAGACTTCTCTGTGATTTCCTAGACGTGAAGGATCTTTTAAGCCTACAGAGCCAGCATTGGGTAGAGGCTGCTAAGGCCGCTGAGAAGGCGATACTTAAGTACCCATATAAAATCGATGCTAGCGATAAGAACGTATTAGTGGTCGATGATATAGTCGATACGGGTGAAACGCTAGAGCTTGCCAGGAGATTCGTTGAAAGGGAGTGGAGGCCTAGGGAGGTAAGGACCGCCGCTCTCCAATGGATAAGTAGTGTAGCAAAGATAAAGCCTGACTACTATTACATGGAGGTTAAGGAGTGGGTATGGTTCCAATATCCCTGGACGAGGCTTGAGGATCTACAGCAATTCATATTGAGGATATTCAGGGAGGACGAAAGGGTTAAAGGAAGGCCTATCTCGCCCGAGGAGCTTGCTTCTCTCTTTAGGGAATGGTATGGGGTTGAGGCAGGCGACTTCGGCTCCTACTGGAACGAAGCGCTGGAGAGGCTCATCAAAAGGGGTCTCCTAGCTAGGGTTAACGGGAAACTAGCCCTCGCCAAAGAGGGTTAGGCCGAGCCGCCGAGAATCCCCCCGCGACTATTAAGGGGTCGTGGGGCCTTACAGGGGGAAGCCGGAGTCTCTAAGGCGCCTCAGTATTACGGCTTCATCCTCAAATTCTTTCGCGGCCTCCCTGATGGAGTCTAAGTCGAGCTTCAGCTTGCCTCTGCGATAAAGGTTTGCAAGCTCTCTAAGCCTCTCCAGGTCTTTGTCGCGTCCCGCATTAGCCTTTAAGACAATGTGGTCCTCGACATGTACTAGCTTTACCCTAACACCCCCTATATTCACTCTACGCGCCCGATCCAGCATGGACTTTGGCACGTAGAAGTCGTAGAGGTTATCGTAGAACTCTATGGGAACCTCCTCGGTTTCGACACGTGCTATGATCCTAGGTGTGCCAAGCCATGTCTGGCCCACACTCCAGCCCTCCCTCTCGGCGAGCTCTCTATATGCATCCTCCTCTACAAGCAGATCCGGTGACTCCGCAAATAAGTCTACATCATCGCCTAGATCACGGCTACCTAGCTCGAGTTCAACGACCGTCCCACCGATAACCGTGAACTTGAATCCCGAATCGAGGAGCTTTCTAACAACTAAAGCTAAGGCATTAGCTGAAACCATCCACCTCGCCCCCAGCAGACATCCGCGGGGCAGTTAAAAATAGGAGATAGCCTTACCCAGACCCCACAACTCGATAACGTCCAGTGTTAGAGAGAGACATAGGTGCATGTCCTGCACTAGCGGAAGTGTTTTAGGAGCCAGCCAGCTCTAGCCTCCCGGAGGGCCGGGGTGGCCGAGCGGTCTAAGGCGGCGGGCTGCAGTGGCTAGGCGGGTTGACCCGTCGCGGAGACCCGTTAGTTCCCGGGTTCGAATCCCGGCCCCGGCTCCACCCCGGAAGCCGCCGTAGTATAGCCCGGCCCAGTATGCGGGCCTTTCGAGCCCGTGACCCGGGTTCAAATCCCGGCGGCGGCACCACTCACAGTTTAAGGCTAAGATTAGGTGTTTTGCTAGTTTCAAAAGCTGCTTCTCACGTGGTTTAACTCTCCCCTCCTTCGGTGCCTGGGAGAGCTGTGATGTGCGCGCGGCGTATAGTATTGGAGCTTACTACTGAGAAGGTTACGGGGTGTAGAGAGAGGCCCTCACTCAGGTTCATGGCGGCTTTAGCCGAAGCCGAGCGCGGGGATTACGTCATCTTAGTCGCAGACGAGGATATAATTCCTAGTGATATAGCCCTGGCTTCATTCAAGGAGGAGGGCTTCTCGGTTAAGTCCTTCGAGAGGAGCCTATGGAGGTATCGAATCGAGGCCGTGAAGGAGGGCTAGCTCCCATGATTGACTGCGAGCGTGTCAGGAAGGACTTCCCCGAGCTAGGCTCCGGCCTCGTATACCTTGATAGCGCCGCCTCCACGCTCAAGCCGAAGCCCGTGGTGGATTCTATGAAGGAGTTCGCACTTAGGAGATACTCAAACGTGCATAGAGGGACTTATAAGCTAGCCGTCGAGGCCACTAGAATCTATGAGGAAGCGCATAGGGTTATCGCAGAGTTTATAGGAGCCAAGAGATGGGAGGAGATAGTATTCACGTATAATACGACGCACGCAATAAACCTGGTGGCCTGGACTCTCGTTTACAACGGAGTCCTTAAGAGGGGCGATGAGATACTGGTTACCGAGGCCGAGCACCACTCAAACCTCCTGCCATGGGCTGCCGCTGCTAGGGCTGTCGGGGCCAGGTTAAGAATACTCCCTGTAGATCCCCAAGGCATCCCGGTATGGGAGGACATAGATGAATATATAACCGATAGAACAAGGGTCGTCGCATTCCACTTAGCCTCAAACGTGACAGGCGCTAAAGCGCCCGTCGAGGAGGTTTCGAGGGCCGCGCGTAGCAGGGGGGCAATAATAGTGGTTGATGGCGCTCAGGGTGTGCCCCATTTCCCAATCGACGTGAATTCTATGAACATAGATTTCCTAGCCTTCAGCGGCCATAAGATGCTGGGACCCACAGGGATAGGTGTTCTCTGGGGCCGGCTCGAACTCCTAGAAGACTTGGAGCCTCCCTGGCAGGGCGGTGGCCAGATTAGGGATGTGAGAGTCGTCGGTGATACTGTGGCTGTTGACTGGGATGAACCTCCCTGGAAGTTCGAGCCGGGAACCCCACCCATAGTGGAGGCGGTAGGTCTAACCGAGGCGGTTCGCTATCTAGAGAAGCTTGGAATGAGCAATGTGGAGTCCCACGAGTCCGAGCTTGTAAGAGAGCTATACGAGTGGCTCGGCGAAATTAGGGGAGTAAAGCCCGTGGGCCCACCTCCCTCACAGCATCCGCGCACTGGTGTGGTCTCCTTCACACTGGAAGGCTTAACCCCCGACGCCGTCAGCGTATACCTAGCTTCACGCGGTATCGCTGTGAGGGCGGGGCTACACTGCGCACACCCGCTCCATTACGCTCTAGGCCTTTATGAAGGAACGATCAGAGCCAGCCTCTACATTTACAATTGCTCCCGCGACGCTGAAGCACTGGTTAGCTCCGTAGAGTCGTTAGTCAAGCTTATAGGGAAGACGGGCTAACTCCTGCACTTAGCATACTCGAGCCAGTCGACTAATGCTAGGGATCGCAGGAGTATAGTCGCATAGGCTCCTTTGGGGGCGGCTAGGGCCAGCGAGACAGTATTCCCTCCAAGGATCCTACAGGATAGCCTGCACACCGGGAAGAAGAGGGGTCTGAGGAGCGGTTGTCTATGTAACCCGCCCGACCCGTCTCCCCTTAAGAGGCCTAGCACTCCCTCCTCCGTCATTATCTGCGTGGCAATTCTCGACCAGGAATCCTCGCCCCTTCTAAGTGGCGGGATTGACGCCGCGGGTACCCTCTCTATCCTCCCGGGGCACCTAACGGTTACCCAGCGTTCCGCAGCCTTTGTCACCGAGATGTTTTCCGTGAGTATCCTTGATAACGTCCTATTAAAGAGGTAGGCCCTAAGCGCATCCAAGTGCAGCTGTTTGGGCCCCGGCTCGAGGGATCTAGAGAGGATCCTGCTGCGCCTAACGAGGCCCAGAGCCTTCTCCTCGTAGTAGCCTGGCGCTCTATCCTCCTCTAGCGGATACCTCATCATGTACTCTCTGAGTAGGCCCCCGCTCTCGCCGCGCAGCCTAAGTAGGCCGAGATAGTGTGTGTTAGGCCTCTCAATCCCGAACCTCTGGGGTCCATAGAATCCCGGGATCTCTCTTACGCTGTTTGCTTCAATGCAAAGTCTTCGGGGATCCCCTCTGGTTTTGACTATGATGTAAAAATAGTTGAATTTATGGCCTCCGAGTCTGAGGGGGGAGCGTCTTCGACCTATGAGCCAGGCCTCGAAGCCTCTCCCCTCCAGCCGGCTGGGGGCGCTCCTCGGGCTCCTGAGGGCCACGTACTGGTAGCCTATAGCGCAGGCGTCCTTGAGTCCCTGGATGCTAGCACGGTCGGATCCCAGGATCCCTTTTAAGCGGCTAACCATCCTTAAGCTGTCCCCGACCCTCTTGACTAGGTATACCAGCCACTCACCACTGGCAGAAGTTTCGGGGGGAGGCTCGGCGACTCTGAAGCCCCAAGGCCTCTCAACCCATACCGTGAAATCGACCCGGGGCTGTAGGGCCCTAGGCTCGATCCCCCAGAGAAGCTCTAACGCCAGGTTTAGCCATAGGCTCCTTCTACCCTCACCACTTCCCTCTTCGAGGGATTGAATAGCACTCATAGCTTCACCAGCCGCATCCCCGGGATCCTCACCTCTAGCCTTTAGTCTAGTAGAGTTTCAGCGTGCCAGTAATCTTATCCACCAGCTCGGCTGGAGCAGGTCCTACAGCGACGGCAGTCTTGGTTCCTGGAGGTAGCTGTGTGAGGCCCGCGTCTTCTATAAGGCTCGTGGGGAGGCCTAGGCGCTTGGCGTCAATGTAGATGCTTAGCAGCTCTCTCTCACTGTTGACCCTAAGCACTATCTTCCTCTGGCCCTCCCGCCTCCACGCGTAGAGCCACCTCCGCCACTCTTCATTGCCGGACTCCAGTATCGCGAATACGGCCTCGCAACTAGCGTGCGCTGCCTGGGCCGCTGCCTTGCCCGGGCTCATTCCGAGATCCTTCCTTAGCACTATGGACTGCTTGTACCTCCACACGCTTACACCCTACGGCTCTATAATGTCGGGGGTTCTAGGGTATAGTGCTGCCTCGTGTATCCTCTCAAGCTTTAAGAGGGTTAGCATGAGCCTCTCAACCCCCATTCCGAACCCTCCGTGTGGCGGGAAGCCATACTCGAACATGTCGAGGTACCATGAGAAGCTCTCCGGGTTCAATCCGAGGGACTTCATCCTAGCTCTCAGCCTCTCGGGATCGTGCTCCCTGAGGCCCCCGCTACTCCACTCAACCCCGTACTCGCCCGGGCCCATCATGTCTATCCTATGGGCTATCCTTGGGTTATTACGGTCGACCATATAGTAGAACGCTGTTATCTCAGCTGGAAATTCGGGTATAAAGAATGGTCTCTCGAACTCCCTTACCAGAGCTTTCTCCTCGTCTGATCCAAAGTCCTCGCCCCACTTTATATTGAAGCCCTTCCTCCTCAGGATCTCGATGGCCTCATCATAGCTTATTACATCGTAGCTATCCCATGGTTCGAGATCCTTTACTCCAAGGATTTCGAGATCTCTCTCGTTTTTCTCGAGTAGCCTCTCGATGATATGGTTAACTAGCCCAAATTGGAGATCCATTAGATCCTTCTTACTAACTAGAGCTGCTTCAACGTCTATCTGCCAGAACTCCGTTAGGTGTTTCCGAGTCCTACTCTTCTCTGCCCTAAAACTCGGGGCTATACTGAATACCTTGCCGAACGCCGCTACGGCGCTTTGCTTGTAGAGCTGGGAGCTCTGCGCTAGAAAGGCTTTCCTGCCAAAGTAGTCTACAGGGAACAGCTCGGCTCCTCCCTCGGTCGCGGTTGCTATTAGTATCGGGAATGAGAGTTCGACGAACCCATTGTTCAAGAGAAACTCTCTGGCGGCATTCATGAGTGTGCTCCGTATACGGAATATTGCCTTAACCTTAGGCCTTCTAATGTCTAGGTAGCGGTAGCGAAGCCTAGTGGGCCACTCGGCCTCCACCTTCCCGTAGAGGTCTATCGGGGTTGGCTTGCTTTTAGCTATTATAACGATTCTCTCGGGCACTACCTCGCGGCCTAGTCTGGCTATCTTACTCTCTACTAGCTCTCCGTCGACGCGAATAAAATACTCTCTACCAAGCTCCTTCACCGCTTTCCATACATCATCGGGAACAACGCTCTTCTTCACGGTTACCTGCTCCTCGCCCTCGAACGTACGGAGTAGGATGAATGCTATCCTCCCCTTTACTCGAACGGTCTCCACGTGGCCGTAAAGTGTTACCTTAGATCCCAAGCTCCCCAGCCCTCACGCTCTCAAAGGTTAAGAGGTTTAATTGGTGATTGAAACCCTGCCGAGCGGGCCTTTGGGGTGTAGGAGCGTTGATCCACGATATAACTAAGCCCCAAGGAGTTAAGGCCCATGTAGCGATTATTGGCGGCTCAGGCCTCTACGATCCAGGCATAGTAGATGAGCCTGTGGAAGTCAAGGTAAGCACTCCCTACGGGGATCCTAGCGACTCCGTGGTAGTGGGGAAAATAAGAGGAGTACCTGTAGCCTTTCTGCCCCGGCATGGAAGGGGTCATAGGATACCCCCACACAGGATAAATTATAGGGCCAACATATGGGCGCTCAAGTCTCTTGGAGTGAAGTGGGTAATAGCTGTATCAGCTGTGGGTAGCCTGCGTGAGGACTACAAGCCAGGCGACTTCGTCGTCCCGGATCAATTCATAGATATGACGAAGGGGAGGATATACACGTTCTACGATGGACCTGTCGTAGTACATGTAAGCATGGCTGACCCGTTCTGCGAAGACCTGAGGAGACGCATAATAGAAGTTGGCCGCAGCCTCGGCTATAATATCCACGACAAAGGCACTTACATATGCATAGAGGGCCCCAGGTTCTCCACCCGCGCAGAGAGCAGGGTCTGGCGTGAGGTATACAAGGCCGACATCGTGGGCATGACGCTGGTTCCGGAAGTTAACCTGGCTTGCGAGGCGGAGCTATGCTACGCGACGCTGGCTATGATAACAGACTACGACGTCTGGGCGGAGAAACCGGTTACGGCGGCGGAGGTCGAGAGAGTTATGAAGGAGAACGTGGAGAAGGCCAGGAGACTGCTATATGAGCTGGTACCCAAGCTCTCCGGGGATCCCGAGGAGAAGCTGTGCAGCTGTTGTAGGGCGTTAAGCCATGCTATCGTCTGAAGTTAGAGCCCTAATAGAGGAGGCGGTAAGGCAGGCTAAGGCAATACCGAGTCCCTCCATAGAGGAGGTATCAGAGGTTGTTGTAGCCTCCTGTATGGGCGGAGAGCCCTGGGCGGCACAGCTCAGTCTAGCGCTTCACCACTCGGGAGTTAGAGCCGTTAGGATGACGTGTGTGGAGGCGTCTATTCATGTGCTCCCCTATAGCAGTGGTGGAGAGCGCGTGGTAGCCTTTAGTAGTAGCTCCCGCGACACGCACCTAGCGCAGCTCGCGAATGCGGCTAGTGCTCTAGGGGTTAGAGTTACAGCCTATGGGCCTCCTCCGCATCCAGCCTATGAAGACATGCTCAGAGAGCTCGGCGTTGAATATAATATTGTCGAGGTCGGCTCTTGGAGCGGCATAGTTGCCTTGCTCTTGGCCACCATTCTATGGGCACCCCGTCCCTGGGAGAGTAGGAGGATTAGGCTGGATAGAGAGCTCTCGACGTTAAGTGACTCTGTGAATTGGGTTGAAGAAGAGTATAAGGACTTCATAGCAGAACTCGCGCGGGGCCTAGACTGTTTATGCTATGCGCCGAGTACGGAGCCTGGTGTGAGGCTGTTGCGACGCACCACTAAACATAATATGCTGGTCGCCCCCTTACACGACATAGAGGGTTTCCGGGGGAGGAGGGTTGCTGCGGTGTACTCCAGCGCTGAGGAGCATGCTTACAGGCACCAAATACTATCGGCGAAGCTCCGGGGCGTGAGCGTAGTAGATGTTAGGGTCAACACTGACCCGTTGACCGCTTCTCTCTACGTTGTGATAGCGGGCCTCCTAGCGGGTTCGCAGGTTCTTAGGGAGACCGGGGAAGGATGACTTCTTTATCGCGTCAAGCAGCTCCAGTCTGCGGCGTCTCCTCTCTTCGGCTCTCTTATAAAGTTCGGCTTGCCAAGGCTCCTGTACTTTGAACTGCTTCACGGGCCTAGGCCTACCGTGCTCGTCGAGGGCTACCACGGTGAAGTAGCTAGTTGTTGTATGCTTCTCCTCTCCTGTCTCCTCTTTCCTAGCTATAACTTTAATTGTAACTTCCATGCTGCTTCTACCCACGTATGTCAGGGCGGCGTACATGTTCATTGACTCACCTACACGGATCGGTGCGTAGAAATCTGTGGCGTCAACAGCTGCTGTTACTACGGGGCCTCCACTGTAGCGTAGACCTATTATGCCCGCGAGCTCGTCTAGATAGTACATTAGCTTGCCCGCGAAGACGGCGTTATGGAATATCGAGTCCTCCGGGTAAGCGAACCTAATGCTGGAAACCGCATAGCGGGGATCTAGAGGCCTGGGAGGGCTCACGTCGCGTACAGCCTCTTTACGCGTGCTGATCCTCGCCATTCTATGCTCTCTCCTCCTAATAGCAGCCTCGTATAACTCCTCCTCCACGCTGCTTCTAGGCGTTATGCAAGCCCCTACAGGTTTCGGCCTAAGCTCGTCATCGACAGCTACGAGGACCATATGGGAGAATGTTGTGAGTCTACGTGAGCCCTCTATGGGGTTCTCCGCCTCAACCCTTACTGTCACCTCCATGCTAGACCTTCCTATATAATCAATCCATGATGTTATAACGGCATTCTCACCCACCCTGACCGGTGATAGGAAGAATATGTGATCCATACCAGCAAGCACGGTGGGCGCTCTCGCTACCCGCATGGAGGTGAGGGTTGCAGCCGTTATCATCCATTGAAGCATTATACCTCCATGAAGCGTTCCAAGAGGGTTTACATGGCGGGGTAGGACGTGATTTACGGTCTCCAATAAAGTCTCGGAGATAGATAGCGCCCTCTCACAGCGGTTCTCCATGTCTCTTAACCCCGTTCATCGGCCGTAAAGAATGTTGGGTTAGATTATCTAAGTCTTTTGCAGAGCCTCTTCGACGCGTTGGCGCTAATAACTATAATTAGAGGAAAAGGAGAAAAGAATGAAGGATTCTGGTGAGTCGATATTACTCTAGGGTGCCGGGTAGTCGTCTGGCACCTTGGCTCTGAAGTACTTGCCTGTCTCTGGGCTCTTGAATAGGCCTATCTTAACACCCTTTCTGCTCTTAGGCGCTAGCTCCCAGACCTTTATTGGGACTAGCTCTACCTCTTTGCCGGTCGTGGGATCTCTCACCTTTACAGGGGGTAGCTTCTTAGCCGACATCCTATCTCACCCTGTTCCCCGTCTCCATTCCGGCATGACGTGGACTGAAAGTAATAAAGATTGTTATACCATTTTACCAACACATACCTTGCCTCTCCTCGAACCTTTGAAGGTAATATTAAAGAATTACTTTAGTGCAAAGCCTAGCTGAGTAGGCACATTCTCAGGCTTCAGGAGATTCTGGGGTCTATACGCAGGCTTAAATGCCCAGGCGAAGGCTTTGGTACGGGTGGGGTTCTTGAAGGACACTGAAGCCCTCTCTAATAAAGAGGCTAAAGCCTTCATAGCATATATACTCTACAAACTCGGATGCCTGCATCCCTTCAAACTTAGTAGGCTTCTCGCATTAGCTGAAATAGAGAGTGTTAAAAGGAGGGGGAGGAGGCTCACAAACTTAAAGTATGTTCCGGGACCGGGATCATTCTATATTGAGGGCATTAAAGAGCTTTTCGATGATAAATGCTTCGAGAAGAGGGAGGGCGACCCCAGAAAGGGGATTAAAGGCTGCGTTAGATACATCTGTGAGCCGCCCAAGCTGCCCGATGATGTTGCAGGGATACTAGACTATGTTATAGAGAGATATGGTAGCGAAGATGAATTCAAGTTAAACGATATGGTTGTTAATAGCGATGAATTCAAGAGGCTCCTCGTGGGGTGAAAGCGTGTTTCAGATATGTGTGACTGGAGGTAAGGGAGGTACTGGGAAGAGCTTTATAGCCGCGAATCTAGCTTATGGACTAGCAAGGCTCATCGGTTCAAAGCTGAAGATAATACTGGCGGATTTGGATGTTGAGGCTCCTAACGATCACTATATATTGGGTGAAGGCAGGTTAGCCAGTAAAGAGGATATTGAGATATACTTCCCAAAGATAGACTACTCTAAATGCACGGGCTGCGGGGCCTGCGCTAAAGTATGCGATACTGGTGCCATCGTGATAGCCCCGGGGAAGCCCCCCTTCGTCTTCCCAAGGCTCTGCAGTGGTTGCAAGGCTTGCTACTATGCTTGCCCCTATAAGGCGATCTCGCCGAACTCTAAAAGGGTAGTAGGATATATTGAGATGCGCGATCTAGCTTTCGATGGTTCAAGCATATGGCTTGTGACAGGGATACTACGCGAGGGAGAGGAGCACACGCCTCCAGCGGTGGTTGCGACTAAGAGGAGAGCGGTATCGCTGAGCCCGGACGTATTAATAGTTGATACAGGGGCGGGCACGGGCAACGCTATCTCGGCTGCAATACAAGGCAGTAACCTAGTCATAGCGGTCACAGAGCCTACCCCCTTAGGCTTGCATGATCTAGAGGCTATACTAAAGATAGTCAGGGGGATGGGCTATAGGTTATGGGTAGTGATTAACAGGTACGGTATAGGCCCTGCCGAGAAGCATAGGGAACTCGCGAAGAAGTATGGAGCCGAGAGAATTTACGAGGTACCATTCTCTAGGAAGGCCGTAGAATCTTATGTGAATGGCGTCCCCCTACTCAGGTATGCGCCAGACGATCCTGCTGCTAGAGTTATAGACTCCCTCGTTAAAGATGTTGTAGAAGAAATCAATTCTATACTGGAGGTGAGGGGTTATGCGGGATCCTAGGGATCCTCTTGGGGAGCAGGTAGAGATAGTGGTTGCAAGCGGTAAGGGAGGCGTGGGCAAATCTACTATAGCTGCGGTGCTCGCAGTAGAACTATATAGGAGCGGTTACAGGTTAGTGGCGGCAGACGCCGACGCTGAGGCCCCCAACCTGCACTTGGCGCTTGGCGTCGACAAGTGGGACAGCGTAGAGCCATACTATGAGGGTAGGGTTGCATTCATTAGAAGGGATATATGCACTAACTGCGGTATATGCGCCGAGGTGTGCCCCTTTGGAGCTGTGGAGGTGAGGAATGGCAACTACGTTATTAACGAATGGATCTGCGAAGGCTGCTTAACCTGCAGCTTTGCCTGCCCCGTGAAGGCCATAAGGTATAGGTTCAAAGTGAAGGCGGGGGAGATTAAGGTCGCGGGAACCAGGTATGGATTCACTCTGGTATCAGGGGAATCAATGCCGGGCAGGCCAAATTCTGGGAAACTCGTGACCGAGGTGAAGAATAGGGCTAAGTCCCTACTAGGACGTAGCGGTGTCTTACTCGTTGACGCGGCTGCCGGTATAGGTTGCCAGGTAATCTCAAGTCTCACGGGAGCCCACATCGCCGTCTTGGTGGCAGAGCCCACACCAGCTAGTTTTAGCGACCTAAAGCGAATACACAAATTAACTAAGCACTTCATGTTGGCTCCAATGCTCGTAATAAACAAGTTTGACTTGAATGAGAGGTTCACTAAGGTAATAGAAGAGTATGCCGAGGAGAATAATATCCCCGTAGTAGCTCATATCCCCTACGATGAAAACGTGCCTAAGGCGCTTAACATGGGTAGACCTCTTCACGAGGCCTTCCCGGGGAGTAGCGCAGCGAAGGGAGTATTGGAGGTCGTGAGTTATATAAAGAAAGAGGTACTACCGAATTGGAGGAGGTGGTGGAGTACATATAAGCCGAAGAAGCCTGAAATCTACGTACCCATTATTAAGTGATATTTAGACAGGCGACAGCTGAGAGCCATGGCCCACGAGGTGGGAGGCATGCCTCTACGCATAGGGGTAGCGGCATCAGGAGGACAGGGGCTCGATGCCATGGTAGCTGACCGCTTTGGGCGCGCCGAGAAATTTGTCATAGTCGATATTGACGAGGAAAGAGGAAAGATATTGAAAGTAGAGACACACGACAACCCCGGCTACTCGGCGGGCAGTGGTGCGGGCGTCAAGGCAGCCCAAAAGCTAGGCGATCTAGGCGTTAAGATCTATGTTGGCCCTACGCCTGGTCCAAACGCTTACGCGGCCCTGCAATACTTGGGGATAAAAATATACACGCTGACGGGTGTGACGGTTCGAGAGGCCGTAGAAGCTGTGATAAGGAATCTTCCTGAGATACTTCAATCGTAATAGATGCGGTAGATCGGCGATGAGCTATACTCCCCAGCCCGAGGCCCAGCGCCGATGAGGAAAATTCCTTTAGGCGAGCCTAGAGGCTGGAAGGCAGAGGAATTAGTGGTACCTCTTGGGAAGCCAAGACTTCAAAGGCATCTAAGACGGCGACCTCTCCACTAGGTTCGCCTACTATCTTGTAAGGCGTGGTTTCCATTGGGGGATGATGCGTGGAAGCTAACCCTAGTCAGGTTCTCCGCGGCATCTCTGCGTGTTTGGAGTGCCAGCTTCTATTCTATCGAGAAGTATATTCATTATTGCTGGTAGGTGGGCTAGGGGGAGCGGAAGTGCTATGTCAAGACTCTCAACGCATTTAGCTATGTAGCTATACTCTGCAGATTTCGATGCCCCCCCGCTTTTGTATAGGAGGAGCAGTCTAGAGCTACTCTTAGCCAACACGTAAATAGTGTCCTCCAACTGTTTAAGGCTTCCATGGCTGGGGTGCGGGTTTCCTCCTCTCACGACTAGACAGGGTAGTGCCTCGAGCCTTTGGGGGTCTATGAGGGTGGTTCCGAGTCTGCCTGGCTCCTTTATTACTCTTCGAATCCAACCCTCCGCAGTGTCCATATCCGGCCTTAGGTGTCTCACCCGATCTCCGGGGGCGGCTATCCAAGCGTTCCCCCACCGGAAGGCCGCCAGTACGTCTCGTCTGATCCCGTGTGATATTAGGAGGGCGTTGACTAGGAAGATGGCGATGTCTCTAGGTTTTCCACTATCTATAAGAATGTGTATCCTCTTATATTTCGACTCCATCAAGACCCAGCCTCTTGAGGAGTCTTTTGTCGCGGCGGAGCCTCCTCATCATTGTTTTAAAGTTCTTATAATACGCTAGCAGTTCCCTTACATCCTCAGGCCTAGCGCCGCTGCCTAGAGCTATCCTCCTTATCCTCCTTCTATCTATTATCTCGGGATTGTCGAGTTCCTCGTAAGTCATACTATTAATTATTGCTATCCACCTATCTATCTTCTCTTCCCCCACTTTCAAGTACTCCTTTATTCGTCCTTGCGCTGAGAGTAGGCCTAGGCCAGGTAGCATCTCAAGTACCTTCGATAGAGGGCCTAGTTTTCTCAGGCTAATCAGTTGATGGTATATCGTGCGCATAGTAACCTTACCCTTGAGGATCTCCCTGGCTTCCTTTTCCAGCTTCTCAGCCTCTTCTAGCGCCTTCATCTTCTCTATTAATGACTCTATATCGCCCATGCCGAGTATTCTGCCAATAAACCTTGCAGGCCTGAATGGTTCTATCTCATCGATCTTCTCGCCGGTACCGATGAACTTTACCCTGGCACCTGTTGCTGCAACTGCTGTGAGTACCCCTCCACCACGTGCTGTTCCATCGAGCTTCGTGACTATAATCGACCCTATCGGCGTTGATTCGTGGAACCTCTTCGCTAGGCTGTAGGCCCTCTGCCCTATAGCTGCGTCTATGACTAGGACCACCTCGTCTGGCTTCACGGCATCCGCTATACGTCGCATCTCGTCTAGTAGAGCCTTCTCTCCTCCATAGCCGTGACGGCCTGCTGTGTCTATTATTATTATGTCGGCGCCCCTCCTCAATAGTTCCTCCACGCCTCTTCTAGCTATCTCCTCGGGCTCACCGCTTTTCATGCCGTAGAATAGCGCTCCGGCCTCGCGGGCTAGTCGTTCTAACTGCTCGTACGCCGCGGGCCTGTATGTGTCTGTAGATACGAGCCCGACCCGGTATCCCCTCCGCGCATAGTACAATGCCAGCTTGCCTGCGGTCGTGGTTTTACCGGAGCCCTGTACGCCGACGAGCAGTATTATCCAGGGGGTTTTGGGTGGCAGGGGATTCTCCTCTCTATCGCCGCCGAAGAGTTTAACTAGTTCCTCATAGACTATCTTAATGAACCACTCCCTCCTACTAGCGCCTGGAGGAGGCTCCTCTCGACGGGCCCTCTCGCTTATCCTCTTCGTTAACTCGAATACCAGTCTAACGTTGACATCGGCCTTTATGAGTTCCCTTTGGAGATCACGCGTAAACTGCTTGACGGCGGCCTCATAAGTTCCCTCTCCTTTGAGGAATCTAGCCACAGCCTCTCGTAGGCCTTCAAGCACCATAACCCGACTACTCCCCAGCTTAGGCGTATTAGCGAGTAAGAACTTAAGCTCTAACCGCCCCGCATGAGCCCTCTTTAACGGTGTAATCAAGGAATGGCGGGAAGCCTGGCTGCCAAGGCTAGGGCGATATGGATCATGATGAAGCCAGCCCAGCTGTTCCTGTTATCTGTGACCCTCTTCGGAGCATACTTCTCGGCGGGAGGAGGCCTAGACGCTACTAAACTCCTGCTCCTCCTAGCGGCTGGTGTAGGCGGAATAGGGGGGGTCACAGCGTTAAATATGGTATTCGAAGCTGACATAGACTCCGTGATGCCGAGAACCTCTTCGAGACCCATACCAGTAGGCATTATAAGCCCCGGTGAGGCTGCCGCCTCCGTTTCAGTAATAACCCTAGCCGGGATCCTCGCCGCCCTAGCGATTAACCGCTACGTAGCGTTTGCAGTGTTGTTGGGACTAGTCTTCGATATAATAATGTATACTGAACTCGCTAAGAGGAGAACGTGGATTAACATAGTACTCGGAGGTGTTGCAGGGGGGGCTCCAGCCTTAGGGGGCTGGGCGGCCGCACGCGGAACCATAGATATAGGCGGTGTACTACTTGCAGCGGTTGTTATGGCTTGGATACCGATGCATATATGGTTCATAAGTGTATATTATAAGAAGGACTATGCGCTAGCCGGGATCCCTATGGCGCCCGTGGTATTCCCGGAGAGGAAGGTAGCTACCATGGTGAAAGTCTCACTTGCAATCCTGACCATATTAATGTGGCTATTCACCATCGCAGAGAGATACGGGCTTCTAGCGTCGGTGGTTGCATCAACACTCTCGGCCCTAGCCTATAGGAAGGTGACGCTCTGGGAGAGAGGCCCGACAAGGGAGAGGGCCAGGGAGTTATTCAAGTTCGCAAGCCCAATAATAGCGGCAGTATTCATCGCTCTCCCCATAGATTATTGGTTGCTCCACATCTAGAGGGTGCGCAGCGGCCATGCAGGAGTCTGGGACGCCGCGGACACCACCGAGCCTTCCCCCCTGTAGAGGGAAGTGGCTAGCGTTTTGCAGCTCCTACACGGTATCAGCTCTACTGGTCTTGGCTTGGTTTCTAGAGCCCTTAATGAAGCCCCTCTCGATTCTCATAGCGCTTGCCGCAGCTATAGGGCTGGCCTTCGTGATCGACGAAAAAGCTGGGCTTCTCTGGGTTATAGCGGCGGCCATCATGGCTTATCTATCATTTAGTGATTACGTGTTACCGTTTATGGTAATTGATGTTGCTTTTGTATTAATTATTATAATCTTGTATAGGAGGCCTCTACCTCTAGCTATGCTAATACTCCCAGCGGGTCACGCAGGGATTGTACCTCCTCTCCGCATAATCTTTGCAGTATTGTCACTCCTAGGGCTGGCGCTCGAAGTAAGGAGGTGGCACGCGTTTCTGGTTCTACTCTACTCGCCTCTAATAGCTGCTGAGCCCGGCGTCTGGGGCTTCCTTGCAGCCTCCACCGTACTAGCGGCTGCACCCGTTGTCGAGGGTTCACTCTACGAGGAGCGGTGCCCCTTCAGGGTCGAGAACGGCGTTCTAGCTGTTGGAGCTTCAATCTCTCTAGCGTCACTCATAATAAGGGTAGCGGCGCCTCATATAACGGGCAAGCTACTCTACGCCCTCTACTCTGCCTGGGCGCTAGGCTATATCCTAGAGGAGAGCGCTCTCTTAGCACCCCGTGGCCTAGGACTTGCTCTTCTTAGGAATGCTCAGTCTGAGGGGCCTTGAGTTACCTGTTAGACCCAATTCTCTAGCGTGATCCATGAGGGCCGCGTCGTTGCGGGGCCATAGGTAGAAGGGTCTTCTAAGCATGTTGACCTCCCTAAGAGCCTCAACGGCCTTGGCAACCTTCTCCTCGAAGGTAGTAACAGATCTTATCCTAGATACCAGATCAACCCTGGGCCCCCGCCAGTTTAGGCAGGGGGAGAGTGTTCCATCATCGTGTAGGCGTACTCTCCTGCATCCTAGACAGAAGATGGGGTTGGCATAGGGCCTTACAACCTCTACGATCGACCCGTCAGGGAGTATGTAGATTGGCCTGTTGTGGAGTTCTCGCCTCGTAACCTTAGCGCCAGCCTCTATCAGGGCTCTCTCGAACCTCTCGAGAGGCGTATAGAACCTCCTAAATGATTTAGCGCCTAGCCCAACCGGGTGTAGCTCTATGAGTTGAAGTACAGCTCCGATGCTTCTCGCATACTCGAGGAGGCTCCAGAGCTCGTTTTCGTTTAGACCCCTTAGTACAACCGCGTTAATCTTAATCTTATCATAGCCCGCATCTATAGCACTCCTTATGCCTTCCAACACCCTATCTAGCCCGTCAACACCAGTTATCCTAGCGTATACCTCCCTCTTCAAGCTATGAAGTGATACGTTAATCCTGTTAAGTCCTGCATCTCGCAGCTTTAGGGCCAGATCCTTTAACAGGTAGCCGTTTGTAGTCATGGAGATATCGGATCCTGGGGCCTCACTACGTATGGCCTTAACTATCTCTTCTATATCCTTGCGGAGGAGGGGCTCGCCCCCAGTAAGTTTGAACTCCCTTATACCAAGCTTATAGGCGGCCTTAGCAGTGACGGCGTATTCGTAGGGGCTCATAAGTGGCGGGGTCGATCCAGGCCTTGAGGGGCGCCCCGAGGGGTGCCCTTCGATATGGCAAAATACGCATCTATAATTGCATTCACGCGTGACCGAGATCCTAAGATTTGTTAGCGGTCTACCATATGCGTCGTAAAGCATTCATTTCACCTTTAAGCTTCTCCAGTCTTGTTGCGGTTGCTGTAAGTTTAAGTCCTCAACCCTAGATTGGAGCTATGGTGCCGGAGTTGACCGTTATATGGGCGTCGCCTCTAGGGGGGTACCCGCGCGGCCGCCATGTTAGATACGTTATGAGGGATCTCGACTCAGCTTCCATAGAGAAGCACAGGGCCTTCATAGAGATAGACAGGGCTCAGACTCTTGTAATAGGGGCTCAGCTGGCCTCTGGGATGAAGTACGTCGTTGACGGTATGCTAGACTGGCACGACATCTTTAGGCCCTTCGTGGAATCTTGGAGGAACGTCTATCTAGACGGTATAATCAGGTACTTCGATAACAACTTCTTCTACCGAATACCGGTCTTTCGAGGAGAGCCCGAGCCTCAAAGATTAGTTACACCCGCCAGGGTACTAGCCTACAGGGTGCTTGCAGAGCCGGCCGGGCTCAAGGTGGTCATACCGGGTCCCCTCACAATGGTCAAGTTGGGGAGAAACGAGTCTGAGTTGGAGGACGAGGAGCTGGTTATGAGGGTTGCCTCAGCCTTAGCGATGGATGTGGCGGGTTCTGCTAGGAACGGGGCCGCGCTTATTCAAGTTGACGAACCCTATCTCTCCGACCCCGACGCTAGCAAGGAAGATGCCAGACTCGCGGTCGAGGCTTTAGAGGTAATTAGGAAGAGTATCGGAGACGCCCGCCTGTCCCTAGCGGTATACTTCGACGCGCCCTCCCCGAGTGTTTACGAAGAGCTACTAGAGGCTAAGGCTGATTACCTATCTCTAGACCTAGCCGACGCTCCGGGCAGGGCCCTGGGCTTACTTGAAGGCAAGGGTTGCGGCGGCCACAGCCTGGTGGTGGGCGTCATAAATGCAAGGCACATTTACGACGATGACTACCACACTGTAAAAAGCATGGTTGAGATAGTATTAAAAGCGTGCCCAGAGATCACGGAATTGGGTTTGACGACAACCACATGGCTAGACCTGATACCCCTAAGATTCGCGCTTAGGAAAACCGCGCTACTCGGAGCCTACGCGGAGAGACTAGCCGCTGAGCTGGGGTTGGAGGCTGAAATACCCTTAACAGCGGTGCCCAAGCCATACAGGGTTTAGGGGGTGTAGGCGGCTATGTCATCCTATAGGGTTCCAAGGTACTTCCCTACGACTGTAGTCGGCAGCTACCCCAAGATGCCCTCGGCAGAGGACGCTCTTCGCAGAAGGAGAAAGGGAGAGATAAGCGAAGACGAGTTTAGGGAGAAGATAAGAGATGCGATAAGGGAGGTTGTAGCGGACTACCTAGACGCCGGCATTGATATAATAAGTGATGGGGAACAATCCAGAGAGGACATGGTAGTATACTTCGCTGAAAGACTTAGAGGATACGCGCCCGGGGAGTGGGTTAGGATATTCGATAACGTCTACTTTAGAAAGCCGGTTATCGTCGGCGAGGTAGAGTGGGTAGAGCCGATGGCTGTTGAGGACTGGGAGATGGCTAAGGAATTCTCCCGCGGCCACCCCGTGAAGGTAATCCTAACAGGTCCTTATACAATGTTGGAGTGGAGCTTCGACCTCCATTACCGCGACCGTAGAGAGGCGATAGTGGCTCTAGCCAAGGCTATAAGGAGAGAGGTGGAGGAATACATAGCCAAGGGGGCCGATTACGTTCAGATAGACGAACCCGCACTCTCAACCAGACCTTGGAGGGAAGAAGCCGAGCTAGCCGGGGAAGCACTCGAGTACATATTCAGGGGGCTGAGCGCCAAGCGGATAGTGCATATATGCTTCGGTAGAATCGAGAGAATACTCCCATACATCTTAGACTATCCCGTCGACCAGTTCGATTTAGAGTTCAAAAACAGTAACTTCCGCCTCCTCCCGTATCTCAAGGAGTACGGCTTCAATAAAGAACTAGGCTATGGCGTGGTAGATGTCCACAGCCTTCAGATCGAGACGGTGGAGGAGATAAAGGAGGCGATAGATAAGTTAATGAAACTAGACATAATAGGTCCTGAGAAGGTTTACGTAGACCCAGACTGCGGGTTGAAGAGACTCCCCCGAGAGGTGGCCCGCGAGAAACTAAGAAACATGGTTAAGGCGGCAAAGCTGGCCAGGAAGGAATGGGGAGAAGAATGAGGAGTGGGTGACTATAAGATGTCCTTCGATGGAGGAGAACCTTATAAATGCGGGAACCCTCCCTGCCTGCACGTCGTCCTAGATAGAAGGAGGAGAATCTTCAAGATATTTTTAGAAGACTACGATGGCCTAGTTATACCCGTACCTCTGCAAGAAATTAAGCGCGTCTGCAGTAGGCTCAGAGAGCTTTCAGGGTTTAGGGAGGCTTCGGGTGAAGAGATCGATTATCTCGCGAGGAAGTACCTAGAAGCCGAGCCGGAGAATGAATAAAAAGATAGTGTGTACGATATACTTAATTCTATCTTATATTCACTCTCCAGGATCTACCTTTTAAAGTAGCTCTCCGGTATGGATCTCACAAGTTTCCTGATTGCCTCGCATGCCTCGTGGAACTTGGCTTTCTCCTCGTCGTTTAGAGGTAGCTCTATTATTTTCTTCATGCCGCCCTTGCCTAGTATTATGGGCACCTCTGCTACCACGTCACGTTCTCCATACTCGCCGTCAAGGTATACGCTTGCTATGAATGCTTTGTTGTAGCCCTTCTTGATCGCCTCAGCCATTACGGCCAAGCCTGCTCCGGGGCCGAAGTTGCTGCTGTAGCCGCGTAGCTTCGTTATAGTGGCACCGGCCTCGACTGTCTCCTTGGTTATCTCCTCTATGTCCTCAGGGCTTAGTAGCTCTGTGAGTGGTTTACCTAAGACTGTTGAGAGCCTGGGTACCGGGAACATAGCCTGTCCGTGCTGTCCGAGCACTACCGGCACTATGCTTGCTGGGCTGATGCCCAGCTTTCTGGAGGCATAATAGGCCAGACGGCCGGCGTCGAGGACTCCGCTGAAGCCTATGACTCTACTTCTGTCCCACCCGAGTCTCTTGTACATGAGATAAGTCATAGCGTCTAGTGGGTTCGTAGTCAGTATAACAACGGAGTTTGGAGCGTACTCTAGGATCTTATCGGCTATCTGAGCTATTACCCCAGCGTTCTTTTCGAGCAGCTCCTCTCGGGTCATACCGGGCTTCCTCGGGAAACCCGCTGTTACTATGACTAGGTCGCTCCCAGCCATGTCCTTGTAGTCATTGGATCCTCTGATATCGATGCTCAGCCCTAGAATGCTGGCTGCATGGGATAGGTCGAGGGCCTCTCCTTGGGGCTTATTCTCTATTATATCGATCAAAGTGATGTCATCAAGCTCCTTCATCATCATAAAGGCAGCAGCACTCGTCCCTACCTTACCCGCTCCCACTATCGTTATCATAGCGTACTCGCCCTCTCGCCGTGCAATGCGTGCTGTCCAGTATTCTAACATTGTTTGAGTACACGTATAGGCCTCTAGGGTTATTTACAAGATAATAGGTTACAGTAATCTAGGGGTATTATTTTATAAATTTATATATAGATGATGCTATGAAATGTGCTACCCTCACCGGCTCGGGCTTCCTGGCATATAATTGGAAGCACTCTACAAGAAATCGGGTCTTGTCTGGTTCACGAAGCCCCCATGCTATTACATAGACGTCGCCCTTGGAGGTACTTAGTTTCCTAGCGTACTTGGTGAGCCTAAGCACTCTCTCTCTGATTTCGAAGTAGCGAAGTTTTGAGGCGGCTTTAGCTAGCCTAGTGTAACAGGGTTTGTATGTATACACCACTATAACCGGGGCGCCCACGAGCCTTGATATAGTGGACGGGCTCGCTACGTTGAAACCCGCTATTGTCACCGAGTCCAGGAACACTACATCTACAGGGTGCTCGAGCATTGAGATGGCTGATGCCAGCACTGATGAAGCGTCTAGACCGTCCACCCTAATTCTACCCGCTACTACGTCAAGGGGGTAGATGCGGCCCTTTGTGTCGCATTTCATTGATATGCATGCATAGGACGTCCAGCCGCCACCGAGTTTCGTAACTCTGCCGTCGTCGCAGCCAACCCCTACTAGCTGGTTAGGACGCCTAGAGCCCCGCGTCTCTGGCAACTATGTTTAGCACCCCATCCAGTAGAGGATCCTCCGAGAGGGCCTGTATTAGTGCTGAGGGCTCCACTGCTAACTCTATAAGCCTAGTTTTACCGTAGCGGCCTCTACTAGTCACCCTAGCCGAGATGAGGCCTAGCATGTCGAGTTCCCCGATGATCCCGGATACCCTTCTAAACGTGACCTCCTCAACCCCCAAGAGGCTGACGAGCTTCCTATAATAATCGTAGACCTCCCCCGTCGTTACCCTTACCCTGCCACCCCCACTGGAAGCTAGAATAGAAGCTATCAGCAACTTGGCGTGAAGGGGTAAAGTCCTGACTACCTCAACGACCCTGTCTCTCTCTATCTCCATGCGTGCGGCGTGGACGTGCTTAGGCAGGACCCTATACTCCCCCATCCTCTCCGCGATCTCGCCAGCCACCCTGAGGAGGTCGAGGGCCCTTCTTGCATCGCCGTGCTCTCTGGCGGCTAGGGCGGCACAGAGCGGTATTACCTCGTCATCCAGCACGCCCGGCCTGAAGGCCTCCCTGGCTCTGCCCTCCAATATGTCCCGTAGCTGATCGGCGTTGTAGGGTGGGAAAACTATTTCCTCCTCACCAAGGCTACTCTTTACACGGGGATCCAGGCCTTCAACAAACTTGACACTATTAGTTATCCCTATCAGGGATACCTTGGAGTTTTCGAGTAGCTCATTTATCCTAGTGAGTTTATAGAGTATATCGTCCCCGTGTCTCCTAACGAGGAAGTCTATTTCGTCAAGGACTATAATGAAGATGCCGCTCTTCTTGCGTAGCCACCTAACTATACGCCCGTAGACCTCGCCTGTCGAGAGCCCAGTGAAGGGTATCCTGAGCCCTACAGACTCCGCTATATCAGCTAATACCCTGTAAGGCGTCTCCCTATGCCTTACATTGACGTAGATACTCTTCACGTTTCCATTAACCTCTACTGCTTTGGCTTCAAGCTTCCTCAAGACAAACCTAGTAACAGCAGTCTTACCCGTGCCTGTGAGGCCGAATATGAAGACGTTATTCGGCCTCTCCCCCCTTAGAGCAGGAGCTAGTATCCTAGCGAGCCGCGCGATCTCTGCGTCTCGGTGGGGCAGCTCTTCAGGCACGTAATCGGGGAGCAGAACCTCTCTTCTCTTGAATATCGGCGACATCAGAGCTCTCTCGAATATGTCCTCC
>Ga0256833_1000598_pt1 | contig 27635 bp, 33 predicted proteins | sample 356284metaG_FD_190535 | JGI IMG/M metagenome (GOLD analysis project Ga0256833, IMG submission 190535) | Hydrothermal vent microbial communities from Mid Atlantic Ridge, Atlantic Ocean - 356-284 | ecosystem: Environmental > Aquatic > Marine > Hydrothermal vents | place: Atlantic Ocean: Mid... | reverse complement strand
TAAATTTTTGTAAACTATGCCATTTCTGTAGTTTAAGATTCCCGACGCCCGAAATAAGAAATTCCCCATCTGTCTTGAAATACTGAAATTGGACAGAATATCCATTCCCTTCGAGAGGTGGGGAGGGACATCCGAAAACCTGTATTCGAGGGTCAGGGAAACGGGGCCATCGTATCGAGCCATGAGAAACGGCGCCCCTCTCATGTAATAGCCACCCCCGACGGCCATTCGTTCGCTTCCCGCGAGAGCCCATACTTTCATTCCAATTTCCGTCCTGTAATCCATGCCAAGGAACAGGGGGGCCAGCTCCCCGGAAAATGAAGCGTACTCGCTATTCTGAAACCACCTGTAGAACAGCTCCACATCCCCGTAGCCCACAGACAGGCTTCGATAGTACCTGTCCACGGATGCTTCCATGCGAAAGTTTCCCCTGTAATAATTCAGATTCCCCCGCAGAAGGTATCCCGAAGTGTCGGAGGAAAGGGGAACGGCAACCCTCACATAGCTCCCACCCGCATCCCTGTAGTAGGTGCCCGAAACAGCATCGTAAGAATAATCCCCCAGCCCCTCCCCCACATAAACATACCTGTCCACATAGGCAATGGATGGGGCCTTTGTGAAAACGAGGGATGAAGAAAGACCCCCGTAAGACACATCCAGCACCCCCTCCCCACTCCCCCTGACGGGGTCATACAGGAACGAACCCTTCGCACCCGACAAACGGATTCCGAATCCCGCCCGATAATCGAGGGAATCCTCTCCGAAGAATACCTTTACCAGAGCGTATATCTCCCCACCCACCTCCATGTGTATAAAACTGCGCAGGCTGTCGGAGAAACGGATGCTCCTGAGGGATAGGGAGTAAAACGGTCCCCTCCAGGAGCCGTCCAGCATCCAACCACCCCTATACACCATCAACACCGCCCCGGCCCCTTTCAGATATGCACCATAGAGGGAATCCATGAGAAAAACTCCGATGCCGTTGTATGTGAGGGTGGCGAATGTCCCCTCCACCGCCCCTGCCGGATTGGGGGGCATGGACATTTCGATCAGGTCGCTCCTCTTTCTGATTACGAACAGGCGAAAACCGCCCCATCTCCTGGATACTCTGCCCTCCACATCCACCCGGCCCGCCCTGTAGAGGTAGTAGTTGGGATTATATTCAGCCACCAGGATTCTAACTGAATCGAGGTTCAGGGATATGTACTGCTGGCGGGACGGGGGATTCATGTACCGCAGAGGCATGTAATGGCCCCTTCCCCTGCCCACGAAGTAGTAATAGTCTCCCTGAGGATCGTATTCGTAGTCCCCGGATGCAAATGGGGAAAAATAGACCACATAGCGGCCCCTCCCCTCCCCCACATATCTGAAGATGGAGTCCTCCAGCACATAGGAGCCGCGAACGGTATCCATGTAATATGAGGGATAGTATCCCGGAGCCGTTGCCCCCTTCAGGCTGTCGCTGGAAAAACGAATATTCTCCACACGGCGGAAATAAGAAACTGGGCCCAGAGAGACAGACACAAAGTCCCGCCTTACCCCTTCGGACAGGTACTGATATTCCACGGTAAGAACATCCCCCGGATGCACATCCATACCCGGCTCCAGATAGAGGGTCCTCGAATCGTAGTCCACATGCCACCCCTCCCTCACCACCCTGCCGTTGATCAGGAGCTTCACAGAGCCATATACGACCTCCTCCCCCGTGGATGCAAAGGGAATTATGGAAGTCCCCCTGTAAACGATTTCCCTGCGCCTCATAATGGACCTCTCGTATCCGAACATGCCCCGGAAATTTCCGTATCCCCCCCTCATACCGAATATCCTGTATCTGCCCTCGTAGAAAGTACCCGCCTCCATGTACATCCCTCTTCTCTTCAGACGAAGGTAGCTCTCCTCGAAGTCGCTCAGATAGTATGTCTGGTCGAAGTTCTGCGCCCTGAATATACCCTCCACCGTAGCATCCCCCATCCTGCCCCCCACATTGATTACCAGCCCGCTCCTCTGGGAAAAGGTGCGGGACACCCCCACCCCCAGAAGAACGCTCCCCCCGAAAATCAGACTGCTTTCCACGCTATCGGCAAAACGGACCGAAGATGCCCTCCCGGAAGAGGGAGGCAGGAACCTCCTCAGGATCACACGGCTGGAATCCCCGAGAGGGGAAAGGTGAATTCCCCCATCCCCATATACGACCCTCGCTGAACCCAGAATATCTATCGAATTCCATACGACGGAGCCATAGGCGAGGGTGGTATCACCCAGAAGCAGCAGGGTATCAAGGACAAGCACAGACCACTACTTCTTACCCAGAATAAGGTCCACGGCGAGACTTCTGGCCCTCTCCACACTCTGCATGGCCTTCTGCCTGAACCCCTCTACCTTCTTCAACCCCTCCTCCAGGAGCCTCTCAGCCTCTTCCTGTATTTCCTTGACAGCCTTTTCCCTCAGAGCCTCCTCTTCCTTCTGACCCTTCAGGTGGGCTTCCTCGATGATTTTCATGGCCTCCTGACGGGCCCCTTTCAGGATCTCCTCCGCCTGCTTCCTCGCCTCCTCGATGATCCTCGTGGCCTCCTCCTCTTCCAGACGAATGACATTATCTATCTCGAGCTGCTCCACGACCTCCTTATGGTTCCCACCGTGCGCCATGGGCAAATTTTAAAGGGATGGAGAAATTTACCCGCGGCCTTCGATATCCGCATGCAATTCGATTCGGTGTATAATTTTCGCATGGAAGATTTGCGGGAAGTTCTCAAAGCCTTTATAAACGACAGACTGCTGGGGAAATTCGAACTCGTGGACTACGAAACCGTGGTGGATGAAACCGAAGGAACATACATAACGGCAACACTCCGCCCCGTGGTGGAGGGAAGCATCGGGGATATAATAGCAGGGCTCGATGAGGAGGCGGTGGAATCCCTCTACCTCACCTGTCTGGACGATGAGCCCGCATTCGAGGCGGACATCCCCATGGAGGACCTGATAGAATTCAGGGAAGAAATGGAGCAGAGGTTCGAAGAGGGCCTCGAGGAGGAATAGCGCATGTACAGAAAGATACTCTGGGCCACAGACCTGTCGGAAGAATCGATTCAGGCCCTGGAATATGCCGTTCCCATCATAAAGAAAATGGGGGCGGAGGTCTATGTATTGAGCGTGGTCCCCTACACCCCCTTCCTGTACTCATCCCTTCTGGGAGAGAGCGCCATCTACGCTGAACTGCTGGAGGAGATAGTGAACGAAACCAGGGAGGACTTAAACAAGCTAATAGAGGAGATAAAGGCCCGCCACCAGATAAGCATAGTCAGATGGGATGTGGTGGTGGGTTCCCCTTACGCGGAGGTCATAGAGCATGCCAGGCGCAAGGGGGTGGACCTCATACTGATGGGCTCCAGAGGGAGGGGGAAGATCGAGGAATTCCTCATAGGTTCCACGGCCAGGAAAGTCGTCGCCAAATCCGACAGGGACCTCCTGCTCGTGAGGAAGAAAAAGGGATACAGCAGGGCCCTTATATGTGTTGACCTCTCCGAAAACTCCAGAGTGGTTCTGGAGAAGGGCAGGAAATTCGCATCCACCATTGGAATGGACTATACACTGCTGCATGTTATAGAATCGGACACGCCGCTGCCGGAGTCCATTCAGCGGGAGATAGAGGAAAAACTCGAGAGCCTGCTCGGGGAGAAGGCCATCGTGGAATATTATCCAAAGGCCTCCACCGGAATCATCGAGAAATCGAAGGAGTACGATGTGGTGATTCTGGGCAACAGGGGCCACAACCTATTCGAAAAACTGTTCCTCGGAAGCACAGCAGAAAGGGTGGCATCCCATGCTCATTCTCCTGTACTCATTATCAGGATTAACCGCTGAGCAACTTTCCCTCATCTCCGCCACCGCCCTCGTATCGGGCATAAGCATGTGGAGCGTGGATGAGGATATAAGGAGGTTTGCACTTCAGCATCAGAATTACAACAGCCTGTTCGACGCCATCAATCAGCTGGGCGATGGCAGATACCATATTCTGGCCTTCGGCACGGGATACATTGCGGGCCGCCTGATCAGAAACGAAAAACTGACAGAAGTTTCCAGAGAGGGTTTCCAGAGCTTCCTGATAAGCGGACTCACGGTCATCACGCTCAAGAGCCTGTTCGGAAGAGCCAGGCCCTATACGAACGAGGGGGCCCTGTCCTTCCATCCCCTGAGCCTGGACAACGATTACCACTCTTTCCCCTCCGGCCATACAATAGTGGCCTTCTCGGCCGCATCGGTAATATCGTCCAACTTTCGAAATCCGGCAGTCTATGCCATATCCTACTCCCTGGCCACGGGGGTTGCCATGGCCCGCATATACAAAGACAGGCACTGGTTCTCCGATGTGCTAATGGGAGCCGCCCTTGGCGGCGTTATAGGGTGGGCAATTGGCTCCCATTAGTCAGATTATTTCTTGCTTTTGAGAATTTCCCATCCGGACTTACCCGCGTGAAGCTCGAGGTCCAGAAAGTACTTCTTTCCACCGGTGGCATCCCTGAACAGCAGACGGAATGGATAGACGCCATCCCTCTCCGAGCCTTCGGGAAAGAGTATGGTGAGCTCCACGGGGGTACTCTTCTCCACCATGACCTCCCTGCCCACCTCCGTGCTTATCTCTATGGTGTTGTCCATCAGCACCCCCAGAATCCTCAGGGGCACGGGAGTCCCATCACTGCTGGATATGTACACCCATGCCTTATATGGCCTGCCGTACTTCACACCCCTGTCCTTCTCCACACGGGCGCTGTCGAATCTGAATAGGACCTCATCCTCCACCTCTCCCTGTATGGGGATTTCCACTGGCACCCCCTCGAAGAATCCCCGAACCGTTCCCGAAAGATGGGCAACATATCTGCCCGGAGCGTCCGCCCTGATGCTGGTACACCAGTATTTCTCCATGCCCTGAAGGGGAAGGGTCATGATGGGAATACCATCCTTTTCCACATCCACAGAAGCGGAAACGCTCGAAATATCCTCCGGATTCTCCACCTCCAGGCAGTAATGGATCCTCTGGTTCTCGAATCCGGATGCCGCCGAGGAAAACCTGTACTTCAGGGGGAAGAGGATGACCAGCTTCCTGTATATCCTCAGCTCCAGGTTATACTTCTGACTGTTCACCACGAATGCTATCGTATAGGTCCCCGGCTGAAAGTCTCCCCGGATCTCCCCCACGAGATTCCCATTCTTTCCCTCGGTCAGGGCAAAGGCCTCGCTCGATGAGTCGGCCCTTATCAGATACACCCTCGGGTCGTTGAAATCCGACAGGGGAACACCCCTGAGCTGTATCTCCACAGGAATCGGCGAGCCGGATGCAACGCTCCGGGGAGGTTTAATGAATCGGGGCATGGGAATGCTTATCTCCCTGCCCCGGCTCCTGACCACTATGGAAACCACGCTGGTTTCGGGGACTTCCTCCACTGCAACCACTTTCAAATCCCTTCCGGTTATTAGCTCCCTGAGAATCTTGTTCCTGACGAGCCTGCTGCGGGTGGTATCTATTCTATCGAACCTATTGCCATCCACCACTATATAAACATCGATTCCCGGCTTTCTGCTCACTATCGCCAGGACATCATAGACATTTCCACCGACGGCAGCGAGTAGCAGTTGAACGCCTATCATTTAACCTCCTCCTTTTCTTCCACTAATTTTAAAAGATACTCCAGTTTCTCCCTGTCCTCGAGGATGGAAATTAGCTTATCGTAGCTCTCCGGAGCAACGAATACGGTCACGAAGGGACGGAAGAACACAAGGAACTGGGACAGGAGGAAAGAAATGGGTTTTATGCTTTCCCCCATGAAAACAGCGGGAACCTCCAGCCCCCGGCTCTTAATCATCTGCGCCAGCCTATCGAGAAATTCTCTCTCTTCCTTCTCCATACACCTGTCTCCTTATGATTATGTGCTCCAGGGATGGGTCGCTCTCGAAACCGATTCCCCGCAGTATCCGGTCCCCCTGAACGATTTCCACAGTGTCATCGGTAAATATCCTCTCCCTCCTGTCATCCCATATAAGTACGCCGGTGCTCAGCCTTATGCTATCGTAGGTCGTCACGAGAACCTTCCCCATAGCCCTCATATTACGGGTGTTCTTATCCATAAGGCCGGAATCCGCCACTATGGTACTGCTTACCCTGTCGCCCTCGTAAAACCACAACCTGAGCCCATAAACCATGTATGTCCTTCCGTAATCGTATATGGTGTCGGCCTGCATCTTCCACCTGTAATGCCCCTCGTGGGTTGAGAGGATATAGGATTCAACGAGCATCTGCTCGAATGGAGGGATACTATCATCCGGAGCAAAAAACAGGAGCAGTATCATAATCTGTCCAGAATTTTAAACATCAGCGCCCTCATCGCATCGAACACCCCGTCATGGGGAAGGGGACCGGTTTTCCTTCCGGTAATCCTGACCGCTTCTTCCACCATGGAGGGCGTCATCTCCAGGTGAAACTGAATACCCAGAGCACTGGCAGTCTCCACCACCTGATTGGGACAATCATCCGTGGATGCAGGATTCAGCGCTCCCCGCGGAATATCGAAGGCATCCGAATGCCAGTGGAAAGCGGGAAAGGTACGGGGGAAGTCGTGAAAGTACCTGGAGCGGGAGGCATCTGCGTTGAGTCTTACCTCTTTCCATCCAAACTCATCGCATACACCACCGTGCACAGCGGCCCCCAGAACTCTCGCAATGAGCTGGGCTCCAAGGCATATACCCAGGACCTTTCCACCCGAATCCATGAATCTGCGGATAAATTCCTTCTCCCCGGCAAGCCAGGGATGCAAATCCTCATCGTCCGCTCCCATCGGCCCTCCCATGATAATCAGACGATGGAAGTCCTGCGGTGGAGGAAAACTCTTCACATCCGGCCGAAGGATACGATATTCCAGATTTTTGCGACGGAGCCAGTCCAGTATCACACCCGGAGATTCGTAATCCACATGCTGAATAATCAGGTATTTCATTCCACTCTGAGGAGGCGGAGATTCCTGACACCGGTTATAAGGGTATCCCCCGCCACGATGGAAGTGTCCGGCCCCATAATGGCCTCCACGATTCCGGTATCGGGAGCAAAGACGAAGTGTCGATAAAAACTCCTTCCCCCCTCCGGATTGCTCTCCCTGTAGGAAATCTCCACGCCGTATCTCATCCCATCCATGAGGGAGACACCGCAAGAAATCCGGAATTCAATCCCATTTCCGGAATAGGAGAATTCGCCAGCATATCCATCGACGAAGGGGTAGGGGTAATAGGGTATGTATCCCTCGTAAGCCACCACCCTGCTACCGTTCAGGGAATATTCCACCCTGTTGTACAGATTCATCCAGTCCCCATCGTACCTCAGATACTCCACCTGGCCCTGCCAGTCCAGTATGGAGTAAAGGGAATCGGCCGTATATACCGAAACCACGAAGGTTCCACCGTTGGCATCCTCGTAAATGTATCTCTCGTACCTCGCAAATGGAATATAATTGGAAGCCTCCCTGTCCACGAGGGAGGCACATCCCGCCAAGAGCGGTATGAAAATAAGTCTCTTCATTTACCTCTCATGCAAAGGGGATGGTCGTCGCACCTGGAGTAGTAGCTGGTCATCACCTGATTGAAGAACCTTTCGGGATTGGCCGCCTTCATGTAGGAGAACATCAATCTGACCCCATCCTTCAAATTGGCATCCACACACCTGTCAGCCCCGTTGTAGAGCTCCAGGAGGGCCCTTCGTATGTTGTCCGAATAGCCCACATAGATGATGTCCGTACAGGTGTCGTAGTGGGGATTGTCCACGAATATGTAGAACACCCCGCCCCCTTCCGGGGCAAACCGGTTAATGTAAAAATCGTTGAATTGATGTCTGTGTTGCCAGTCTGGCCACCGCATGGAGAAAGTTTAAAGGGCCTTTGCGCTCAATCGCCTCTGCCCCTTATCTTCCTTCCCGATATCCTCCTGTAGAAAAACTCCATGATCAGCGCAAGGATGCTCACGAGCAGGCTCGCATAGAAACTCTCCCTGCTCCGGTTCCACTGATAAGCCAGGAGGGTGAAGAATACGGCGAGGATAACGACGAAATTGAGCAGTATCAGAAAGGGTCTGCCTCCCACCTGCGCGCGGAGCCTGTAGTGGGATGCTATTACGAATATGTAGAGAATCAGAAAGGTGAAGCTGATAATGGATGAGATTCCTCCCAGGTCGAAGAACAGGGCAAAGAAGAGGCTCAAAAGGGCAGTTATGTAAAGGCCCTCCGGCTCCTGAAACCAGACCTTCCTCTCGAACACATCCGGCAGATATCCCTTCTTTGCAATCACATAGGCCACATTGGCGCCACCGTACAGGGTGGCATTCAGGGCAGATGAAGTGGAGAAGAGGGCCCCTATGGACACCAGGACGAATCCCATTTCTCCGAGGAAGGGACGGGCCGCCTCGGCCAGAGCATATTCCTTTGCCCTTATGAGCCCATCCACGCCGAGATTCCCGAGGGCCACGACGGACACCGAAATATAAACCAGAGACACTATGGCTATGCTGATGTAAATGGCAAGGGGAACATTCCTCTCCGGGTCCTCCATATTCTCGGATGCATTGGTTATGAGACCGAATCCCATATAGGAGAGGAACAGAACCGAGGCCGCATAGAAGGTATCCCTTATGTGCCCGGAATCCACCATGGGCCTCAGGTACTCCGGATTTATGCTCCATATCCCCACGAGGACGAAGAAGAGCAGGACCGACAGCTTCACCATAACTATCCAGAACTCCGCCCTGCCCACAGCCCTGGACCCCAGGAAGTTAAGGGCTGTGAAGAAGGAAATGACTATTACCTCCACCACTCCCATGGAGAGGGGGGAAAGCTTCAGCCCCACGAGGGCAAGGAAATACCCGGAAAATGCCTTCGCAAACAGGGATATGGAGACCACATAGCTGAACCACATGAGGAGGCTCAGGCTCCCCGCGATCACTCCATCCCCGATACCCCTTACCACGAATTCAATGGGACCCGCATTGGAAACAAAACGGGAGCCCAGGTGGGCATACGAATAGGCCACGGACAGGGAGAACAGAGCAGAAAGCAGGAAAGCTATTGGAAGATTGCTGGAGCATATACCCGCCCCAACTCCCAGGATGGAGAAGATGCTGGCACCTACCATGGTGCCAACGGCCATCGAAACTGCTTCCCACAAACCGATTTTTCCACCCTTCATGGACCGGTTAAGTTTATACCTCTAAAAATTGGGAATGATGGGCGTCTTCCAGCGGACCAGAATCCCGTTTCGAACAACGAGAGTTTCGGGGAAATCCATCTCGCAGACGGGATTTACTATCAGGGTATCCTCCGCCAGGTCCACCCTGACAGGTACCATTTTCGGCTCCTGGCCCAGCCTCCTCATTATAGTGTCCCTCAGCGCAGAGGCGATGAATCTTATACGGAAATCCCCGCTACTGGAAAGGGAAGCGAGTATCTTCAGGGATTCGTTGTAGTTCCCGGACTTCATCTCCTCCAGTGCCATCCTGAATCTGATAACCTCCCTGTAGAAAGCGACCCTCCGGGGATAGTAAAAGCTGAAATAGTTGCAGTAGGACTTCCTCTCCAGCATATCTGCCAGGTACAGCAGATCCTCCCTTCCCTTCGCCTCCTCGAGCAACCTGTAGAATCGGGGTTTTACGGGAAATGAGGATGCCATTCCCTCTTTTGCCCTGGCGGAAAAAATGCAGGAATTCACATAATCCACCATCCAGCTGGAGCCTTCCCTTATGAATATGTGCTTTCCATCGAGGCAGTATGCGTACAGCATCTTCACATCCCGTAAGGACACCATGGAGCTGTCCAGACGAAAATTCTCGACATAATTGCAGTAAAAGGTATCGACCTTTTCCACACTGACGAAGCATCCTCTGCCCTCGAAAAAGGGGGCATTCCTGCGGGAGCACGCTCCGGAAAGCAGAAAAGCACTAATCAGAATAGATGATAGTAACCGGACCCGCATTAACCAGTTCCACCTCCATGTAGGTCTGAAACTGCCCGGTTTTAACCCCTGGATATTCGCTCCTGAGCATATCCACCAGCTTCCCGAAGAGCACCCGGGCCTCATCGGCCGGCATGGCCCCTGCGAAAGAGGGTCTGTTCCCCTTTCTGACATCCCCGGCCAGGGTGAAGTTGGAAACCACCAGTATCTCCCCCCCTATGTCGCCAACGGACAGGTTGAGCTTACCCTCCTCATCTTCGAAGATTCTCAACCTCACCAGCTTCCTTACGAACCTCCTGACCTTCTCCAGATCATCGCCCACCTCCAGCCCCACGAGAGCCACCAGCCCCTCTCCGATCTCCTCGGAACCCACCTTAGCCCTCTTTACCCTCTGAATCACCGCCTTCATCTTTCGAAGCCTTCCGGAATTCCTTTATCGCTTCCCCCAGTCCCCTCGCCAGCTGAGGAAGTTTGGAAGAGCCGAAGAGTATGAGGATAATCAGGAGGATAATCAAAAGTTCCTGCGTTCCCAGCATGATTGAAAGTATAAACGATGGGGCACCGGAAACCGTACATGCCTTCCGCAGAGAGAGCCAATATCCAGCTCAATCCAATTCCTGTACAGGGGTTTCCCTATAAAATTTCCCCGCTTTCATGAAGATAGCAGTCGTCCACGACTGGATAGTGGATATTGCGGGCTCTGAGCGGGTGCTCCGGGAAATCCTCCGCATCTTTCCGGATGCCGATGTCTTCACCATGTTCTACAGGAAGAGCAGCCTGGAGAGGATCGGCATTCCCCACTACAGGGTAAATGCCTCGTATCTACAGAGAATTCCCGCAATTCAGAACTTCTACCGGAAACTCCTGCCCCTCTTCCCGCATGCCATCGAGAGCCTCGACCTCAGCGGATACGACCTGGTGATCTCCTCTTCCCATTCTGTGGCAAAGAACATCCTTACATCCGCGGAGCAACTCCACATATCCTATGTCCACACACCCATGAGATACGCCTGGGACATGTTCCACGAGTACATGAAGCAGGTCAATCCCCTCCTGCGCCACTGGGCCAGCAGAGAACTGCACAGAATCCGGATATGGGATGCAACCGGAGCGATGAGGGTGGACCATTTCGTCTCCAACTCCAGATATGTGGCCCGCCGTATAGAGAAGGTTTACAGGAGAAAAGCCACAGTCATCTATCCACCGGTGGATGTGGAGAAATTTCCACTGGAGAAGCAGAAGGAAGATTACTACATCGCCGTTTCCCGCCTGGTACCCTATAAGAAGATAGACATCATAGTCAGAGCCTTCGCCAGAATGCCTGCAAAGAGACTCCTGGTGGCGGGAGGAGGTCCCCAGCTCAATGAAATAAAGAAAATCGCCAGAGGACATCCCAATATAGAGGTGCTGGGATATGTGCCGGATGAGGAGCTGGTACGCCTCATGCAGAAAGCAAAAGCATTGATATTCGCCGCCAGGGAGGATTTCGGCATAGTGCCGGTGGAGGCACAGGCGGCAGGCACACCGGTAATAGCATACGGCAGAGGGGGAGCCATGGAATCGGTGGAGAAGAATAAAACCGGCATCTTCTTCTACTACCAGACCCCCGAAGCCATAGTCCAGGCAGTGGAAGAGTTCGAGAAATTGACCTTCGACCCCGAATACATATCGCGGCATGCCCGGAAGTTCTCTGCAGAGAGGTTCAGGAATCAATTCGAACAGCTGGTGCGGGATAAATTTGCCGAATTTTCGAAATCCACTCCTTTATAATTACCCGCATGAAAGACAGAACCTTCGTTGTGGCAGGTCATACCGGCAGCGGCAAAACCACACTGATAGCCCAATTTTTAAAACTGGCCGGTGTAATAGACAGAGCCGAGAGAACCCTGCTGGACTACGACGAACTGGAGAAGGAAAAGGGCATGACCATGATGCTCAAACCCTTCAAGTTCAAATACGGAGGATACGATTTCCAGGTAATAGACACCCCCGGCTTCATAGAATTCGAGGGAGAGCTCATTTCGGCCACCCGGGTTGCCGATAACATGCTGATCGTGGTGGATGTGAGCACCGGGATAGAGGTAGGAATAGAGAGGGCCTTCGAGGAAGCCCGCCGACACAACCTCCCCACCTTCTTTGTCATCAATAAAGTGGCCTCCTACGATAAGGACCCGGAAGAACTGCTCCAGATGCTGAAGGAGAAATTCGGGAAGCAGGTTCATCCCGTCCAGCTGCCCATAGGAAGGGGGGAAAACTTCAGCGGGGTATTCGACCTCTTCACCGGAGACCTGAACAGCCTACCGGATGATCTGAAATCCCATGCAGAAGAAGAGTACACGGAGCTGACGGAGTCCGTCGTGGAGACGGACGACACCCTCCTGGAGAAGTTTCTGGAAGGGGAGGAGATTTCGAAGGATGAAATCCACGATGCCATGAGAAAGGCTATCGACGAGGGCCTGTTTTATCCCGTGCTGTATGCGGATGCGGCGAAAGGGGTGGGAGTAAAAGAACTGCTGGATTTCCTGGGTGAATACGGGCTCTCATTCGGGGAGAGGCAGGAGGATACGGGGACCACAGCGGCACTGGTTTTCAAAACCTATGCGGAGCCCCACATGGGTGAGGTGTCCGTATTTCGTGTTTTCTCTGGAAAAGTGGTTCCAGGCACGGAACTGCTGAATGTTAACAAGGAGTCAAAAGAGAGAATCGCCCATGTTTACACCATATTCGGCAGGGAAAAGAAGGAAATCAACGAAGCCGGATTCGGTGAAATTGGCATACTGGTCAAGTTAAAGAACACGGAAACCGGGGACACCCTTGCAGACCCGGACAATCCCGTGAAACTGGATTGGGTAGAGATGCCCGAACCCCTCTATGTCCTGGCCATCAAGCCCAGGACCAAAAAAGACGAGGACAAACTTTCCGAAGCCCTTCAGAAACTCATGAAGGAAGACCCCACATTCTACTTCAAATACGACCCACAGCTCAAGCAGACCCTCCTCTACACTCAGGGGGAGATCCACGCCAATACCATATTCGAGAAGATGAAGCGCAAATTCAATGTGGAAGTGGAGAGGATACCACCCAGGGTTCCCTACAGGGAGAGCATCCGCAAACCGGCGGAGGCAACCGGAAAGTATGTGAAGCAGACAGGGGGACGCGGGCAGTACGGCGTGGCCCACATACGCATAGAACCCCTTCCCAGGGGGCAGGGCTACGAATGGGTGGATAAGATATTCGGAGGAGCAATACCCAGAGAATACAGACCCTATGTGGAGCAGGGTGTGAAGAAAGCCATGGAAGAGGGGGTCCTCATGGGATACCCGATGATGGACATAAGGGTAATCCTGCTGGACGGTAAGTACCACGAGGTGGATTCCTCCAATATGGCCTTCGAGATTGCCGGAAGCATGGCCTTCAAAGAAGCCGCAAAGAATGCAAATCCCTATATGCTCGAACCCATTTACGAGGTAGAAATCTACACACCTGAGGAAAACATAAGCGATGTGATAGCGGAGGTAAACTCCCGCAGGGGCAGAATCATGAACATAGGGCAGAATAAGATAGAAGCCCAGATGCCCCTCGCGGAACTGTACGATTTCCTGCCGGCCCTCCGCTCCAAGACCAGGGGAAGGGGCAGATTCAAAATGAAGTTCTCCCATTACGAGGAAGTGTCGCAGGACCTGGTGAAGCACTATCCGGAAGAGGAGGAAAAATGACGGGTTAGGGGGCTTCGCCCCCTTCAGCAGAAACCGGCTTTCAAATTTCCCTGTCCTCTATCTCGTAATCGGGGGGAGGTCCTATGGAAGTGAGCTTGACATCCATTATTATCCCGTAATGCTCCAGCCTCCTGTAGGCATCTTCCAGAGCTCGTATGAGGGTATCCCTCTCCCCCCATGCCAGAGTGGAAAGGGCCGTGCTTTTGAAAGATACGCCATGCTCCTTGAGTATCCTCCAGAACTCCCTTATGACATCCCCCCTGTCCCCCCTGTACTCGAGGGCGTATATGCTAATCTGTGCTTTGAGCGTCCTCATAGTTCCATATACCCCAAGGCATCACCACGAACAGGGAAACCACAAAGAGAATGGTTGAGATGACCACATCCCCCATATAAGTCAGGACAAGGGCCACCACCTGGGCCAGGAAAGTGATCCAGAAGGCCGTCCAGAATCTGTTCAACTTCATATTCACCTCCCGTTGAGCCCAAAGTATAAAGAGAAAATCTCCCGCGCCTGTGGAAAGGCAGGACTGTCCGGGAAAGGGTAAACTTCATCCTAAGAGATGAGGTTCTATCATACCGAAGCAGTCTCACGGTTCCCTGTTGGTAATGAACTAATTTTTTTCGGGAGGTAGTGGGCAGAAACTCCGTTCAGTAAGCCGGAATAATGCTGAATGACCTCCGGATTTCAAAACCTCCGGTGGGACATGAATATTCAGGCTTTAAAATTGTCAATATGAAAACTTACCCGATTATACTTGCAGGCGGAAAAGGTGAAAGGTTCTGGCCTATTTCCCGCCGAAGAAAACCCAAACAGGTTCTCAACATCTTTACCGGAAAGCCCCTCGTACTGGAGGCCTACGAGAGGGCCCGCAGATTCGGAGATGTAATCGTTATCACATCCAGCGAGCTGGAAGATGTGATAAGGGACATAATCGGCACAGAAGCAGAAATAATCGCGGAGCCGGTGGGAAAGAACACTGCACCGGCCATCTACTGGGTGGCCAGGAGAGAGAACATAAATCCGGAAGATGTGCTCTTCGTCACACCATCGGACCACATCATAGGAAACATACCCAACTTCGTTGAGGCGGTGAACAGGGGAATCGAATATGCATCGAAGGGGTACATCGTGGTCTTTGGAATAAAACCCACCAGGCCGGAATCGGGATACGGCTATATAGAGGCGGGAGAAGAGGTGGACGATAAAGTCTCCAGGGTCAAGAAATTCTACGAGAAGCCCTCCGTGAAAAGGGCCACGGAATTCATCAAGAAGGGGAACTTCTACTGGAATTCGGGTATGTTCGTATTTTCCAGAAAGACCATACTGGAGGCCTTCGACAAATATGCTCCGGATATAGTGAAGGCATACGAGTCCAGCAACAACATGGAGGAGTTCTACCACTCGGTGGTTGACATTTCCATCGATTACGCTATAATGGAAAAGGCCAGGAACATCGTTGTGGTAAAAGCAGACTTCTACTGGGAGGATGCGGGCACCTACACTGCACTGGAGCGGATATATCATCCAGACGAGTCCGGAAATACCTTATTCGGTAAAGTGGTTGCAAAGAAGGTGAGCGGAAACATAATATACGCGGAGGACGGCATAGTGGCCGCATACGGGGTTAAAGACATGATCATAGTCCACACGAGGGACGCCACCCTGGTCATCCCCAAGAAGCATGCCCAGAAAGTGAAGGAACTGGTGGAAGAGCTCAAGAAGAAGCACTTAACCGAGTACCTGTGAAATGAAGAAACTGGTGGACGCTTTTAAAGAGTTCATGAGAAATGTCCCCCAGCCCGTGTTTGTGGCCATAGCAAAGGATACGGATGGGGAGGTTGGGGGACTCACGGTAAGCTCCTTCACCTCCATATCTCTGGATCCCCTGCTCGTAATGGTGGCCATAGACAGGAATGCACGAAGCTTCATCCACTTCAAATATGCACTGGGATGGACGGTGAGCCTGCTCACGGAGAACCAGTCCCTCATATCCGGAACATTTGCCAACCCCAAGATCCCCATGGAGGAGAGGCTGAGCAGGGTCAAACTGGACGATAGCCCCAATCTTTCCGTTCCCTATATCCGGGATGCTGTGGCATTCATGGAATGCGAACCCTACGACAGCTTCGAAGCAGGAGACCATTTCATATTCCTCGGCAAAGTGATCCACGCCCAGATACTGACCGATGCCCGTCCCCTGATTTACTACAGGAAGCACTACACCACCGTCAAGGACTGAATGCAGGAATTCATCCAGACCTTCGTACCCCTGTTCGTTGCCATCGATGTATTTGGATTGTTTCCCATATTCATAAGCCTGACAGAGGCCCTCGATGTAAGCGAAAAAAAGAAGGTGGCCCTGGATGCTTCCATCACCGCCTGGCTTACGGGAGTCGTATTTGCCCTGGGAGGATCCTATATCCTTTCCTTCCTCGGTATAGAAATAACGGACTTTCAGATAGCAGGGGGCATCCTCCTGCTCATCCTGGCCATAAACGACCTCCTTTCGGAAGAGAAGAGGAGAAGGAGGCCAAGCCGCTCTATGGGAATCGTTCCTATCGGCATCCCCCTCATAGCAGGTCCCGCCACCCTGACCGCCCTCATAACCCTCTCATCCATGTATCCAATTTGGGTCGTGCTCATGTCCTTCACCCTCAACATGCTCATAGTATTCCTGGCCCTGTGGTATTCCTCCCTTCTGGTCCGGTATCTCGGAACGAGCGGCTCCAACGCCATCTCAAAAATCATGCTGATCCTCCTGGCCGCCATAGGGGTAATGCTCATAAGAAAGGGGGTCGAAGGTGCGATTCTACAGTTCAAGGGCACTGGATAATCTGATAGATTCCAGCCTGAGCCATTACGAAATCAATTTCATCCTTCTGGAAGTCCTGGGCAGAACCCTGGAAGACATAAGGATAAAGGGGATTTCCGCATGGGAGGTGGAAAGAATAGAGCCCTATCTACAGATGGCCCGGAGATACCCTGTGGAATACATATTCAAAAAGGCCTTCTTCCGCAATCTGGTGCTCTATGTGGACGAGAGGGTCCTCATCCCCCGCAACGAAACCGAGCAACTTGTGGACATAGCCCTCCACCTGATTCAGGAGAGAACCCCCGACAGAATCCTGGAAGTGGGCACGGGGAGCGGAGCCATTGCCATAAGCATAGCGTCCGAAAGCGGTAAAAAAGTGTTCGCCAGCGATGTTTCCCCCGATGCAATAGAGGTGGCTTCCATGAATGTCCGGAGCCATAAGACGCAGGGCAGGGTCCTGCTGTTCGTGGGGGACGGCCTGAAGGCGGTGGATGGTGAGTGGGACCTGATCATCTGGAACCATCCGTATGTCCTTCCGCAGGAGTACGAAGACCTCCCCCCAAAGGTAAAGGTGGAGCCGGCTGTTGCCCTGATATCCACACCGGATGCCCTTGTGGATTTCCTCCGCGAAGGTATGAAGATGCTGTCCAGAAAAGGAGTTATACTGCTCGAATCGGCACCCCGCTTCATCGAAAGGATAAAAAAGAGTTTTCCCGATATACGGGTGGTAAAGGATCTGTACGGGGTGGAAAGGTTCGTCCTGCTGGAGAGAAGGTAAAATTATCTACATGAGGAAAATCATTTCCCTGATCATACTTCTCCTCATAACGGCGTGTCAGCAGAAGAAGGCGATAGAGCAGAGGAACAGGGATTTCATAGAGCTGGAATTCATAAGAGACACTTTCATAAACACCGACATCCTGAAAGAGCCAGTCTATTTTTCCTTCGATGGAAGGGGCGACTACGATCTCATGTTCATGACCATCCCCGTGGCTTTCAAAGAAGATGACAGCCTCCGATTCGTTCGCCAGCCGTTCATCCTCGTGAATCCCGAACTTCCCATCGCCAAGACCACCTCCCCGAACCTGGAAGAGACCATATTTCCCCGGGTATTCACCAGAGACAGCCAGTTCCTCTACCTCAGGAGCATCTGGAACAACCTGGAGGGGAAGAAGGTTTACTTCCGACTCCCATACGGTAAGATCATAGAGAGAAGATTCATCCGCATCACTCCCGACACCCTCGTGCTGGAGGGCTCCGGGAAGAGAAGCACCATCACAGATTATGCCGATTCGTACATCAACATCCTGACTATGCAGAAAGTGGAGCCCCGGAGCGAATACGACCCCGTATATCACATAAAGTTTCGAAAGGGTATCCCTTATCTCAACATATTCCGGGGACTGGGGGTGGCTGTATCCATCGGGGACAGTGTGGACAGGATGATAACAGCGGCTTCGGGCCTCGTACTGCACGAAAACAGGGACAGGGATGACTTCTACACGGACAGATACCTGTCGATTCTGGGAGATAGATGGTTTACGGTCGACAGCTGGGGCAAACTGGTACCCCGAAAGGAGGTCTTCATACTGGAAAAGAGCGACAGCGTCAGGTACGCATTCCAGATTCTGAACTTCTACCACCCACAGGACCCATCGAAACCGGGATTCATAACCCTGAGGTACGGGCGCATAAAGAGGATCCACAGGTAGATGATATCGATTATCCTCCATGTACTGCTACTGGCCACAGGACTGGCCATACTCATAAAGGGGGCAGACCTCCTCATTTCCGGTGCATCAGGACTGGCCAGGAGGGCGGGCATATCCGACATGGTTATCGGTCTTACTGTGGTGGCCCTGGGCACCTCACTGCCCGAACTGACCATAAACCTCCTGGCAAGCGCGAAGGGGGCCTCCGGCATAACGATGGGGAATGTGGTGGGGTCCAACATCACCAACATCCTCCTCATACTGGGAATCTCCGCCATAATGAGACCCCTCAGCATAAGCAGGGACTTCGTCCGTAAGGAGATACCCCTCAACTTTCTCGCAACAGCAATCCTTCTGGTGATGGCGATGGACCCCCTTCTGGATGGAAGCCGGGGACCCATACTCAGCCGCTCGGAGGGGGCGGTCCTGGTAATCACCTTCGCCGGATACATCTACTTCCTCGCCGCATTCCTGGAGAAGAACCACGGCCAGGAACCCACCATGCCGCCGGGAAAGTCCATCCTGTTCATCGCGGTCGGGATTCCTGCCCTCGTGCTGGGCTCCAGAATGACCGTCAACAGCGGCATACACCTTGCAGAACTCATGGGCATAAGTCAGGCCCTCGTGGGGTTGTTCTTCATTGCAGTGGGAACCTCTCTCCCGGAGCTTATCACCTCCGCCGTTGCCGCCCGCAAAGGCAAACCCGACATAGCTCTGGGAAATGTGGCGGGATCCAACCTATTCAACATAAGTCTGGTTCTGGGATCCAGCGCCCTCATCCGCCCCATACCCGTCCCGCCCCTCATCTACCGGGACCTTATATTCCTGATTATAGCAACCTTCGCCCTCATCCTGGCCTACAGGACAGGTCCCGGAAGGAGCATATCCAGAGCAGAGGGCATCCTGCTGGTATCCATGTACATCGCCTACATACTCTACTCCTGGTATCTGGAGCTGGCCCGCTGATAGCTGTTCGGGGAAAACCCCTGTAAAATTTCTTCTCGAAGGCATGTATATACTCCTCGGAATCATATCATTCATCGCTGCGGTTCTTCTGGCATTTCACGAATTGCTGGCCGCTTTTCTCCTCTCCATTGCCGCCGCAATCGTATTTAAAGCAGAAGGTAAGACCTCCATGTTCCGATATTCCCTGGTAATTTCCATCATCCTGTTCCTGAAGCTCATAGGCAATGCCCTCATTCCCATAGTTATGGCCGCCCTCATAACCATGATCTTCCATCCCGTCGTGGATTACCTCCACAGGAAGTACCGCATAAGGAAAGCCATCTCCTCCATCATTATAGTGATTCTCCTCCTGCTTCTGTTCATCGGTGCGTTCACCTACCTGTTCGCAATAGTAATAAATCAGGCAGAAACGGTCATGAGAAACATGAAGTACTACTACTCCACCCTCCCTCCCCAGATTAAGGATATGCTCTCGCAGGCCCTCAAGGACTTCGACATCAGCAACATCTTCTCCATCATAAATGTGGCCACATCCACGCTGTCCATCGGATTCAACGCGATGATTGGAATCATCCTGTCCATTTACTTCCTTACAGACGCAGAGTCCCTCCTTGCGATGATATCCCGGAAGTTCGACCTTTCCCAGATGAGAAACTTCTACAACATCACCTCCAAATACATCAGAACCCAGATGGGTATAGCCCTGTTCGTGGGGCTTCTTGTATTTACCCTGTCCTCCATCCTGGGAATCAGATTTGCCATACTGATTGGATTCCTGGCAGGTCTTTTGAACCTCATTCCCAACATCGGATTCATAATCACCCTCTTCCTCTCCATAATAATAGTGGCTGTCTCCTCCGACCATGTATTTCTCGACCTTGCAAAGCTGGCCCTCGTATTCACGATAGACCAGGTTATGGAAACCATAATTACACCCAGAATCATGGGGCAGACCTTCAAAATCGAGCCATCGCTCGTCATCCTGGGGCTGGCGATAGGTGGAGCCCTGTTTGGAATAGTGGGATTCGTCTTCGCAGTGCCATCGGTGGTGATTATCAGGAACCTGCTGTTTCCGGAAGAACCTTTAAAATTAGTTCATGAAGATAACAGCGAAGAACTTTGAACTGACGGACACCCTGAAAGATTATGTGGAAAAGAGGCTGTCGAATCTGGATAAATACTTCGATGGTGTTATGGGGGTCGAGGTGGTCTTCTTCGAGCAGAGAGGCAGATACACGGGGGAACTCATAGTCAGGGCAAAGGGCAGGACCATGAAAGCCCAGACCACCGACAAGGATATCCTGAAGGTGGTGGACGACCTGAAGGAGATCATCACCAAAGAACTGAGAAGGTACAAGGAAAGGATCAAAGGTCACAGGAAGAGTTAAACACGGCCCCCTGCGGGGCCTTTCGCCATGTTTAAGCTCATAGACCACACAGCAGACATCGGAATAGAGGTGGAAGCCGATTCCCTCGAAGAATTATTCAGGGAGTCTGCAAGGGGAATGTTTTCCATTATCACTGAAGATTTACAGGATGTGGAATGCACACAGGAGGTCTCGGGAAGGGTGGAAGGGGAGGACATACAGGAACTCATGTACAACTTTCTGGAGGAACTCCTCTTTATATTCGAAGTAAAGCATCTGCTGATAAAAGATGTGAAAGTGGATGTGGAAGGCAACAGGATGAAGTACAGGGCATGCGGCGAAAGGGTTTCCCCGGAAAAGCATAAGATAGCAACCGGAATAAAGAGTCCCACATACCACATGATGGAAATAAAGCAGAGAAAAGGGCGATGGTGGGCCCGAATAATATTCGATGTGTAGTGGCCCATTAAACTTTGGATAATATGAACAGTTCGGGATACCTGAACCTCCTCCACAGCACATACAGAAAACCTCTGGAGGAAATCAATCATATACTCATAAAGAGCCTGGAAGAGGATTTTCCCTCCCCCCAGTTCCTCTATGGGGGCAAAAGGCTGAGGCCTCTGGCCGTTTTAATCTCAGGAAAAGCCTACGAAAACTACTCCGAAAAGCTCCTCAAAGCGGCCCTGTCCGTGGAATTGATACATGCAACTTCGCTCGTGCACGACGACATCATAGACGAAGATGCCATAAGGAGGAATTTCCCCACCCTGTACAGCGTATTCGGAAAAGTCATAGCGGTCCTTTCGGGGGATTATCTCTTCGTCAAGGCTCTGGAAATGATCTATCAGACTGAAAACAGAAGGGTATTCAGGGAGATGCTGGATGCCGCCAACCGGATGGTGAAGGGGGAGCTGGACGAGGAAGTGCTGCCGGAGGAGAAACGCCTTCAGGAAGAGGTGTACATGGACATCATCAACAAGAAAACCGCTTCCCTCTTTGAATTCTCTTTCGTGGCAGGAGGGATTATGAGGAAGGAGGATGAAAAAACCATAACCATACTCCGAAAAGCGGGAAGCCACTATGGAATGGCATATCAGATTGCTGATGACTGCGACGATTTAATGGAAGAGGTGGAAAAAGGCAAGATCACGCTCCCCCTAATAAAGGTCTATGACCCCGCCATCAGAAAGCTATTCGACAGCCCCCACGCCCTGATGGAAGAAGTTATCAGAAGGGGCGGAATGGAGATGGCAGTTGAAGAAGGATTGAAATATCTGGACCTCTCCATGGATATCCTCTCCTTCGATCCGGAGCTCCAGAGGGCATTCGAGCCCTACCATAGCTATCTCAGAGCCCGCATGAGGGAAAGGCTCCAGAAGGCCAATGCCTGAGGAAAAGAAACTCATAGATCTCGCCCTGATTGAGGACAGCCTCTACGGGGATTTAACGACGGAAATCCTCGGCATAGGGGGAAGGGGGAGATTCACCGTACATGCCAGGGAAGAACTGGTCCTGTGCGGAACATGGATATTCGAGGAGGTCATGCACCATCTGGACCCGAACACGCAGGTGAGGTTTCTCTTCTCCGACGGGCAGGAGGTATGCCCCGGTGTAATAGGGCATGTGGAGGGGAGCATAAGGGCCATACTCAGGGCCGAAAGGGTGGCCCTGAACTTTTTGCAGCGCCTTTCGGGCATAGCGACCACCACCAGGAAGTTCGTAAAGAGGATAAGGGGAACCGGGGTCAGGATACTGGACACCCGCAAGACCACACCCCTTTACAGAAAACTGGAGAAGATGGCTGTCAGATGCGGCGGAGGGCACAACCACCGCCTGACCCTTTACGATGGAATCCTGATAAAGGACAACCACATAAGGGCGGTGGGAAGCGTGGGCGAGGCGGTAAGGAGAGCGGTAAAAAACAGGCCCTACGGGAAGATGATAACAGTGGAGGTGGAATCCATAGAGGAGATGGAGGAAGCCGTGGAGGCAGGAGCCGATATAGTTATGCTGGACAACTTCCGGATAGAGGACATAAGAAGAGCAGTCGAAAGGGCAGGTGGAAGGGTGAAGCTTGAGGTATCGGGAGGGGTGAATCTGGACAATGTGAGGGAGATAGCAGAAACCGGAGTGGATTACATATCCATAGGGGCCCTTACCCACTCGGCCAGATGGGTGGACATTTCCATGGAACTCGCTGAAATAAATTATTAAATCGTTTATACTGTACCCAAAGCGCGAAAAGAAAACCCCAAGGGGAGATACGTTTAGGAAAGTGAAGAAAAATGAAACTATATTCAGAGATTTTGGAACGGCATCTTGCATTTCATATTACTGGAATATTGGAAAAGCAATTAAAAATAGGTCCTTAACTGTTCAGACTTACAACCGCGCCAGATCTCTCACCTTCTTCCCTGCTGTATGAAGTTTTCTTTTATCTCAGGTATGCTTTATACTTTTTACTATGACAGGCTTATCAAGTTATATTTTTGTGGGTTTTTTCTTTCTCGCAACCACACTTTCAATTATCCTTCTTCTATTTATAATCGATAAACGCAGGATGGCTCAGATGAGATCCGAACTTTATAAATTGAAAGATGCGCTTCTAACTACCAAAAATGAGCTGGAATTCTGTAAAAGAACTATAGATTTGGAAGTCAATAAAAAACTCTATGAAAAACTCGAAAGAATGTATAATGAAATAGAGGAAAATTGCAAAGAAAAAATAAAAATTATTTATGAACAAAGATTTAAAGAAGGTTATGAAAAGGGCAAATTGGTAGCAGATTCCGAATTTTATAAAAATATTATTTATCGAATAATTCCAGAGGAGAGCTATTATGAATCGATATTTCCGTTTGGGAGGGATACCTATAAGGTTAGTTTTTATTATCAGCTATTCTGGAAAGGGTCTTTTCCTATAACAAATAAAATTCCGCTTGTTGAGTACGAATACAAAATTTTAAAAAGCAAGGATGAGATGGAACTTCTATTGGAACTCTATGAGAGTTCGTTAAAAAAAGCTATCAATATAATCCGAGAAATAGCTCCAATTGAGGCGGATTTAGAAAAACTTAACTTTTTCAAAGGAAAGCCTATAGATTTACCACTTAAAATCTTACGGTAAGAGTTAATCCAGATCGCTTTTCCATACCCGCTCAGCAAAAGCTTTCAAAAAGCGTTCCCTTTTAGAGTACACAGCACCAGAGCTTTCAATCAGCCTACAGCACTAAGCTCATGCCCCGGCGGGCGAATCGGACCTCCCCCCTGTAATACTGTTTCAGCCTGGCGAGCACCCCGGCCTCATCCATGTCATCGTCATAGTGGATGATGTAGGTCAGGGATGGATTGGCTCTGGAGAGCAGTTTCGCCAGCTCATCCACCGGTGTGTGATAACTGCCCTCCCCCACCTCGTGGAAAAGAACATCCACCCCCATGTAATAACAGGCATCCTCCTCCACATCCCGAACATCCGTTGCATACACCATCGAATCATCGAATTTGAAAACGGCTGTCCTCATCGGACCGTGGGGACGCTGTAGCACACGAACCCTGTATCCCTCCACCTGAAGAACATCTCCATGCTCGAAGGTCCTGAAATCCGCAATCTTTTCGGCCTCCACAAGTCCATAGGTCTCGCTCCAGAGGAGTCTGGCTTTGCGGATGGTCTCCCTGAAGCCGTATATGATGGGCCTGTGGGACCTGGATAGGCGGAGCATGAGGATGGGAAGACCCAGGATATGGTCTCCGTGGGGGTGGGTCAGGAGGATGTAGCGGGGAAGGATGTCCATCGAAAAGAGCTGGACGGGGACCGTGGGACCGGCATCTATGAGAATCGAGTCATCTATCAGTACGCTGGTGTTGTAACGGGAAGTATCGGCAGGACCGGTCCCGAGAATCCGGATGAACATAAGCCTCAGACCTCCATATAAACCTCTATATGAAGGGTGTCCCAGGGAATCGTATCCCGGTGGATGGCGAAGACCACCGCGTGAACCGGAATGCCCTGGTCCATAATGCTGGATATCACTTCGTTCCTGTCTCTGGGAATGTATCCCACCTTTTCTCCCCCTTCGGTGAAGACTTCTATGGCCTTCTCGTCGTAGGGATTGTCCGGCTCCCTCCTGAGAAGAAGCCTTTGCCCCTCCCTTATGATGCCGGCATTCACCAGAAACAGACCGGAGTAATACTGGATTCCAGCCACATTGGTCCGCACAAGACGGACCCTTCTGGAACTCCTTCTATTCTCCCGCCTGACGGTCCCAACCATAGGAAGAAGGGCAACGCCGGGCAGTAATTTCAGAAAATCCCTGCGCTTCATATCATGAAAAATTTTAATCTACCGGCACAGGAGAGATTTCATTTCTTCCCTTTTTAAGCATATCGCAGGGGGTCTGTCCATATTTATTTTCCACTCCGTATGGTTCCTCATCACAGCCTTATGCAGAGGTGTCTCCGTATAATTATTTGCTGTATTTTTCGAATGTGGTATCTGACACCGGGAGATGTAGTCCCCCACAATGTACTTTACCAGCCCGACGCTTTCCGTCTTACTCAGAAGCGTTTCACCATATCCATTCCCGATTCCCAGATTCACGCCCCGCTTTACGAGAATGTCGAGGATATTCATGTGCCCCTTCTCGAAAACCCGGTGCACAGCAAAGCGCCGTGCGGAGGTATCTTTCCAAGTTCACTCTCTATCTCTGTCAGGGCTCCCTTTTCCACAATGTAATGCGCTATATCATCGCGACCTGCACGGACTGCCAGATGCAGCAGTGTGTCGCCATACTCATTTTTAAGGTTTACTCCGGCGCCATGCTCTCTGCCTTATGTAATGACATCCCGTCCCTTCCCATACCTCTTTATCCAGCTCCAGCAAATAAATTCAATTCCGCTTCACTCCATCATCGGTATCCAGATGCCCTTTTCCTTTGCCGTCTTTATGGCCAGTTCGTATCCGGCATCCGCATGCCTTGCAACCCCTATTCCGGGGTCATTGGTGAGGACCCTCCTGAGGCGAATGTCCATCTCCTCGGTTCCATCCGCCACTATCACCTGGCCCGCGTGGAGGGAATATCCCATTCCCACACCTCCACCGTGGTGGAAGGATACCCATGTGGCACCGCTGACGGCATTGAGGGCAAAGTTCAGAAGGGGCCAGTCGGCAATCGCATCCGATCCATCCTTCATGGCCTCGGTTTCCCTGTTGGGGGATGCAACGGAACCCGCATCCAGGTGATCCCTTCCGATGACTATGGGGGCCTTCACTTTCCCTTCCCTGACCAGCCTGTTGAAGAGGAGTCCCGCCTTATCCCTCTCCCCATATCCCAGCCAGCAGATCCGGGCGGGAAGACCCTGAAACTCCACCCTCTCTTGAGCCATGCGGAGCCACCGGTGGAGATACTCCTTCTCCGGAAAGAGCTTTATCAGCTCCTCGTCTATGGTGTAGATGTCGTCGGGATCTCCCGAAAGGGCAACCCACCTGAAGGGACCCATGCCCAGTGAGAACAGGTCCCGGATATAGGCGGGAACGAATCCCGGATACTTCCATGTGCCATCCGGGTTCCTTATCTCCTCCTCCTTCAAATCGCTGTACCCCTTCTTCGCTCCTTCCACAGCATTTCCGCGCAGATTGTTGCCATAATCGAAGGTCTCCGCCCCCATCTCCTGAAGCCTTACCATGAGGCGAACATGTTTTGCCATCGTCAAGTAGGAACGGCGCAGGTATTCATCCGGATCCTCGCGGCGGAGCCGGACAGCCTCTTCATAGGAGAGGCCCTCGGGGACATAGCCATTCAGGGGATCGTGGGCACTGGTCTGGTCGGTCAGCAGGTCAGGCACCACACCCCTCTCCACCAGCCTCCCCAGGAGGGTCACCACATTTCCGATCCAGACTATACTCCTTGCGATGCCCTTCTCCCTGTAATCCAGCGCCCTGTCTATTGCCCTGTCCAGGTCGTATTCTATCTCGTCCAGATAGCGGGTGTAGAGGCGCTTCTTTGCCCTCTCCTCGTTGACCTCCGCAGCCAGATATGTGGCATTGGTCATGGTGGCCGCAAGGGGCTGGGCCCCGCTCATTCCTCCACATCCCCCCGAGACTATCAGCTTTCCGCGAAGATTATCCGTCCCGAAGCGCTTTCTCCCGGCGGCGGCAAAGGTCTCGTATGTCCCCTGCAGTATTCCCTGCGTGCCGATGTAAATCCAGGAGCCGGCAGTCATCTGCCCGTACATTATGAGTCCGAGGCGCTCCAGATGATGGAAATGCTCCCATGTGGCCCACTTCGGGACAAGGTTGGAATTGGCTATTATGACGCGGGGAGCCCACCTGTGGGTCTTGAAAACCCCCACGGGCTTACCGCTCTGGACCAGCAGGGTATCGTCCTCGTCCATCCTCTTGAGAGTCTCCACGATGGCATCGAAAGCCTCCCAGTTGCGGGCCGCCTTCCCGGTTCCACCATATACGATGAGGTTATCCGGATCCTCGGCCACATCCGGGTCCAGATTGTTCATAATCATCCTGAGGGGCGCCTCCAGCTGCCAGTTCCTGGCATGCAGTTTCGTTCCACGGGGCGCCCTGATCACCCTTTTGATTCTGCCTTTCATGCTTCAATTTTATACCCGAAAAGGGGACAGGACTCTTCTTTCTGCAAAAGTGCGCTATCCTGCGGCCCGGTTCGGGACATATTCTCAAGATTGTGTAATTTAGTTCACAGGAGGCATCGTTAAAGACTGGCAGGATTTTGAGCCAGCGGGAAGAGACGGACTCCAGAACCAGAGCAACAGGGAACAGAGCATAATCCACAAAAGCAAAGAAGTCTATATTATTCATCTCCTGCCTTCTGACCTGTCCGAAAACAGCCTCTATCGGATTGGTGGAGAGGGAAGCATTATCGATAAGGGACTTGAAATAGAACTCCATACGGGGGAACCCCTTGCTCAAATCCATCAGCCTGTCCACAAACCTCTCCTTTTCGGTCTCCTTCACGGGCAAATTCCTCCTTAAGGACATGAAAGGTCAGACCGGGGAAATATGGGCTGAATCACCTGTGAAAGACCACTGAGGCCCCCTTCCCATTAG